>JAABUT010003625.1_pt1 | contig 13029 bp, 15 predicted proteins | sample 5559281 | NCBI WGS metagenome assembly JAABUT01 (sample SAMN10711880, study PRJNA513359) | rock metagenome | isolation source: Antarctica rocks | place: Antarctica: Victoria Land, Ricker Hills nord | collected 2016-01-04
CGCTGGTCGCCCCAAGGCGCCCACCGCGTGCTTCAGGTCAGGGCCGCTGTGCTGGACGGACGGTTTGGCCACCACGCGATCCAGCTTGCGGCATAGCGCCCCAGGTTTTTGACACTCCCCTTGACCACGCCGAGCTTGTCCCACGCCGGATGCGTCAGGACGTAAACCCAGCCAGGGCCGGTCACGCCGTAGCCGCGGACGTGGACCGCTCGCCTGCCGATGCCTTGGCCGATGCCTTGGCCGTGGCGGCATCGGCCGCCCGCGCCTGCTTGCTCCGTTGCTTCGACGGCATCCCACACCCCTTTGCGCTGGACCGGGATCACCTTGACCTCACCCGTTGCGGCGCCGTCAGCGGCGGCGGTCGTGGGTGTTTGGACGGCAGCAGGCGCGGCTGTCGCTTTCCCTAGATCATGAGACTCGCTTCGACAGGAATGTAGAACCGTTGGAGTGGTTCCCCGATCGTGCGACTAAACCCAGAGCTGAGGTTACTGGGTCAGGGCGGGGTCAGCAACGGGTTTCGGCGCTGATCAGCACCACACTGCGTTGAAAATCCAGAGTTCCCCTGGGTCCTATACCTGCGCTGGTTTACAGGCGTGATGGCGCAGCGGACGGCTCGGCCATAATCGGCGCCCAATGGTTCAGTCTCACCATCCTAGCACAGGAGTCCAATGATCCAGGAGACAGTCTCATGATCCAGGAACAGGCAAGTCCCTGAACTTGGCTGAAAGGGAGTCGCATCATCCAGGGAAAGTGACAACCGCCTTGGCGGCGATCTGCGCCCGCCATGCTGCCGGCCGGGTGCGGTCGCCGGGCGGACTGCTGCGCAAGATGGTGGAGTTGCACCAGACAGGCGGGTTGCGACTGGACCGGACTCTGTTCGGCCTGGCGGAGAGAATGGCCGGCGGCCGACGCCGGGATACCGGGGTGGGCAGCCGCCCTGTAGTCCCGTCAGGAACCTCCCATGATCCATCATGAGCTGGCTCACCTGAACCAGACGCTTTTCCCACGCATAGGAGTGCAGCACTTGTACAAATCCATGATCTTGGCGCTCATGACGACGCTTGCACTGTCTATCCCAGCAGCGGCACAGAAAGACGCGCCGTCCGCTGAACCGCAGCCGACAACCTTCCAGAGACAGGCCGCACCGCTCGATGCCCTGTTGAACGACGGATGGTTTGTTCACTCAGTGACAGGCGGTGACGGCGAAATCCTCTTGCTGTTCAAGAAGACCAAATTTGTTCGATGCTACTTGTCTGGCCCGAGAGATTCGCAGTTACGGCTAGATCTTGCCGGCATGGTCTTTTCGACGTGCCACGCCCTTAACTAGCCGGCGCTGCCCGGCGGTGAAGGGTTGGACCCCGCCCCCAACGCCGCCGGGGTCTGGTGGAGCTGGACGGGCAGGGCGAGGAGCGGCTGGACCGGACCCTGGCGAGCTGGCTGACAAGGTTCGCAAGGAGGCGGGGGCTGCCAGCGCCAACCAGCCGGGCTGGGCGTGACGGGACCTTGCAAAATGCTCTTGCCATAGGTGGCGGTTTGGCAAGAGGGTTATGCAGTAGGAGACGGGGTGCCGCCAGGTGGGCTTGCATAACCGGCCGTTTTTGAGAGGAGGGCTGTGGGTGACCTTGATCCGTTCGGTGACGCTGACATGCGCGCACGGGAGAGCCTTGAGGGTCTAAAGCGGGATGTTACCGTACGTTTTCGCAGCGAGGGGTCTTCTGACCCTCATGCTGATCAGCTCTGTACTAAATACCTGATTTCGGGGATCGTGAGACAGGGATTCCGCGAATGAATGACACGATGGCAGCTTGCACAAACCATTGCCATATCCTGAATCCGAGTAACGCTATCCGGCTGCAACTGTGCGATTGGTACCTTGTGATGCGCTTCGATGCAACGTTCGCCAGTCTCTCCGTAGAATTTGACAGGATTCAGGTCACATACTTCGCACAGCAGAGTACCGCCGGACTTGCTTTTATAATGCTTTTTGGCCCTAAGCATTAGTCCGCGGTCCCGCTCCCTGTAGACGTGAAGGCGCGTTAAGAGACTACCTTCTTTGCCCACATAGTCCATTTCGACATCAGTTGGTGGCAGTGCGGCTACCTGTTCCAACACAACTGCCGATCCAGCGTTCGTCATACCGAATATGCCCGCTTGAAGGTCCACAACACGGTCAGCGGCTTTCCGAATCTCCGTGGTGTTCACACCAGCCATGACTAGAGCGCCATGTTTAGCGATTGCCTGTGATAAGGCCGGATGCTTTGCAGCGATCTCCGGCAAGCTTTGCAGATCGACAGAGATGGCTTTGAGCCTATCTTGCAAATCTATTTCAACATCAGTATGGAGTATGGATACGCGAAGGGGCGAGAGTGTGACCGAGACACCATCATCATCAATAATGTCGAAGTCCATCCCATCCATCACGAATGACTTATTCTCAAGAGGAAATACCACATTTTCTACGAGGTCTTCACGGCCTGGCTCCGGCAGCCTCGCAACAGCCATAATAAGCTGTGGAAGGTGGAACTTCTTACGATTGTTTTTCTCAAACTTCCGCAGACGCGGCTTGCCTTGAGCCTTCATGCCCCTGACTTCTGCTGCAATGGTGAGGTTCAGCGGCTCGAATACCACGTTGATGACCCGGTCCAGCAGCGTGTCAGCGGGGACAAACTCGAACTCTCCTCGGCCACCCGATGATCTCCATCGGACGGTGCAGGTCGGCATAGATGAACCTCTCTCACTGCAAGTTGGCGAATCGGTCTAGACGCTAGACCTTATCATCTTGTGGCCTGGGTCAAGGGCCAAGCTGACGTTGACTATGTTCTTACCCCGGCGTACGCTCTCAGCGTTCACGTTTTGCCCGGATTCTGGAGTCTGTTCTGACCTACACCGTCGCCTCTTTCTTCTCAGGCATAGGAGGCCTAGACCTGGGTCTAGAGCGGGCAGGCTTTGAGGTACGCTTCCAGTGTGAAGTTAAGCCGTTCTGCCGCGATATTCTCCGTCAGCACTGGCCCGACCTGCCCATCAACGATGATATCAGGAAGCTCGATGATGCAACCATCCCTCATGCTGATATCTGGGCCGCAGGATTCCCCTGTCAGGACCTCTCGCTTGCGCGCATGGGGCCAAGGTCTGGGCTTCGAGGGAACCAGTCTGGACTGTTTCACGACTTCATCCGCCTTGCTGGAGAACGTTCTCCAAGAGCCATTATCCTCGAAAACGTGCATGGCCTTCTCTCTAGCCACGGAGGACGTGACTTCACCGTCGTACTCCAGGCGCTGGACGAACTCGGGTACGGCGTGGCGTGGCGTGTGCTTAACAGCAAAGACTTCGGAGTCCCCCAACAGCGCCGTCGTGTCTACATTGTTGCCATGCATCGAGACCCAAGGGGTTCCGGAGAAGTACTTTTTGAGCCAAAATGCGGCGATTGGAATTTTAAGAAGGGCCGACAGGATGGAGAGAAATCTGCCTCCCTCTTTCAGACAATCGTTGGGGATACTGTCAACGGACCCCTCGTAAAGAGTCTTGCACATTGCATCTATGCAGAATCGGCTCGCCATACCGGGACTGATTGGTCGCGGAACTATGTCTGGTATCCAGACGGCCGGGTGCGCCGTTTCACTCCTAATGAGGTTGAGCGTGTCCAGGGCTTCCCGGAAGACTGGACGCGCCCCCAACACTTTGATGAGCGCCAGGCCGACCGCATAGACAGCTTACGTTATCACGCCGTTGGCAACGCTGTGACCCCAAAGGTTGCAGAGTGGGTAGGCCGTCGCTTGATCTCCGTCCTTGAAGCTCGTGACCTTGAGTGCCTGCGCTCACCGCAGATTGCAGCAGAGTAGCCTTATCTCTGCCATGCGATAAAGCCGTCTTGATGGATCAAATCTCTCCCCAGCGCCGATCAGCGGTGATGGCGCGGATAAAAGGTAAAAATACCGGCCCGGAGGTCAAGGTCCGGCAGATAATTCACTCCTTGGGCCTAAGATTCCGCCTTCACCGCAAAGACTTGCCAGGAAAGCCGGACATTGTTCTTCCGCGATGGGGAATAGCTCTTTTTGTTCATGGCTGCTTCTGGCACCAACATGAGGGCTGTTCTAGGGCCTCAAAACCTAAATCAAATGTTGATTATTGGCGGGCCAAGCTATCAAGAAATGTTGAGCGCGATGCCGGTTTGGTGCCACGGCTTGAAAAAATGGGATGGCGCGTTGTCGTAGTTTGGGAATGCGAAATCTCTGATGCTAAGAGCTTCTCCGATAGTCTATTTGAAAGAATCACCGGCAGCTCACCTTTCTAGTAGGCCCAGTGGCCGCAAAGGTGTGCGTTTTGGCTATCTGGCGTCACCGCCATAGCCCCTCGAAGCGTCGCCCTGCCGTGCGGGTGTAGTGGACGGTGTGCTTGGGGTCGCGGTGGCCGAGGTAGTCGGGCCGTGCGTCTGAATCGTACGGCCTACTGTCATAGGGATTTTTCTAATGATAAATCATAGTGTTGCATGATCGACAATCCGATATCGCACGGATCTCGCTAGATGATGCGAAACTTATTGCAAAAGTCTACCTCTTCCGCACAGGTTTTTTGCACACGCTATCTCATTGAAAACGCACATCCCAAATCTACCAGATTGCGGCGTGCGAATGTCTCAAGTTCCGCACGGTCGCTTATGACAGTACACCGTACCGCTCAGACGCACGGGCCTAGTCCTGGATCAGCCGCAGGTCGTGGCCCTTGTTGGCCAGGTAGTAGCCGCAAGAGTGGCGGAGCGTGTGTGGGTGGACGCCCGGCAGGCCGGCGCGCTGGGCGGCGAGGCCGACGAGATAGCTGACGGCCTGCCGGGTGAGCGGCTGGCCGCGCTCGGACAGGAACAGCCAGGGCAGGTTGCCCCGGCGCACGGCAAGGTAGCGCCGGATGGCGCGCAGTTCGTCGCCGGCGATGGGCTGCTGCACGGACAGCCCGCCCTTGAGGCGATGCACCCAGAGCATAGAGCGGTCCAGGTCCAGCTCGTCTAGGCGCAGGCTGATGGCCTCGCTGACCCGCAGGCCGTGGCGGAACATCATCATGAGCAGCAGGTGGTCGCGCGTGCCGTGCCGGCCGGCCTTGGCCGCCTCCAGCAAGGCCGCGAGTTCGGCCGCGGTCAGGAAATCCTTGGCCCGTTCATGCTCGTCCGTGGCGCCGGCTGCACCCTCCCCAGGCCCACTCTTTACACTTCGCCCCTTGGCCGCCCGTTCCGGCATGGCTGCAATCCCCTGCTGCTGCTGGCGGCAGCGTAGCCCACTTTTGACAAAATGCGCCTTTGGCAAAGGGCGACCCTATCAGAGGTGCCACTATAAGGCGGATGCTGGATTCACTCTAAGCGAGGTGGACCAGGAACACAGGCCGGAGGACACCTGTCCCATTGGTCTCCTTCTGCCGGATAAGCCGCAACCCCTTGATCTAGCTTGCACCCGCTCTGTCGCAGATAGCTTGTAGTTCAAATGGGATGCAGGATCGGTGCATGGGTTGAGTCCTGCGTCCTCTAGCGTTCTCAATGGCTTATGTTCTAAGCGCGATTCCAGCACCCGTCCCATGTCGTGACCCCCTCTTGGTGGCTCCGTCGCCGCTCCTGGACGGCGATAGAGCCTGGCCCGAAGGGCGCGCACTGGCACTTCCTAAGATTCTTGGCTCGTAGTACGAGACGCAACCGCCGAAGGATCGCTCCATGAAAATTATAAACGTGACCAGGCGCTTGTGAGAATTATAGCACGACCCACGATGAACATTATGCTTCCGACAATTGCCAAAGCGCGTAGCGGTCCTAATGGTTGCGCGATACGTGCGATGCTGCCGTATAGAAACAAAAAAATGACTGGCACTATAAACACCACAAAGAAAAACAAAGACCGGAGTGAAAGAGGGACTTCGATACCAAATAAAGCGAGCAGAGCTATCAACATACATCCTGCAAGAAGCGTCAACATGAATGGGTTTTCAGGATATAAGGTTCGTTTAAACCAGACTGATTTGATCCACCAGTGGCTACGTTCTCCGGTCTTAAACCATTTCACTAACCGAGAGGGACCTATGATCTCTGGTGCAACAAGGAAGAATGCAACAAGGTCAAGAAATCCCACAATAAATTCAAGGTGAGCAGACATAGGTATTAACCATTCCCGTTTCGTTATGCTCTTGTCACATTGCAGCTTATTACGACATTCGAAAGCAAGCCTTGTCAGCTAATTAGGCACTGCACGTAATTTGATATGCTGCACTTTGACCTGATACTCAGCTTGGATCGCTGCATCATAACGTGATACTCTCCCTTGCTACGTTGGCCGTTGATTGAGTAAAATCAATAAGCGCAGCAACCAGCATGAACGGGGATAACGTCTCTTTTAAGCGCAGCATGACACCGACGTTCCTAGTCTGCCTCTGTGGTAGGCGGTCTTGCGGCAGCAGGCATGTCGAATCCTTGCAGACGTAGCCCCCCGGCCGGTCCGGCAAGCGCCGCAGCGGCAAGGAGTTCTGGTAAAGGTGATCCGACCTTCACAACCAAGTCGGTGAGACGCACCCAGACTGTCAAGGCGTCTGGCTGCCTTCCCCGGGAGCGGATCACTGCGGCTTCTTGGTTGATAAGCACGCGAGCTTCAAGGTCCACGCCATCTGCCGGGACATAGCGGTTGCGCCATGCTGCCAATATGTGGGCCGGCAAGGAGTCAACCTGCTGACGGAGTGTGGCCGGGTCGGAAGTGGATATGCTCATGTAGTCACGTTCATAGCCGACCGCCGCTGTCCTGTGCGGCAAGCTCCGCAAGTGCCTCGTACAAGGCGCTCTTGCCAACCTTCAACCGGGTCGCGGCCTCGCGCACGGTCAAGCCTCTGCATGTCATAGCCCGTGCGCGTGCCAGTTTGTCCGACGTGATGACAGGCTTGCGCCCACCCTTCCGGCCCCGCGCCGCTGCTGCAGCCAAGCCCGCGCGGGTGCGCTCCTGGATCAGGTCGCGCTCAAACTGGCCGAGTGCGCCGAACAGGTGGAACACCAGCCGCCCGCTAGGAGTGGTGGTGTCAATTGCCTCGGTGATGGAGCGGAACCCAACGCCGCGCCGTCCCAGCTCCGCAACCGTCTCGATCAGGTGGGGCAGGCTGCGACCGAGCCGGTCCAGCTTCCAAGTCACCAGCACGTCGCCAGCTCGGACGAAGGCCAAGGCTTCTCGCAAGCCTATCCGGTCCACCTGGGCGCCCGAAGCGTGGTCCTCGAACACCTTGCCGCACCCGGCCCCTGTTAAGGCATCGAGCTGCAACGCTGTGTCCTGGTCTGCCGTGCTGACGCGCGCATAGCCGATGTTCGCCAAGGGTGGCTGTCCGTTATCCCGTCCAGCAATCAATTTGTCCATTTTCCCGTCCGCCGTCCAGGGTTGTCGGACAGTCGTGGCGTGTCCACCTGGGGTTGGTTTGGCGGACACCAGTAGCCTTAACCGCCGATCTGTCAGTTCTTGAAGACAGTGTCAGCGACTGTTCAAAGTCGATGTCAGCGAACGGAGAAAACTGGTGGTGAGCTCTCCGTCCGCTTTCGAGAGGCAGGGATGGCGAAGCGGACGTAAAATGTTCGCAGACGTCCACTGCACTCGCGATATTTAGCAGCCGACAATTGCCTGCCGGCCGACCTTGCGGCCCACCCAGGGCATGACGCCTTCGTCGCCCTGAACCTCAAAGGAGAGGTCTTCCGCGAAGGGTGCGGCGATCTCGACGGGGTCCCGGCCGGCGGCGATGCCGTCCAGTAGCGTCTGTGCGATCGCTATATTGTGCTGCATGGTCATGTCGTGTCTCCTCAGATTTGGGCCGAGCCGCCATCGGCGAACAGCTCGCTGCCGTTGACGAAGCCGCTGTCGTCCGAGGCGAGGAACAGCGCGGCGGCGGCGATCTCGTCGGGCTCCGCAATCCGGCCGAGCGGCGTGGCCGCCTCCGCCGCGGCGAGAAAGGCCCGATGCTGTTCCTCCGTCTTGGTCAGGCCGCGCCAGCCCGGCGTTGCGGTGGAGCCTGGCACGAGGACGTTGACGCGGATGCGGCGGGACCCGAGCTCGAGTGCCCAGTTGCGCGCAAAGCTACGGATGGCAGCCTTGCTGGCGGCATAAACGCTGAACGCCGGGATGCCCGTTACGGCCGCAGTCGAGCCGGTCAGGATCACCGAGGCTCCGTCGCGAAGCAGCGGCAGCGCCTTCTGCACGGTGAAAAGCGTGCCCTTGACGTTGGTGGCGAAGATGCGGTCGACATGCTCCTCAGTGATGTCGCTAAGCGCCTGGAAGTCACCGCCGCCGGCGTTAGCGAACAGGATGTCGATCCGACCAGCTTCCTCCTGCACGACTTGGAATAGGTGATCGAGGTCCGCCAGCTTCGACACGTCACCCTGAATTCCCTTGGCCATTCCTCCGATCTCGGCCACCGCGGCGTCAAGTTCGTCCTGCCGGCGAGCGGTCATGAAGACGCGCGCGCCCTCGCGGGCGAACCGCCGCGCAGCCGCCAGGCCGATGCCGCTATTTGCACCGGTAACCACCGCAATTTTCCCGTTCAGTCGGCCCACGCTTCATCTCCTTGATTGGTTGTGGGCGATATGACGGGGGACTTACGATTTCGGTAGAACCTACCTTGAGGTAAGTGTAGAATTTGTGCGATGAGCACGACCGGACCTGAATGCGGCCTCGACGTTTCGCTGGCGGTGATGGGCGGCAAGTGGAAGCCGCTGATCCTTTACCATCTGCGCTCCGGCCCGGTACGCTTTGGCGATCTCAAGCGCCTCGTCGCCGGCATCAGCGAAAAGGTGCTGATCCAGCAATTGCGCGAGCTTGTGGCAGTGGGGGTGTTGATCCGCCACGACCATAAGCAGGTGCCGCCAAAGGTCGACTACACCCTGACCGCGTTTGGCGAGACGCTAGTACAGGCCCTCCTGCCGCTATGTCATTGGGGAACGCAGCACCGCAGCCGCGTCAAGGCGATCCAGCTGTCGCCTGTGCCGTCCGCTGGGCAACCGGAGGAACCGGTTCCGCAATAAAGCGGCGATCAACGCAACAGCGGAAAGTCAGAAAGTTTGCAGCGTTACTGAACGAACAGCAGGTTCTAAGTCGCACCTAGTTCAAGCATAAACGACTGGACGTGGGCGATTCACGCCGCGCCCTCCAATGCCGGTGTGTCCGGCGCTGTTTGGCGGATCAATGCCAGTTCTCGATAAAGGGTCGACCGGCCGAGCCCGAGCTGCTTCGCAGCTTGCACGGGGCGAACACCTGCCTCGACCAACTTCAGCGCGGATGCGAGTTTGTCAATATCCAGGTTTGGCCGGCCGGGCACCTTGCCCCGCGCACGGGCCGCCGCGATGCCATCGCGGGTGCGCTCGACGATCAATCGGCGCTCGAAATGCGCGATGGCGCCGAAGACATGGAATACCAACTCGCCAGCCGCTGACGACGTGTCGAGCCGTTCCTCCAGTGAGCGGAACGCCAGCCCTCGCGCCTTGAACATGTCGACGGTTTCCAGCAGCTCCTTCAGCGATCGGCCGAGGCGGTCGAGCCGCACGACGCAGATGATATCACCGGCCCGGCAGAAACTGAGCATTTCGTTGAGACCCGGCCGGTTGAAACTCTTTCCGGAAATCACGTCGTCGAAGACGCGGATCGCGCCGGCCTCGTCCCGCAGCCGGCGCCGCTGCGCCTCCAGGTCCTGATCGCTCGTGGAGACGCGGGCATATCCCAGCACATCCGGCATCGTATCACCCCTCGTCCCTAATCCGCTCGGTTTGTGGACGACCGGGCCGGCGCGAGCAAAGACCGGCTCCGGTCGTCTCTAAATACCGTCCACAAACTCGGCTTGTCCAGAAACTTGTAGATGCCCTTTGTGGACGATTTCCGGATCGCATCTAATTATCCACCGCAACGCCACTTCCCTCCGGGCACGGCAGCGCGCTTCCGTCATGTTCCGTAGCCGACGCGTCGATTGGCCGGTTCCGCTCGACAGGCGGTCCAGAAGCGCTTGCGACGGATCGACCGCGGATCGATCGAGATCGCCGGCATCGCAACCGAGCCCATACCGGCAGAAGGTCGACACGCCAGTCCCGTAGGCGTCCGCCAATCGGCGGATGTAGGTGTCCAAGCGTTCGAGCAGACGCGGCTCTGGGTGCAGCGGCCAACGCGGACGCGGCAGCTCCGCCAGCATCTCTGCCTCATCGAACACGTGGAAAGGAAGCGTCGAACAGAGCGCGCCGTTCCTCCGGCCCGCGATAGTCGCACCCATCGAGCATCGCGCAATCAATGCGCTCGCGGCCGTGTAGAAGCGCATGAACGGTCGCGGCAGTGAGTAATGACGCGACCTCGCCGATCAGGCCGGCCGATCGCCGCAACACCATGCTCCGCAGCTCCGGCGCGTCCGCCAAGCCCGACCGCTCGCGGAGCGGCAGGGCGCGCTCGAAGCTGGCGAGGAGGCGCGCGAATATGCCGTCATCCTGCCACGTCGGCAGCGGGATCGGCTCGAAGCGGTTCTCAAGCTGGTCGTCGCTGCGCACCGCGATCTGAGCGTGCTTGGTGCCGAGCCCGACGATCGGGATGCGTAGCGTGTTGCCAAGGAAGCGGAGCATGTTCAGGAATTCGGCTCGCCGTCGGTGGGTGCCGGCGAGCAGGTTGTGCAGCTCGTCGACGATCAGTATTCGCACCTCAACGGCGCGCAACAGGTCCAGAGCATAGCGCTCCAGGCGCTCGCCAGGGATGTTGAACGATATCGGGGCGTTGAGCGCAGTGAGGATCGAGGCATAGAAGCGCCGGACGCTGGGCTCGGTCGGCATCTGCATGACCACGACCGGGACGACCTCGCGCTGGCAGCATGGGCTCGGTGCCGGTGGATGCAGGCGCCGAAACTTCTCGGCGATCATGCTCTTGCCGTTGTTGGTCGGCCCGACGATCAGCAGGTTGGGCGGCCTGATGCGCCCTGGCCCGAATTGGAAAGCGGCATCAAGCCGCGCCAAAGCCGCTTCGGCATGAGGATGGGCAATCCACCATTGGCCGTGCATGTGGGCGAGGCGTTCCGACGACGGCAGATCCGCGATGGCGCGGGCGGTAGGAGAGAGATGGTCCGGCTCGCCCGCCATGCTCACCACTCCTCTACGTCAAAGGGCTCCGATGAACCGGTGCGTTCGATGACATGGCTCTGCCAGGGTTTCGTTGGCTCGGTCAGTTGAGGGTCGGGCTCGGCGATGACGCGAAGTCCGAGCCGGCGCGCCTGGTTGCGCCGGCTCGTGCGCGTCGTAGCCCGCGCCCGTGCCTCGATCTCACGCATCTCATCGATCGCGGCGAACAGCACACTCTCGTCCACTTCGCCCCGGCGCTGCCGGCGCAGGCGGGACCGGGCGAGGCGATGTTCCCAAAGCGAAACGGGCGGTCGGGCAAGCTCCCGATAGCCGACTTCGAGATAGCCGCCATCGTCGGGGTCATGGACGTAGATGCGACTGAGATCGCGGGGATCGCGCCGGATCAGCACACGCCGGGGCGACCCGTCCCGCTCGATCCACGGCTTCAGCGCATCCGAGAAATAGTGGATGTGGTCGATCACCACGCCATCGCGCCGCAAGGTGCGACGGACCACCGGCAGAAAGTCGATCAAGAACGCACGCGGATCACGCGGCGTGGGCGGTGCCTGGCCTTCGGCAGCAAGCGCACGCACACCTTCCTGATAGCGCCTCAACGGCGTTTCGCCGTCGAGTCCGGCATGCGGTCGCAGATGGTAGAGCTTGGCGATGGCGACGGCCAACCAGCGCTCCAGCTCCGCGAGCGTCAGGCAGGCGGCCTTGTCGCTGTCGTAGCGCCCGCGCTGCATGACGTTGGAAAAGGTCGTGCCGGGCAAGCCGTGCACTAGCTCCATCAGTGTGCCGATCACCCGCTCCACGACACCGCCCACTTGCGGTCGCCCGAGCGGGCGCCAGTCGATCGTGATGTCGTGCTGTGCGCAGCCGCGCTCCAGCGCTTCTGAATGAAACTCGGCCGCATTGTCCACGCCGATGCAGCGAGGTCGCCCCATAACCGGCCATTCCGCATCGACGGCGATATCGTCGAGCCACGACCTCTTGTCGGACGCGACATGCGTCAAGCACAGACCGACGCTGGTGGATGACGGCGCTTCGAGCGTGACGTGGAAGCCGGCGATGCAGCGGCTGAACAGGTCGATCGCAACCGTTACCCATGGCCGACCGATCGGACGGCGCTCGATCGGATCGACCAGGATGAGGTCCACCGGCGTATGGTCGATCTGCACCATGTCGAGCGGTGCCTTCGCGGTCACGGTCGAACCCAGCACCGCTTCCGGCACTTCCACGTCGCCGCGTCGGCGTCGCTCCTCCATCGACAGGGCTGCAATCCGGCGTCTGACAGTGCCTGCCGATGGTGGGCGCATATATTGCGCATGAGCTCGTTTGCGCACCTCGATTACGATCCTTGCGGCCGACAGCCGCTGCGGTGTCAGGTACAGCTCGGTCACCGCTTCCCGGATCAGGGCATCGCGGCGCTCCGCAATTCGCCCTTTCCCACGTCCGCCGCTCGATCTGCCCCGGACCATCGCGGTCAGCGTGCCGCCACCCTCCCGGCACCTCCGAAGCAAGCGGTACACCTGTCGTTCGGTCACGCCCAAGGTCGCAGCCGCTGTGCGTGCCTGCTCGCGGGGACATGCCGGCAACGCTGCCAAGGGACGCAGCACCGCTGCACGCCGCTCCGCCTCCTGCCATAGCGGCTTGGGAACTAGGCTCAGGTCTGGGGCATCACCATCCGCCATCTGCCGACATCCACTTCGAGAGAAGTGCAAGCTGCCGACATCGACTCCGATCATCAGCGACACCGACTATGACCAATGCTTGCCCCTCTTAGCAAGCGGCCATGCGCTCCCGCTGACATCGACTTCGAAAACTGACACGATCAACGCGCTACGGCGTCAGGTGGCTACTCTGGGGTCTGGGAAGACAAGCGCATGGAACCCATGTCGGGCCGTGTGATGGATGGTCAGGACCATCCGTCCAGCAAGCCGGTAGCGGCGAGCATG
>JAABUT010003626.1_pt1 | contig 13028 bp, 12 predicted proteins | sample 5559281 | NCBI WGS metagenome assembly JAABUT01 (sample SAMN10711880, study PRJNA513359) | rock metagenome | isolation source: Antarctica rocks | place: Antarctica: Victoria Land, Ricker Hills nord | collected 2016-01-04
GCCCGGGCTTCCGCACCGTCCTCGACGAAGAGCGCATGGGCGGCGCCGCGCGACAGGGCTTCGAGACCGAGCGCTCCGGTTCCGGCGAAGAGGTCGATGACGCGTGCGCCCGAAACGGGATCGCCGTAGCGATGGGCCAGCACGTCGAACAACGTTTCGCGCAGGCGATCGCTCGTGGGGCGGGTTGCCGTCGCGGATGGCGTGCGCAGTGGGCGGCCCCGAAAGCGGCCGCCGACGATCCTCACGAGCGTCCGCGAGGCGGCCTGCCGCCGCCCGTCGGGCGGTCGCTGCCGGCGGGGCGGTTGCCACCGGGAGCTCTGCCAGGTCCCATCGGGCGAGCGCCGTCCGAAGGACGGTTGCGTCCCGTGGCAGGCCTTTCGCTCCCGAAGCCTCCCGTCCGTCCGCCGGGCTTGCCGCTGGCTGCTTTGCTGCCGGCGGCCCGCCCGCCCGCGGGTTTACCGCCGAAGCCGCCCCCGCGGGGCTTGTCGTTGAAGCCGGTGGCGCGTTCGCCGCGGGGCTTGCCGCTGAAACCGGCCGCGCCTTCGCCACGGGGCTTGTCGCCGTAGCTGGCGCGCTCGCCACGCGGCTTGCTGCTCGGATCGGCCCCGCGTTCGCCGCGCGGCCGATCGTCGAAGCCTTTGGAGCGCTCTGCGCGAGGCTCGTGGCCCGGCCTGTTGCGGGTCGGCCTCGCCTCGGCGCCGGAACGCGGGCGCGATCCGGCGGAACCGGTCCCGCGTTCGGCATTGCCCCGGGTGTTCTGGCGCCCGGCCGCGTCGTTCTGCTTCTCGCCAGCGAACCGCCGGGCGTTGCGGGTTCCGCTGTCCGCACGTTCGCTGCCCGGACCGACCGGGATCACGCGTTCGACCTTGACGGCGCGACCCTTGCGGTCGGCCGTGGCGCCACGCTCGATGCGCCGCCGCCCCTGCTGTGCGGCCTCCTCGCGTGAGGCGCGCAGGGCCGACACGTGGGCCCGGGGCGGCTGTGGGTTCGAGCGGCTCGGGCGTGCCTCGGCCAGCGGCTCCGGCGCGGCACGCCCGCCGTGGCGCTGAGCCCGTTCCTCGACATTGTCGAGGTCGACCCCCGCTTCCGCCATGAGGCCGGGGCCGAGTTGATCGCGCAGCACGCGGCTCGGCACGGCCTCGACGGCACCCTCGGCCAAGTCGCCCAGTTGGAAGGGACCGAAGGAAATCCGGATCAGCCTCGTCACACCGAGGCCGAGTGATTCCAGCACGAGCTTGATCTCGCGATTCTTGCCTTCGCGCAGCCCCATGGTGAGCCAGGCATTGCTGCCCTGCACTCGATCCAGCGTGGCCTCGATCCCGGCATAGTCGACGCCATCCACCGTGATGCCGCCCTTGAGGGTGTCGAGCCGCGCCTGGTCGATCTCGCCGTTGGCGCGGACCCGGTAGCGCCGCATCCAGCCGGTCGCCGGAAGTTCGAGCACGCGCGCCAGGCCGCCGTCGTTGGTCAGCAGCATCAGTCCTTCGGTGTTGATGTCGAGCCGGCCCACCGACACCACGCGCGGCAGTGCTTCTGGCAGGTGCTCGAAGATCGTCGGCCGGCCCTCCGGGTCGCGCGACGTGGTGACCAGTCCGCGCGGCTTGTGGAACATGAAGAGCCGGGTCGGCTCGCGCTCGGGTAGGGCCACGCCGTCGATGGTGATGCGATCCTCGGCCTTGACGTTGAGGGCCGGGCTGTCGATCACCGTGCCGTTCACCGCCACGCGGCCGGCGGCGATCCAGCTTTCCGCGTCGCGTCGCGAACACAGGCCGGCCCGGGCCATCACCTTGGCGATGCGGGCATCGTCCTCGCGGGGGGCCGGTTCGCCGGGCCGTTGCGCCGAAGAACGGCGCGACTCGGGGGGGCGGGTGCGCGGCTTGTCGCCCCCGCGCCCGAACGCGGGCTGCGGCTTCGGGGACTTCGGCCGGCTCGGCGGCTTGATGGTGTCGGTCATCCGGCCGTGATAGCAGGACGCCGCGTGGAACGGGAGTATGCTTTGGCATCGGCAGCCGATGATCCGCCGGGGCGGGCAGATCCGCCGGGGCGGACGGACCCGCCGGGGCGGACGGACCCGCTGGGCCTTGCCTTCGCCGAGGCTCGGGCCGCCGCGGCACGGGGCGAGGTGCCGGTCGGCGCCGTCATCGTGCGCGACGGCGTGCTGTTGGCGGCGGCCGGAAACAGGACGGTCGCCGACCGCGACCCGACCGCGCATGCCGAGATGCTGGCGGTCCGGGCCGCCTGCGCGGCGGTCGGATCGGAGCGGCTCACTGGCTGCGACCTCTACGTGACGCTCGAACCCTGTGCCATGTGCGCGGCCGCCATCTCGTTCGCCCGGGTGCGGCGGCTCTATTATGCGGCCCCCGACCCCAAGGGCGGCGGCGTCGCGCATGGCGCCCGTTTCTACGCCCAGCCCACCTGCCACCATGCGCCTGACGTCTACGGCGGCCTCCGCGAGAGGGAGGCGGCCGAGATGCTGCGACGCTTCTTCCGCGAGCGCCGGGACGGCTGAAGGCTGCGCGTGCTCATAGGACGCAGCCGCGCGATGCCCGGTCGATCGTTAAGCGAGGGCTTGTCGCGCCGGCCGATCCTCGACCCGGGCGGCGAGCGCAGGCGTTGACCCATGAGCCAGTCCAACAAAGCCCTGAACGATCAGGTGATCGTCATCACCGGCGCGTCGAGCGGCATCGGCCTCGCGACCGCCCGCATGGCGGCGCGGCGCGGCGCCAAGGTCGTGTTGGTGGCCCGCAATGCCGAGGTGCTGGCCGCCGAGCAGGCCCGCTTGCAAGCCGCTGGCGGCCGCGCCATTCACGTCGTGGCGGACGTAGGGTCGCGCGAGGCCCTCAAGGGCGTGGCCCGGAGCGCCGTCGAGGCGTTCGGCGGCTTCGACACCTGGGTCAACGTCGCCGGCCTCACCATTTACGGAAACCTCTGGGACGTCGAGGACCGCGACAGCGAGCGGCTGATGCGGACCAACTTCTGGGGCACGGTCAACGGCTCGCTGGTCGCGGTCGAACACCTGAAGGACAAGGGCGGCGCCCTCGTCAACGTCGGCAGCGTCGCGTCCGATTTGGCCTTCCCGCTCCAGGGCATGTATTGCGCCAGCAAGCATGCCGTGAAGGGCTTCACGGACGCGTTGAGGATGGAACTGCTGCAGGACGGCATCCCGATCGGCGTCACCCTGATCAAGCCGACCTCGATCGACACGCCGCTGCCCCATCGCGCCCGCAACTACATGGACCGCGAGCCGACGCTGCCGCCGCCGATCTACCGCCCCGAGGAGGTGGCCGAGGCCATCCTCCACGCCGCCGTCCATCCCCGGCGCGAGATCTACGTCGGCGGCGCCGGCAAGGTCCTGTCCGACTTCAAGGCAGTGGCGCCCAACGCCTATGACGTCCTGGCTCCGGCCATATCGGCGTTCGAGCGTCGCAAGGAAAAGCCGCGCGACCCCGCCGGGGCCCTGCACGCGCCCACCGGCGGCGGGCAGACCCGGGGCGACTATCCCGGATATGTCATGAAGACCAGCGCCTATACACGGGCCGGGCTCCACCCGCTGACCACCACGATGCTGGCGGCCGGCGCGGCCGCCGCCGCGGCGCTGGTCCTCGGGCGACGTCGGCCCTGACATGGCGATCCTGCCCTTGGCGGGGCCGGCCCGTGCGCTGATCGAGGCGCGCCGTGCCGGGCCGGCCGCAGTCCCGACGCGGCCGGACCGCGAATTTATCCGCACGCCCGCGGGCCGATCGCTACGCTATGCCGAGGCTGGAGCGGGGCCCGACCTGTTGCTGATCCATGGCACCCTGACGACGCTCGACGACATGCGGCTCGGCCCCATGGAGGCCTTGTCGAAGCACTTCCACGTCGTCGCCGTGGACCGCCCCGGTCACGGCGGGAGCGACCACGCCCGCCTGGCCGACGCTTCCCCCTGGGCCCAGGCCGCAACGATCCGCGATGCGGCCCATGCGCTCGCGCTCCGACGGCCGGTGATCTGCGGCCATTCCTTCGGCGGAGCCGTCGCACTGGCCTATGGCATGGCGTACCCCGACGAGGTCGCCGGGATCGTCGCCATGGCGCCGATCTGCTTTCCGGAACTGCGGCTCGAGCACCTGTTGTTCGGAGGCCGTGCCGTGCCGGTCTGGGGCGACATCCTGGCCGGCGCCATGGGCTCGTCGCTCGATCCCGCGATGCTTGCGCTGTTGTGGCGCGCCATGTTCCTGCCCCAGGCGATGCCGGCGCGATTCGCAGCCGAATTCCCCTTCGCGCTCGCGGGCCGACCCGAGCAGACCGTGACCGAAGGCGAGAACGCCGTAGCCTTATGGCCCGGCCTCGCCCGCAGCGCCCTTGCTTACGGGAAGTGCCGCGTACCGGTGCGGGTGCTCGGCGGCGATGCGGACATCGTCGTGAACACGTTTACGCATGGTTGTCTCGCGGCACAGATGATCCCCGGTGCGCACTTCGAACTGCTGCCCGGGATCGGCCACATGCTCCACCATTTCCGCGTCGACGCCGTGGAGGCGGCGGTGCGGGCGGTCGCGGGACTTTGAGCGGAGCGCCAGGCCTTTGCATGGGCGAGGGATGTTGTGATCGGCCGCTGCCGCATCGGCCGGTTTCACCGCGGCTCGCCGGCGATCAGGCCCTTGTCGGTCACCACCACCCAGGTGCCGCCACGCCGCTCGATGGACAGCACCCGCCCGGCGCCGTCCAGCACCGAGCCGGGCTTGACGACCGAAAGGCTCGACCGCGATTCGACCAGGGCCTTGCCGTCGAACACGTTGCGCAGCTTGAAGTCGGGAAGGGGGCTGCCGTTCGAGCCGTAACGTTCCAGGCCTGACTCGCGGACCGCACGGTCGTGCTGTGCGGTCCGGAATGAGGTCGGGATGGTGCCGGTCGGGGTGGTATCGACCGCAGCGGCCTCGGCCGGCCCGATCCGGGTCGAGGATGGTTCCATGGCCCGGGAGGGGACGCCGTATCTGTCATCCGCCAGGGCGATGCGGTCGGCTGGGCTACCCGAGCCATGGCCGGAACGGGCGAACAGGTGGAAGTTGCCGCTCGGGGTCACCACGCCGGGCGCCAACGCCAGCATATAGGCCGCGAAGCTGGCCGATGCCGCGGCGGCTCCGATGCCGAGCCCGCTCCAGACCCAGTCGGCGCTCGGGCGCGCGGCCCTCGTCTGGGTGGCCCGCAGGACGGACCCTGACGGCGCCACCTCGGACGTCCTGTCGGCGACGAGATGAAGCTTCGCTCTCTTTGGCCGGCCCGCGGAGGCCGACCCCTGCGCTGGCCGCGACGGCTGCGCGGAACGCGACGGCATGCGGGACCTCACTTCTGCTTCTGGAGCGCAGTGGCGAGGTCGCGGAACGCGTCCTCGCTCGGCGCCGACCGGGGTGACTGCATGAGCGCCTCGTAGATGCGGGGCACCATGACCACGGCCTGGTCGAGATCGGCATCGCTTCCGGCGCGATAGGCCCCCATGGCGCGCAGGTCCCGCGTGTCCTCGAACCGGGTGATCAACTCACGCAGCTTGCTGACCAGCACGCTCTGCTCGGGCGTCCACACCTGATGGGCGAGGCGCGACAGCGAAACCTGCAGGTCGATCGCGGGATAGCGGCCCTGCGCGGCGATGTTCCGGTCGAGCACGATATGGCCGTCGAGCGTGCCGCGGATCGTGTCGGCCACTGGGTCGTTGTGGTCGTCGCCGTCGACCAGGACCGAGAAGATGCCGGTGATCGACCCCGAGCCTTCGCGGCCCGGTCCAGCGCGTTCGAGCAACCTCGGGAGATCCGAGAACACGCTCGGCGCGTAGCCCCTGGCGACCGCGGGCTCGCCCGCGGCGAGCGCCACGTCGCGGGCCGCGTGGGCATAACGGGTCACGCTGTCGACGATGAGCAGCACGCGCTCGCCTCGGTCGCGGAACAGCTCGGCGATGCTCATCGCGGTCCTGGGGGCGAGGCGCCGCATCATCGGGCTCTCGTCTCCGGTCGCCACCACGCAGACCGCGCGGGCTCGATTGGCGCCGAGCGAATCCTCGATGAACTCGCGCACTTCGCGGCCGCGCTCACCCACCAGCGCGATCACCACCGTGTCGAAGCCCCTGGTCTCGGCCAGCATGCCGAGCAGCGTCGACTTGCCGACGCCCGATCCCGCGAAGATGCCGATGCGCTGGCCCGGGCAGATCGGGCAGAAGATGTCGATCGCCTTGATGCCGGTCTTCAGCGTGCCGCTCACGCGCGAGCGCCCGAGGGCCGGCGGCGGTTCGGCATCCGCCGTCACCGCGACCCGCCCGAGCGGGAGCGGACCGAGCGCATCGACGGGGCGGCACAGGGCGTCCACGACGCGGCCTCGCCACGATGCGTCGGGCCAGAACCGCAAGGGTCCGCATCGCCGCACCGCCAGCCCCAGCGTCGCGTCGAACTGCTGGCCGAAAGGCTTCACGGTGGCGACGGCGCGCTGCACCCGCACGACCTCGCCCCTGCGTTCGGCTCCGCGGGCCTCGAACTCGACCGTGTCGCCGAGCCGCACGAAGGGCGACAAGCCGTCGACCCGATAGGCCGCGGGCGACACTTCGGTCACGACCCCGCTGCAGGCGATGAAGGCCTCCGTCGCCGCCGTCCTGCGCACCGCTGCGCCAAGGCGGGCGAGCCGGTTCACCCGTTCGACCCCAGTGCCTTGATGGCCTCCTGAAGGGTGGCATCGGCGGTGGTATTGGCCTGGGTGACACCGTCGAGCGCGTGCTGCACGCTGATCAGCTTGGTCAGTTCCAGGACCGGGTTGACGTTCGAGCCCTCGACGAAGCCCTGCAGAACGCCGGCGTTGGTGAAATCCAGGATCGGGGTGGCGGCCGTGTCGGGGATGACGCCGGAATTTTCGGCCCGCGTCAGCTTGGCCGAGGAGTCGATGCCGAACAGCCCGATGGCGCCCACCTGGGCGCCGTTCTGGGTCAGCATCCCGTCGGCCGAAATGGTGGGCGGCCCGGCTGCGGGATCGAGGACCAGGCCCGCGCCGCCGGCGTCGAGAACCGGAAAATCGTTCACGGTCCTGAGGTCCCCCGTGGGCGTCATCTTCATCCGCCCGTCCCGCGTGTACACGACGCCCTGTGGCGTCTTGATGGCGAGCCAGGCATCTCCCTGAACGGCGACGTCGAGGGGGTTGTCGGTCTTCAGCCGCTCGCCCCCCGAGCGGTTGATGTAGTCGTCGCCGTGGACGCTGAACGCCACCGGCGTGTCGCCGGTCTGGGACAGCACCGTGTCGAAGGTCACCCCCTCGGCCCGGTAACCCGCCGTGTTCATGTTGGCGATGTTCTGGGCGATGGTGCTGAGGCGACGCTCGACCGTCATCTGCCCGGACAGGCCGACATAGAAATTGGATTGCATGGTTCAGGTTTTCCGACGCGATGAGAAGGTCACGCGGTCCAGTACCGTCCGATAGCGCGCCATGTTGCTTGTCGTCCTTGGCATCGATGACCCTCAGCTACCCCCGAGCGACAGCTTGGCGAGGCTCAGCAACAGGTCCGAACTGACCCCGTTCGACGTCGAGCCCGAGCTGAACAGGTTGAGGACGGAACCGGCGGGGACGGATCCACTCACGCCGTTGGCCGTATCGAGCAGGCTCGTACCGACCGACTGCGATGTATCGACGAGCAGCACGTTGCTCACGTTGGACGAGTTCGAGACGTCGTATTGCGACGTGAAGCGCTCGACCAGCTTCTCGACCTTGGCGGGGTCCTGCAGGTCCCTGATCTTGAGAACCTTGTCGAGGAGGGCGGCCTGCTGGTCGATATTGCCTTGCGCCGACGTCGCCGAGAGACCGAATGCGGTCTGCACCACGGTGAGTATCTTGGCATCTGCCAGGATGCCGTAACCCGACGTGATGGAGGACGCGTTGCGCTTGAAGTAGAGCCCCAGCGCCACGCCCTTGTTGGTCTTGCCGACATTGTCCTCGAGCGTCTGCTCGATGTATTTGTCCGCTGTTCCAGTCGTGGCCGAGGGCGCTTTGGTGGCGGCCGCGCCTGAAGCGGCAAAATTGAAGGCCGCCGCGAAGGTCCTGTAGCGCGGGTCGCCCAAAGTGTTGGCCAGCGCCGATCTGCTCGCGACCCCGCCGTTCAGCACTTTCGTCAACAGACCCTTGGCGTGGATCATGTCGCCGAGGCCATAGGCCTTCATCGCGTAAGAGAACAACTGATAGTTGTTCACGAATTGCGCAACGGTCTTCACCTTGCCGATATGGGCCAGGTAATAGGTGGTCGCGGCCTTCACGTCCGGTTCGGCCGCCGTGGCGGCCTGCTGGCGAGCGATATTGCTCGCGACCGCGAGATAGCTGGCGGTGGTGGAGAGCACGGTCCTGGCCCTTCGCTGAAGCGGGCCGGCGGCGGAAGGCCAGCCCTCTGATGAGACAATCGCGCCTGCGACTTGCCCCAGGCTGACGGCGGCCGAGGGCGCCCGGCGCGCCGGGGTCGGCCGGTGTTGCGAGCCAGCCCCGCGCAAGGCGCCGCTGTTGCTCTGCCCCGGGGATGGCCGAGGCGGCGACAGCGTCGGCCCGGGCCGCACCGTGCATGGGTCCCCGCCCGACCGGAGTGACGCAATTGGGTTTCATTATCGGCATCGTCGTAGCGCTTGGCTGCATGATCGGCGGCTACGTGGCGCCCGGCGGGCACCTGTCGGTCATTTGGCAGCCCTTCGAACTGGTCATCATCCTGGGATCGGCGCTGGGCACCTTCATCATCGCCAATCCCTTGTCGGTCATCAAGGATACCGGCCGCGCCGTGGTCGAAGCCATCGCGGGCAAGACCCCCAAGGGCCGCGACTACCTCGACCTCCTCGGCGTCCTCTACACGCTGATGAAAGAACTGCGCGGCAACGCCCGCAACGAGGTGGAAGGCCATATCGACAACCCGGCCGAATCGGCACTGTTCATGAGGTATCCGAAGGTCCTCGCCGACAAGGACATGACAGCCTTCATCTGCGACTACTGCCGGCTCATCTTGATCGGCAACGCCCGCACCCACGAGATCGAATCGCTGATGGACGAGGAGATCCAGACCATCATGCGTGACCGGCTGAAGCCCTACCAATCGCTGCACGCGGTCGCCGACACCCTGCCGGCGCTCGGCATCGTGGCGGCGGTGCTGGGCATCGTGCATGCGATGGGTGCGCTCGACCAGGCGCCGGAGGTGCTGGGCGAACTGATCGGAGCGGCCCTGGTCGGCACTTTCGCGGGCATCTTCCTGTCCTACGGCATCGCGGCGCCGTTGGCCGCGAAGATCAAGGTCGTGCGCGACAAGCGCGCCCGCCTCTACATCATCGTGAAGCAGTCCTTGCTGGCCTTCATGAACGGTGCCGTGCCGCTGATCGCGCTCGAACACGGTCGCAAGACGATCTCGGCTTACGATCGGCCGTCCATCGACGAGGTCGAGAACGAGACCATGGGGGGCGGCGGTGTCGCCGAGCCCCTGGCCAAGAAGGCCGCGTGAGCGTGCCGATGCCCACCGAAGCGCCAACGGGGTCGACGCGGGCTGCCCCGCTCGCCCCGGCGAGCCGGTTGTGGTTCGATCGCGGGGCCCCGAGCCGGCTCGACCGGATGCCGTTCTTCGGCGAGGCGATGGCGGCCGTGGCCCTGGCCTGGACGGGCGGGTTCGGGGCCCTGTCGCTGGCCCCGGCCACTTTCCGCTTCGCGGGCCTGGCAGATTGCAAGGTGGCGACGCTGTCGGAACGCCGCGGCGTCGATGCGGTCTTCGCCGTCCTCGATGCGCCCGGATGGTCGACCGCCGTCGGCCTCCAGTTCGATCGCGCCTTCGTTTCGGCCGTGGTCGAAGCCCTGTTTGGCGGCGGGCAGCAGGAGATCGCCGATGGGGTCCAGGGACCCCTGTCGGCGGTGGAAACCCGCATCGCCGAGGTGGTGGCGGGCCAGGCCGCCGATGCGTTGCGGGCCGGCTTCGCCGACATCCTGCCGAGCTTTTTTCGGTTCGACCGGATCCAGCCGAAGCCCGACCTCGGCTTCCTGGGCCGGCCCAACGCGTCCGTGGTGGTGGCGACGATCGGACTGAATGTCGCCGGCCAGGCCGCCGAGATCGATGTTCTCGTGCCCCGCGCGGCCCTCGACGTCTTCGCCGAGCGGCTTGCGGTGCTACCGGCCGACGAGCCCACCGGCTCCGATCCGCGTTGGTCCGATCAGCTCGAAGGCGAGCTCTCGCGCGCGCCGATGAGCCTGTCGGCCGTGATCGCACTCGACGTCATGACGCTCGGCGCCATCACGCGGCTCGCGGTCGGGCAGGTGCTGGCGCTGCCGCGCAATGCGGCCACCGATGTCCGGCTGATCTGCGAGGGCCGCGAGCTGTTCCGCTGCGATTTCGGCCAGTCGGGCGGGCTCCATACGGTGCGGATCGAGGAACCCGCGGCCGAACCTAGTCTCGCGCAAGGATGACGCCGTAGCATGGCGATCGAGGCGTCGTGCGGGGTGCCTCTCCAAGCGACAGTTCCGCGAAGAACGCGACCAGCAAGGTGCGATGACGATGACGTTCGAAGCCGAAACCGTGTCCTCCGCGGGCGCCGCGCCCAATCTCGACGCCATCCTGAGCATTCCCGTATCCGTGCAGGTGGTCCTCGGTGGCACCGCGATGCCGGTCTCGTCGTTGATGAAGCTCGGCCGCGGCGCCGTGATCCCGCTCGACCATCGCGTGGGTCAGCCGGTCGACGTCGTCGTCAACGGCCGGGTCATCGCCCGGGGCGAGATGACGGTCATCGAGGACGACGCCACCCGGCTCGGCGTGTCCCTGACCGAAATCGTGGTTGCGGGCGCGACTGGCCTCAAGGCCGGCCCGGCCTGCGCGCAGTAACGGCAGGATCTCCCCCGCGATGTCGACCGCCGTCGCCGCACTCCAGGACCACCGGCTGTTGAACGGCCCCGAAAAGGTCGCTGCCCTGCTGCTCGCCATGGGCAAGCCACTGGCGAGCCGCCTGCTGAAGCACTTCGACCCGAGCGAACTCAAGATCATCACGCGCTCGGCCGCAGCCCTGGGCGCCGTGCCCATCACGGCGCTCGAGGGCCTGGTCGAGGAACTGGCCCAGCAGTTCTCGCGCGGTGTCGACCTGCGCGGCACCGCGGCCGAGGTCGAACACCTGCTCGGCGGCGTGCTGCCACCCGAACAGGTGGCCGAGATCATGTCGGACGTGCTCGGCAATTCGAACTCCTCGACCTGGGTGCGCCTGTCGGGTCTGCCCGAGAAGGATCTCGCAGGCTATGTCGGCAAGGAGCACCCGCAGACCGCGGCGTTGATCCTGGCTCGCCTGACCCCGGAGGCCGCCGCCAAGACGCTGGTGCTGCTGCCCCGCGACCTGCGCAACACCCTGACGCGTCGCATGCTGGCGCTGCGGCCGGTCAGCGAGGCCACGATCAAGATCCTCGAAACCAAGCTGCGCGACGATCTCCTCAACGGTGCGGTGCGCGATGGCGCGAGCACGCAGGCCCGCGTCGCCGACATCCTCAACCGCATGGAGCCGGAGCAAGCCGAGGAGATGCTGCGGACGATCTCGGAATCCAAGCCCGACGACGCCGCGGCGCTCCGGGCCAAGATGTTCAGTTTCGAAGACATCGTGAACCTGCCGGTCAGATCGAAGAGCGTGCTGTTCGACAAGGTGCCGAGCGACCAGATCGTCATGGCGCTGCGGGGCACCGACGTGGGTTTCCGCGACGCGGTGCTCTCGGCGCTCGGCGCCCGCGCCCGGCGCCTCGTCGAGAGCGAGCTCAATGCGGCCGGTGGCTCCGCCAAGGAGACCGCTGCGGCGCGACGCGCCATCTCGGCGATCGTGCTGCAGCTCTCGGCCGCGGGCGAGATCGAGATCGAGATCAGCGAACCCGCCGCGGAAGAGGCCTGAGGTGCTGCGCTCGACGTCGCGAGGATTGGACGAGCGGAGCCCTCCGACGCAGCGCGCCATGGCGCGTCCCACTCCGGGCTCCGGGCTCCGCGGGTTGCTCGCCGAAACGATCGGGCTCGACCCCGTTGAACGTGGCGCGGGGGACCGGTCGTGGCTCGACCGGTGTTGCGCCCCTGGAGCGGGCCTTGGTTCCCCGCGGCGGATCGGCCGACAGGGGCCTCGACGATGAGCGACACCGAAGACCAGGACAGCAAGACGTTCGAGGCGACCGAGAAGAAGCTTCAGCAGGCGGCCCAGGACGGTGACCTGCCGGTCTCTCGCGAAGCCGGCCTGCTCGCGGCGCTCGCGGCCACGCTGATCATCTGCTCTCTCGTGTTGCGCGATGGCGCGGCACGCCTCGCCGACACGCTGGCGCGTCTCTTCGAGGACCCTGGCCGATGGTCGCTGAAGAATGGCGCCGACGCTCTCGCTCTGCTCGGCGTGCTGCTGCAGGCCGCCGCGACCTTCGTGGTCCCGATCTTCGTCATCTTCCTGGTGGCGGGCCTCGCCATGGCCTTCGCGCAGAACCCGCCGAGCGTGGTGCTCGAACGCATCCGGCCGAAACTGTCCAAGGTCTCGCCGTCGGCCGGCCTGAAACGGCTCGTCGGCAAGGCCGGCTTCGTCGAATTCGTCAAGAGCGGCTTCAAGGTCCTGGCCCTGGGCCTCGTCGCCTTCCTGGTCCTGCAATCCGAGCGTGACACGGTGGCCGACACCTTGTTCGTGTCCCCGGCCGTCATTCCGGATCGCATGCTGACGATCCTAATCAAGCTCCTGTCCGGCGTCGCGGCCGCCTTCCTGATGGTGGCCGGTGCGGATCTCATGTGGACCCGGATGAGCTGGCGCAAGCGCATGCGGATGAGCCGACAGGAGATCAAGGACGAGATGAAGCAGGCCGAAGGCGACCCTCTGGTCAGGGCCAAGCGGCGTTCGCTGGCGCTCGATCGGTCGCGGCGCCGCATGATGGCCGAGATCCCGCGCGCCACCCTGGTGATCGCCAACCCGACCCACTACGCCATCGCGTTGCGCTACCGGCGCGAGGAGGGCGGAGCCCCTCTGGTCATCGCCAAGGGCCAGGATCTCCTGGCCCTCAAGATCCGCGAGATCGCCGGCCAGCATGAGATAGCG
>JAABUT010003627.1_pt1 | contig 13026 bp, 11 predicted proteins | sample 5559281 | NCBI WGS metagenome assembly JAABUT01 (sample SAMN10711880, study PRJNA513359) | rock metagenome | isolation source: Antarctica rocks | place: Antarctica: Victoria Land, Ricker Hills nord | collected 2016-01-04
GAATTCATTTTCTTTAGCTTCGCTTCATACGTCTCGCTCATTTTGTTCATTGAAAAGAAAGACGATAGTCTGCGTTTCTGCGTTGATTACAGAAAGCTCAATGCTTTGATCAAACGAAATCACTACTTTTTGTCATTGATAGACGAGACTCTCACTCATATACAAGAAAGCAAGTATCTGACTCAATTGAACATCATTGTCGCGTTCAACAAGCTACGCATGCATTCAGATAGTGAAGATTTGACTATCTTTATTATCTTCTTCGACTCATACAAATATCATGTAATGCTCTTCAAATTAATCAATGCATCAACATTCTATCAACATTATATGAACGACGTGTTGTTTAAATATCTACATCAGTTTTGTCAGATTTATTTAAATGACATTATCATTTACAGCAAGATTTTGAAGAAACACAAGCAACATGTATGATTGATTCTGAATAAACTACAAGAAGCTGATCTACAGATAGACATCAATAAATGCAAGTTTCATGTTCAGAAAATCATCTTTTTAGAACTTTTGATATCAATCGAGAAACTTAAGATGAATTCACGAAAGATGCAAGCAGTCATGAATTGATCAACACTCAATAATCTTATTCAGATGCAGTTCTTCATTGATTTCTACAACTTCTATTGACGCTTCATTAAGAACTTTTCGAAGATTGTTTGTTCAATGATTCAACTTACTCAAAAGAAGATCATATTTGAATGAAATGAAGTCTGTCAGATCATCTTCGATCATATGAAGAGACGTATGATCGAGACTTTTATACTACGTCACTTTGATCAAACTTGTGAGACTATTCTTGAAATCGACTCATTCAACTACGTTAACAATGAAGTTCTGTCTCAATATGATGATGAAAATGTTCTACATTCAATTATCTTCTATAGCAAGAACATGTCTTCTGCTGAATGCAACTACGAGATATATAATAAAGAACTTCTGATCATCATTTGAGCATTTGAACACTGATGACTCGAACTGAAGCTAACTGACATTTCTATCAAGATGTTCATTGATCATCAAGCGCTCATCTCATTGATGAAAGATAAAGAGCTGAGCAGACATCAGATGCGCTGAATTCAGAAGCTAGCTGACTTCAACTTCAAGATAATGTATTAATCTGACAAATAAAACATTAAGATTGATGCATTAACTTGTTGAGCTGACTTCGTGTCTAGAGATCTTGACGATGAATGCATTCAATATCAAAGAACTACTATTTTAACATTGAATTGAATGAAGATTGCTGATCTAAAGAAGAATAATGATCAATCAATCTATAAACAGATTCTTAAGATTAATGAGATTAATGAGAATTGTACGCTACTTCGCGAAGCAATAGCAAGAGATGAGACACAATATGAAGATATCAAATTGAAGAATTGTTGAACTCAGAATGAAATCTTGTATCATGATAGTCAGCTATAAGTCTCGTTCAATGAGCTTCTACAAATAAATCTGATTCGTAAGATACATAATCAATCGTTGATTGATCATTCTGAAATTCTTAGAACAGTGAAGATCATAAAGCGAAATTACTATTGATCTTCTATGCAAAAAACGATAGATCAATATATTCAGAACTGTTACGTATGTCAACGTTCAAAGACATCAAGAAATAAATCAAACGACTTGCTTCAATCTCTATCTATATCTGAACAGCGATGACAAGACATAGCAATGAACTTCATTATTAATCTATCTGATTTGTATGATTACAACGCTATTCTGACTGTCATTTGCAGATTGTCAAAAGAAAGAAATCATATCTCTTGCATCATTGATGATGAAGATATCACAGCTGAAAAGACAGCTGAAATGCTGATTCAATGAATATATCAAACTCATGATCTATCAAGCTTCATAGTATCTGATCGAAGTTCGCAATTCATCTCTATACTATGAAAGTTTCTTTGCAAACGACTGAGCATTTTTCTTCAATTGTTCATCGTCTATCATTCTCAGATCAATGATCAAAGCGAACGAGTCAATCAAAACATCAAGCGATATCTTTGATTCTTCTGTTCATATATGCAGAACAACTGATCTAAGTGACTATTCATGATTGAGTTTGTCAATAATAACATCTTGTCATCAGTCATTTTCTTGACTTTCTTCTTCATGAACAAGAACTTTCATTCTCATATGAGCTTCAACTCTGACATCATCGAGTATGAAAGCACTCGCGAACGCTTGCAGATTGATCGAGTCAAGAATATATCTGAACAAATGAACAAAACTTTGATCTTCGCTCGTGAAGCTCTGATTAAAACATGAGAACAAATGATGAATCAAGCTAATAAGCATAGAAAGAAGATTAATTACAAGATTGAATCAAAGATGTTTCTGAATGAACAAAACATCATTATAGCAAGATCTTTCAAAAAATTGAATGACAAGATGCTTGATTCATTTCAGATCATTGAGTTTGTTGACTTATTCTATAAGTTGAAACTATCAGAGACTATGTGTATACATGATGTATTTCATTCAGAGCTTCTTTGTTCTATCATCAATAATTCTTTATCTAATCAAAAGAATGAATCTTCGAGATTAATAGTGATAAACGATGAAGACGAATGAAAAATCGATGATATACTGAACTCTTGACGCTATAAAAGATGACTTCAATATCGAGTCAAATGAAAGAGTTATGACAATGATCTCAACTGATATAACGCTGACAACAACGAATTTATGAATGCTCAAAAGATGATTGATGACTTTTATATCAAATATTCAAGAAAAGCGCACTAAGAAACAACATTCATGCAAACATGAATGATCAAGAAAGAGAAGTAATGTTATGATTCTAGTCTTCATTTATTCTTCGTTTAGTCTTCATCTGATTTCATTTTAATTGAGTCTAGCGAGAATCTGATCTAGAGATGATATCATTGAAACTCTACATCATATGTGTAAGATGTCAACTCAATCAAGTCTAGCACAGAGCTAAGAAACATACATATAAGAATTGAGTTCTTTTCTGTAGATACTTTTCTTTCTTAGCATTTATTTATTAGTTAAATGACACTTTTATGACTCATTCTAGATCGATCTCTAACATGAACTCTGATTGATTCAGACATGTTCATAACAGATGTACTTGATCATGATTTACATGATGACAAAGATTGATTTTATAATGTTTCATTTCAGATGTAAATTGAAATTCTCAAAGTTAACATGAGTTACATTGAGATGAATATTATCATTTACATCATAGATGACAAGATCTTAAAAATAAATTCAAACAGAACTTTTCAAGCTGTCTTACATGATGTCTTGAATTAATTTAATCATGTTGCTCGCTTTAATGTGACTTATGCTACATCATATTCTGATAAATCAGAAATACATGTATGTAAACAACGAACTAATGATCAGTGCAAAACTCACAGACAATGTTTCATCAATCTCAGCTTCTCATCAAGAGCATACAAGATTCATTAATGTTAACGAAAGTAAAGAGATTAACAAAGTGACAATTTGAAGAAATGAGATCAACACATTATCAATCAATCATGAAATGACAATTGATAATTCAATAGATTATGTATATCAATAAAGACTGACAAGAAGTTTAGATTTCATAAAGCAGAATCAAATAAACTCTACTTATATTCAGAAGCAGTCAGCAGTCATTAACATGAAAGAGAGTAATGCAAATGACACAGCTGTTCTGTTTACAATGAAGAATAACATTGACTCGATTGACAATGCAGCGTCTACTCATGTTCAGAAGCAGTCAGCAATCATTAACATGAAAGAAAGTGATGCAAATAACACAGCTGTTCTGTTTACAATGAAGAATAATGTTGACTCGATTGACAATGCAGCATCTACTCATGTTCAGAAGCAGTCAGCAGTCGTTAACATGAAAGAGAATGATGCAAATGACACAGCTGTTCTGAGTACAATGAAGAATAACATTGACTCAGCAAACAATGCAGCGTCTACTCATGTTCAGAAGCAGTCAGCAGTCGTTAACACGAAAGAGAACAATGCAAATGACACAACTGTTCTGAATACAACGAAGAATAATGTTGACTCAGCAGACAATGCAGCGAAATCTGATAGATTTGTAAAGAGTGTACATTCACAACGAATTGACAAGAGTGAAGATCTTACAAACAAGATTTACATGCTTTTATATTTTCATCGAAAGCGATCAAGATTCAATCATTCAAAGAAAAATATAACAAGCATCACATTAGTTGATCAAACATTGCACTATAGTAAGTCACTGAAGTATGTGTATGAATGACAAACTAACAACAAGTGATTTTTACAGAGAATGATGAAAGTTCTGAATCATTGCATTCAAAGTGACGAAAGTCGAATGACAAGATGCAGACTCAAGAAAACAACATGTTGATATTAGCTTTGAATAAGTCTAACATTTCAGCTTCAAATGTTGATCAATCAATAAACATAAGTTCAGAATTGAAGTATGATAATTCTTCATTGAAGAAAAACAAAATCATCAGCTCACATTGAAATTCAATGAGTTGAGTTGAACAACATGAAGCAACTGTATCATCTTCATTTCAGCAGATGAAATCTCAACAGAATACAATGATCTTTGATCATTCAATTACAGAAGATCTCACAAGAGAGTCAGATCATATGCGATCAAACATGAATTTCAAAAATGATAAAGATAGTGAGCAGAATTTGAAGAAGCATTACGTGAGATAATTGAAATATCGAAGTTGATCTTGTTTCTTGACTAACAAGATTGAACAGACTCATGATGAAGATATCATTGACTGTTACAAAGCATCTTCATGAAGAAGACAGATGACGAAATTACGCTCAATTGTTTCTGCATGATCTTAATCATGTTGAATCTCAGTCACGCATACATTTGCAGAGAATGAACACGTCACTCTTTTTATATCAGACTTTTGAAATTTTTGTGATGTTTGAAATGAAAATGTTCATGAAAAAAGAATTCAATGTCAATGATATGAGTCTTGAAAAGATAAACATGAATGTCAGCAAGATTAAGAATGAAGCATGCTAATTTATTGATAAAACAATAAAGATGCTTGAATTGATTTGTTTGAATCGTTTATTGCACATAGCACATGACGAGATTAATGATGCTCATTACAAGAAGAAGTTCAATGAACATCTGAAAGAAGACACTCTCAATACATTTCAACCTAAAGATGCAAAGTGTTCTTTCAATAACAAGTTGAAAATTGAGTGTTCATGTGAGAACGCGAACTCATCTGCACATTTCATATCATTGAAATTTATCAATCTAGTTATCATTTCATCAATCTTGATTGCAAACTGATTAAGAAAGATTTGAATTCATCTTGACAAGAACAATGATTTATTATGTTAATAAATTCATCACACGTATTGTGATGCAAAAATGAACGCGCTAGTCATCAGATTGACATGAACAGATAAAGATCTTCTAATAGAACAAGAACAAGCTAGTTCTAGTCTCATATGTATGATTATGATAAATATGTACAAGACTTGCGTTGCAGCATTGATGAGAAATTGATATCAATCTGAAAGAGCAACTTTTAGATCAAAACAATCACAGTTGATATGACAGTTCTGAAATATAAAATGAGATCAACTGATTGCAGATGAGATGCATAGAGAGATGATTCAGACATTCAAAATCATTCATTTATTTAAGAACATGAATGAAAAATCTTGTAAGTGATTTGTTACAGATACATTCTTCAAATGATCACTTCTACAAATGACAACATAAGTGAACACATTGATGACAGATTTGATGATGAATCAACATGAATCAATATGAAAAGAAAAAGAAGTTCATTGAGTCAATTTGATATATTGTACATATCAAAATTTGAAAGAGATGAACAAAATACATATGAAAATCATCAATCTTCAAGAGAAAAGTCATCAAGTCATTAAGAAGTACATCAAAGAGCTAAAGATTATGTGCAACACATTATGATTATGACGTGATGTCAATTTATTGAAGTTTTTCAACTCTTTTCTTACAGATGTGAAATCAAATAAGCATATAAATGTTGATTACAAACTTTCATTAATGTTCAATGAACTTGTCAATTTTTCAGTGATGATAATCACTGAACAACGTCAAAAGAATAAAAATAGAAAAACGTAAGAATGAAGAGTACAAAAGTGCATTGAAGATCAATCTTAAATCAACATCAATAACTGAATGATGAAAGTTCATTGACTCAAAGTACTTAGCATATTCTTGCATCTTGAACAACTTTCAGAGACACAGTTACTTGTATTCTCTGAAAAAGAAGATTGAGAGAAAAGATATGTTTGCTTTAAAACAGATTGTTTCTACAACTTGAAAAGAGTTGAGTCTCTTTACAAGAAGCACATTCTCAAGATTATCTTCAAAATGAACTGTATCAAGATCAAAGTAATCAACGAGCTCATTAATCATGTCTGAAACAAGAACGAGAAGACTGTATTTTGTATCATGAGTTTTATGAATGCACTTATTCTTTATTGAGTAAGTGACAGAGTTTCTACTTTCTGTTAATGTTGTTTTTGAAAGTTATCACATGCATAATGAGAAAAAACATGTTCAACATGATTGCTAACGTTTAATTATGTAGTACTTTCGACTTGTTTTTAAAGTTTCAGTGACTTTAATAACTTCAAAATTGCTCAAATCTAAAATGATGAACATAGTTTGATTGTTTCAAGAAGATTTGAAAAAACTGCAGAAGTATTCAAACAAAAAGTCATCATGCTTTATCATTGACATTATTAAATTAATCAATGTTGATTACAATTTACACAGAATCAAGAGACTAGTTCAGATTGATTTGAAATGAATAAAGAAAGATCAAGCACAGATCAAGAAGAGAGTCAATCATCTTGAATAACATGAGAAAACTATCACTTATGACTTGCGCTGCGTAGATTTGCAGATTGAGATGCTGATATACGACAGACAAAATCATCAAGCGCATTTAATGAACATAATATTGAAGTTCAAAACATTTCAAGTTAAAGAATTAATCAGAAATATCGAGAATGATGATAATGACGAAGATGATCACATTGAACTCAGTGACAGAATAAAAAACAACGACTGCGCATAAATCATATCACTTCATATATGTGCATCAAGAAAGTGTGATGTGTTACTAGTTTATCAATTTGTATTATAAATAGTTGTACTCACTCTTTCTTCTTTGACATTCATTGATATATTCATCAAAACTTATTGAGATCATGAAAAAATTTATATAATCAACATTAAGTTTTGTAATTCTTGATGATGTTGCAGATATTGCTTCAATGATTCAACAAATCTTCAATGACACAGATAACACTGCTCAAGCATAATTACAGATTCTCATTTTTGTTCTTTCAAATAAATTCATTTGAATAGTTTATTAAGAAAATCATGACTACTCAATCAACATTGTGTTTGAATATGTGCAAATCGACAATGATTCAAAGAAGCAGACGCAGTATCATTTCATAAATTGACAACAATGTTCATCTGTACTGATTTCAGCTACAATCATTCTGCATTTATGAAATGCAGCAGAGTCTAGAAAACTTCACTCATCAAAGTAATGAAAGTGTCTGTTAAACGTCAGCAATCTTACAACTTGAAATCATGCTTTTATTATATCACTAGTATCAATCATGAAAAGAGATAGATGAAAGACTACAAGTAAGAAAAGTGCACTTTTCTCAAAAATCATGAGTCTTGAAATTCAAGTCATTTACATGAAAATGTGAAGTCTTTTCATACTTGTCAGACATTTACACACTGCAAATGATGTAAACATGAACGCAATCAATGAAGATCTGAAGTACAAAAGTATAGAAATGTTTTCTCAAGAAAGAGAAGAAGTGTTATTGATGTACATGAAGAACGCATGATACTTCATTTATATTATACTTTGATTTAAAAGTTGACTTGACTTCTAATGTTCAAAAATTAAGTATCAGCTCGCTCATTTGCAAATTTGCATCAACACAAGTAACTCACGTTTTGTGATGATGACTCACTCAAAGCTCATCATCATGAATACAAAAGTTACAATCTGCAAGATCTAAATTCATGAAAGTCATTTGCAAAGATTCTGACTTGAAGAGTGTACTGATTACAATCATTGCAATTGATTATCAACAAGATTGATGATGTAGTTGCTTGACTGAAAAAGACACAGATGCACTTTGCTTCATCACGATCATAATAGTTGAGTTTTATGATTTTCAAGCGATTGTCATTAAGATATTATGTGCAATCAAGAGTATTAAATTCAATGACTTTCATACATCTTGAAGACTACATGATGATTAATGACATCAAAGCAGACATCATAAATTCAAGAAATCTGTCTTGCAGTTCAATGAATCATACATCAGTCAAACTCACGAAAATGATAAATTGATTCTGAAACATCATTTCATCAGAAGCTATGAGAATTCAATCATCAAAGTTGCACATCAGAAAATGAAATGCTTTCTTTATATATTATATATATATAGCTAGAATCATGACTATATACAGCTTATCAAGATATACAAGACATTATCACTTGTATCTGAATAACTGTCTTGCTCTGCTCATCATCAACAGAAAGTCTTACTGCTCGATCTTGCGCTTCGTCATTAATCATTAATTACATGCACTAATGTGATGAATTGACTCAATGAGATCATTCTGATCGTGTTTCTTGATATCTTCATGATTGCACATGTTTAAATCTTACAAGAACGTTTTCTTCATGTTTCTTGCATGAAATGAAATATGTGAGCTAAAGTTATTCAATCGTTGCATTTTAACAAAGTTGCAAAGTATCTGTTTGCAAAAGAAATTATCTTCTGCAAGATCTTAAAGCTACTTTTGTTATGAATTGTAAAAAGTCTGAGAAATCTTGTCTCTTTAAAGATAGTAGATAAATACTTGATATAATTAAAGATCTTGAATGTTCATATCATGTTGATCAACAAACTTTGACATCACGCTCAACATCATCAACTCATGAACATGAGAAAAACTTTCTGTCGCTGAATACTCTGCGTTTGTTCAAAAACTTGCAAATCACAACATTAAATCTTTAACAGCAATTATGTTGAATGAAAAGAGAAATTTTGCAAGACAATATCATTATACAATCATGAGAATGAAATCTTTCTATTTACTTTTCATATAGAGCACATGACTTGTTTTCTTCACTGCAAAATGCAATGCTCACAATCTCTTCATACATACTGAGTGTTTCTTGATCTTCGATCTTGCAAGTCAACAAAGATTTTCAATTTTGAAAATTACATTCAATGTGCTTTTGCAATTTGAGTACGATGACAGTTTAATCAATTGAGTCAGATTTTGACATTCTGTCAAGATGTTAAAAAAGTATCAGCGTATCTGCTTTAAGATTAGTTAAGCACATGCAATTGATTTAACTTAAGATCAAAGATCATGAAAAGTCAGCTCATAAAATCTTTCTAGCAGCTGTGTCAGATTACTGCAAAGCTCAATTCTCTGATGAGTGAGATCATTTACTTGCACATCAAGTGAAGATACAAGTCAAAGAGATGACATTTACAATGCTTTCACAAATGATTGATTTTGTGTACATTAATATAGTTGACTGATCTCAGATTCATGATTTTGAAAATAATAATGAAATTGCAAAAAAGCTAAATGAGTTATTAAATTTGCTGCAGACAACAGATATGTGATTACTTGAGATCTTGCACACTATGATCGAGAGCAAGATCATCGACAATGCAACAACTGATGTCAGATCAGATAATGTTGAATTGATTCAAAATATTGCAAAGAATGTTAATGCATGAAGTTTGACAAGTCATTGCAATGCATTCATAGCAAATAGTTCAAGCTTTGTGAAAATTGCAAAAAGTCAAAATTAGTAACAAAAATGAGAAAGTTAATAAGAGAAGAGTTTTGTTAAAAGTCAATCTAAAGCAAGTCATAGAGATGTCATTTAACTAATAAATAAATGCTAAAAAAGAAAAGTATCTACAGAAAAGAACTCAACTTATATGTGTATTTCTCAGCTCTATGCTAAACTTGATTGAAATGATGTCTTACACATATGATGCAGAGTCTCAATGATATCATCTTTAGATCAGATTCTCGCTAAACTTGATTAGAATGAAATCAGATGAAGACTAAATGAAGAATAGACAAAGATTAAAATCGTAACATTACTTTTCTCTCTTGACTATTCATGTTCACATGAATGTTGTTTCTTAGTGCGCTTTTCTTGAATATCTGATATGAAATTCATCAATCATCTTTTGAGTGTTCATAAACTCGTCATCGTCAGCGTTATATCAGTTGAAATCATTGTCATAGTTCTTTCATTTGACTTGATATTGAAGTCATCTTCAATATCATTGAAAGTTCAATATATCATCGATTTTTCATTCGTCTTCATCGTTTATCACTATTGATTTCGAGAGTTCATTCTTTTGATCAGACAGAGAATCATTGACAACAGAATGAAGAAGCTCTGAATGAAATACATCATGTATACGCATAGTCTTTGATAGTTTCAACTTATAAAATGAGTCAACAGACTCAGTGATTTGAAATGAGTCGAGCATCTTGTCATTCAATTTTTTGAAAGATCTCGCTGTAATGATGTTTCGTTTGTTCAGAAACATCTTTGATTCAATTTCATAATTGATCTTCTTTCTATGCTTGTTAATCTGATTCATCATTTGTTCTCATGTTTTGATCAGAGCTTCACGAGCGACGATCAATGTCTTATTCATGTGATCAAATATATCTTTGACTCAAGCAATCTGCAAATGTTCGCGAGTGCTTTCATACTCAATGATGTCAGAGTCGAAGCTCATATGAGAATGAAAGCTCTTGTTCATGAAGAAGAGAATCAAGAAAATGACTGAAAATAAGATGTTATTGTTGATAAACTCAATCATGAGTAGTCACTTGAATCAGTCGTTCTGCATGTATGAACAGAAGAAATGAAGATATCGCTCGACATTCTGATCGACTCGTTCGCTTTGATCATTGATCTGAGAGTGATAGACGATGAACAATCGAAGAGAAATGCTCAGTCATTTGCAAAGAAACTTTCAAAGAATGAAGATGAACTGAGAATCTTGATTGAATACAATGAAGCTTGATAGATCATGAGTTCAATATACTCATTGAAGCAACATTTCAGCTGTCTTTTCAACTGTGATATCTTCATCATCAATGATGCAAGAAATATAATGTCTTTCTTTCAACAATCTGCAGATGACAGTCAGAATAGCGTGGTAGTCGTACGAATTAAATAGATCAATAATGAAGTTCATGACTATGTTCTGTCATTGCTGTTCAGATATAGGCAGAAATTGAAGCAAGTCGTTTGATTTATTTCTTAATGTCTTTGAACGTTGACATACATAGCAGTTTTGAATATATTGATCTATCGTTTTTCGCATAGAAGATCAATAGTAATTTCGCTTTATGATCTTCATTGTTCTAAGAATTTCAGAATGATCAATCAACGACTGATCATGTACTTCACGAATCAGATTCATTTGTAAAAGTTCATTGAACGAAACTCATAGCTGACTATCATGAAACAAGATTTCATTCTGAGTTCGACAATTCTTCAATTTGATATCTTCATATTGTGCTTCGTCTCTTGCTATTGCTTCGCGAAGTAATGTATAATTCTCGTCAATTTCATTTGCATCAAGAACTTATTTATAAATTGATTGATCATTATTCTTCTTTAGATCAACGATCTTCATTCAATTCAATGTCAGAATAGTAGTTCTTTGATATTGAATGCATTCATCGTTGAAATTTATAGATATGAAGTCAGCTCAACGAGTTAATGCATCAATCTTAATGTTCTGTTTGTCAGATCGATACATTATCTTGAAGTTGAAGTTAACTAACTTCTGAACTCAACGCATTTGTTGTTGACTCAACTTCTTGTCTTTCATCAATGAAGTGAGTGCTTGATGATCGATGAACATCTTGATAGAAATGTCAATCAGCTTCAGTTCAAGTCGTCAATGTTCAAAAGCTTAAATTATGATCAGCAGTTTCTTATTGTATATCTCGTAGTTGCATTCAGCAGAAGACAAGTTCTTGCTATAGAAGACAATCGAATGTAGAACATCTTCGTCATCATATTGAAACAGAACTTCGTCGTTTACGTAGTTGAATGAATCAGTTTTCAGAATAGTCTCACAAGCTTGATCAAAGTGACGAAGTATAGAAGTTTCAGTCATACGTCTCTTCATGTGATTGAATGCAGTCTGACAAGTCTCATTTCATTCAAATATGATCTTCTTTTGAGTGAGTTGAATCATTGAACAAACAATCTTCGAAAAGTTCTTGATAAAGCGTTGATAGAAGTTGCAGAAGTCAATGAATGACTGAATCTGAGTGAGATTATTGAGAATAAATCACTTCACTACTGCTTGTATCTTTCGTGAATTCATCTTCAGTTCTTCAATGAATATCAATAGTTCTAGAAAGATGATTTCTTGAACATGAAACTTGCATTTGTTTATGTTCATCTGTAGATCAGCTTCTCGTAGTCTATTCAAGATCAATCATACATGTTGCTTGTGTTTCTTCGAGATCTTGCTGTAGATGATAATGTCATTTACATAGATCTGACAAAACTGATGAAGATATTCAAACAGCACGTCGTTCATATAATGTTGATAGAATGTTGATTCGATGATTAATTCAAAGAGCATTACATAATATTTATATGAATCAAAGAAAGTGATAAAGATAGTCAAATTTTCGCTATCTGAATGCATGCGTAGCTTGTTGAACGCGACAATGATGTTCAATTGAGTCAGATACTTGCTTTCTTGTATATGAGTGAGAGTCTCGTCTATCAATGACAAAGAGTAGTGATTTCGTTTGATCAAAGCATTGAGCTTTCTGTAATCAACGCAGAAACGCAGACTATCGTCTTTCTTTTCAATGAACAAAATGAGCGAGACGTATGAAGCGAAGCTAAAGAAAATGAATTC
>JAABUT010003628.1_pt1 | contig 13022 bp, 11 predicted proteins | sample 5559281 | NCBI WGS metagenome assembly JAABUT01 (sample SAMN10711880, study PRJNA513359) | rock metagenome | isolation source: Antarctica rocks | place: Antarctica: Victoria Land, Ricker Hills nord | collected 2016-01-04
AAACTGCGGGCGCGCATCGAACAGGCAATCGGCAAGCTCAAGCGGTTCAAACGCGTCGCCATGCGATGCGAGAAGACCGACACCAGCTACTCAGCCATCATCAGTTTTGCGTGCGGACTGATGTTGGCTAAATCCGTCCACACGGCCTAAACCGGTAAGCAGACCATCTCGTGGAGGTAACTATGGATGACATGCGGCTTTGTTGCATGCATCAGAAGGTGGGCGCACTACATCTACGTTCGTTTGCTGTCACACGAAGCGGACATAGCTCGGGCGTCCAAGTTCGAGCATGCGGTTCAGCGCAGCGACGAGGATAGCTGCTTCAGTTGAGCGGCGGCGGTCTGTCTGTGATCGCAGCGCGTCCGCGATCACTCGCTTGAACCGGCTCATGTCAGCCTCCACCAGCACACGCCAGTGATAGCCTGACACCCTCTGCCAGCTCGTCCGGCCATGTTCGGCGATGACTTGCAGGTGCCGATCTCGCTGGCTGGGGTCCGTCTCCGCCCTGCCGCTCGGAACCGCTCCGGAGCGTGGGGGCACGATCACGGCCGCATCGGGATGGCGTGCGGCGACGTCACCGTAGACCCCCTCCTGGTCATATGCGCCATCGGCCGTGAACGAGGCGAGCGGGCCCGTGATCTGGTCGAGCAAGGGGCCGACCTGGGAGGCGTCATCGACATCGCTGGTGGTCAGCGTCGCGGCGAGGATCTGCCCGGTGTCGGCGTCCACACCGATGTGCAGCTTGCGCCAGGACCGGCGCGTGCGGGTTCCGTGCTTCTCCAGCAGCCACTCGCCCGAGCCGCACAGCTTCAGCCCCGTGTTGTCCACCAGCAGGTGCACGGGTGCCGAGCCAAGCCGTGGCCGCGGCACCTCAAGCGTCTCGGCCCGGCGGCTCAGGGTCGAATGGTCCGGCACCGCGAGATCCAGGCCGAGGAGGGTGATGATGGAACCGATCAGCCCTTCGGTCTGGCGCAGCGCCAGGCGGAACACCGCACGCAGCGTCAGCGCCGTGGCAATAGCCAGGGCCGAGGTGCGAGGCTGTCCGCCTCGTGTGGTGCGTGGCTCGGCCTTCCAGGCTGCGATCGCCGCGTCGGTGAACCAGACGGTCAGACTGCCGCGCTGGCGCAGAGCCGCATCATAGGCTGCCGAGTTTGTCACCCGGTGTCGCTGCCGAGGGATGTGGTGACGACGATCGGCATTGGCCTTGAACGGCAAGCTGAAACCCTCTGGCCAGGAGCAACGGGACGCCGCACCCGCAGCCTACCTCAGACCACCCGGTCTGCCGATCTGTGCAACAAGGTCGCGTTTTGGCGGTCCGGGCACTCCAGCCGCGAACGGCTGCGAAACGCCGGGTTCGAGGTCATCCAAGCAATGTCCTGGCGGCACGTGCTCGGAAACGCAGCTTGCGACACCCAGTCTAGCGGATCACCTCTGGTGCCGGCGGTAGAGAGGTCTTGTCCGCCTCCCGCATGAACGCGTCCACGGTGGTGTTGAACTCCACGGCGTTCGTGAGCTGCACGAAGTGGTTAGAGGAGCGGACGATGACGTGGCGGCCGCCTGTCAGTTTGGCAGCGGTGTCGCCGACTGCGTCGAAGAACGGGCTCCAGCCGCCGGTGATCACGAGCACCGGGATCTGCGCCCGGGCGACCGTCTCCGCCGCCTGGCGTAGCACGTCGGTCGGGGCCATGCGCGCCTGCAGCAGCGCGCAGCCGTAGCGCGCCGCCAGGGCGGGGTCCGCATCCAGCGCCGCGACCGCAGTCCTCGGGGCATCGCTGCCAGTCTCCACCGCGCCCAGGCTGTGGGCGAACTCCAGCGCGTAGTCTCCCGGCGTCCGTGCGGCCATCAGCAGCCCTCCCCAGCGCATCGCGTCGGCCTTGAGCGCCGGGTCCGCGTCCACGGCCGGCGAGCCCATCAGCAACTGCTGCAGCGCCGGCTCGACGAGCACGAGGGACCGCACGGCTTCCGGACGCCGCGCCGCCGCCAGCAGCGCCTCGGCGCCGCCCCAGGAGTGCCCGACCAGGTTGGCGCCGTCGCCCAGCATCGCCGCGATCCAGACGGAATCCGCCGCCATGTCGTCGACACCGCGCGACGGGCTGCTGCCGAAGCCCGGCCGCTCGACGATGCGCAGCCGCCATCCCTGCCCGCCCAGCGCCTCCTGCCCGGCGAAGGTGCTCGGGCCGCCACCCAGACCACCCTGCACGCCGCCGTGCACGACCAGAACCGTGGGCCCGGTGGTGCCGTGCTCGACGACATGGATCGCGAGCTTCGCCCCGTCCGCCTCGGGCAGGCGTGGCGCGGCCGGCGGACACTGGGCGAGCAGCGACGCGCGATGCTCGGACATCGCCCTCATCGGCGAGGGCGGCCCCCCCTCCTGGCCGGCAGCCGGCTGTGCGCGCGACGCGCCGGGCGTGCAGGCGAGGGCGAGCGCCGTCAGTCCGACGGTCATGGGTCTGAGCATCGTGTGTCCTTCCCGGACTGGTGGCTGCGTGCCGGCGGGCGGAACAGCCGCGCCGCATGGCGGGGGCAAGTCCGCCAGGCCCGGCCTGCGCCGATCGGCAGCCTGTTCACCGTCGGCCTGCCGGTCAAGGGTTGCGGGCGGATGCGAGCACGGCGCGCAGGGCCGCGGCGAACGCTGCGGGCTCTATCAGGAACGCGAGGTGATTGCCCGGTACCGTCCGCATCTGGCAGCCGAGCGCCTCGGCGACCTTTCTCGCGGAGCGCACGTAGTAGGCGTCGCCGCTCTTGTCGCCGGCGAGCACGACTATGGGCACTTCCGCCGCGCGGATGGCGGCAAGGTCGGGCCTGAACAGCGTGATGGGGAGGTATTCCCTGGAGAAGAAGAATGACATGTCCTTGGCCTGCCCGAGGCCGCCGGGGCGGCCTCCGGGCAACCCGGGAGGTGGGCCGTTCGGGGACGCGCCGGGAGGACCGCCGGGGGCGCCGCCAAGAGGACCGCCGCCTAGGCCGCCTGGCTGGCCGGGAGGCGGCCCGAAGCCAACCAGCCGGCTTGCGAACAGCCTCATCGCCGCCGGGGCGCCCTGCGTCTGCGACGTCTGATGGACCTGTTCCACAAACGCCATGGTGTCGGGCTCGTCCGAAAGCAGCGCGATGGCCGGCGGCTCATGGGCCGCGAGCAGGGCGATGCTGCCGGGGTGGTCGGACGCGAGCTGTAGGGCGATGTTCGCGCCACCGCTGTTGCCGAACACCAGCGCCCGCTCGTGCCCCGCGGCGCGCAGCACAGCGACGGCGTCACGGGCCTGCTGCGCTATGTCGAGCGGCGCGTCCGTGTCGCCGTTGCTGCGTGCGTTGCAGCGCCGGTCATAGGTGATCACGGTATAGCCGTCCGAAAGGATGGACCCCAGCGGGCCGTACACGCCGGCGTCGCCACCGGCGCCCGGGATGAACAGCAGCGCCTCGCCCGACCCCTGGACGTCGAAGGCGAGGTTGGCGCCCTCGGTGCTGACCAGATCCGTACGCTTCATCGCTGTCTCCCCTGCGGCAGTGTCGTGGCGACGCTGGTCGTGGGCGGGTCAAAACGGCCGAATAGAGATCCCGCGAGCGGAGCGCCCCGGCGCGGGCGTTCGGCGGGCATCACGCTTGAGCCGCGCGCCCACCGGCGGACCAAGCGGCGCCCGGAGCCAGGGCGCCCAGCGTCGGCCCGGACGATCCGTCCGCGGGCCAGGACTGCTCCAGCAGCATCCGGGTTGTCAGCTCGAGGTGCTGCGCCATGAGGGCGCGTGCGCGCCCGGCATCGCGGGCGAGGACGGCGTCCACCAGGCTGCGGTGCTCGCCGCTCAGGTCGCGCGCGACCTCCGCGAGCGGCACGGACAGGCGGCGATACCGCTCGCTCTGGTTGTAGAGCATCTCGCGCAGCCGCAGTAGCCAAGGGCTGTCGCATGCGTCCACCAGCGCCTGGTGGAACGCGGCGTGCGCCGCCGACCATGCCTCGCTCATGCGTTGAGGGTCGCCGGGCTCGCGTTCCGGGGTGCGCGACAGGCGGTGCAGCGTCGCGACGAGGTGGGCCTCCCAACCGACATCGCCGACGGCGATGGAGCGGTCTAAGCAGGAACTCTCGATCTGCACCCGCACTCGCGTGAGATCGTTCAGCTCCGCCGCCGAGATCGGCGTCACGTGAAAGCCGCGCTGCGGCTCGGCGACAACCAAGCCTTCGGAGGTGAGCCGGGCCAGCGCCTCGCGTACCGCGCTCAGGCTGACCGACAGGGACTGGCACAGCTCGTTGATCTTCAGCCGTGCCCCCGGCTGCAGGCGGCAGGCGAGCAAGTCGGCGCGCAGACGCTCATAGGCGTCCTGGGTCAGACTCGAGTTGATGGAAGCGGTGCGTGCCATGACATTCACCTTACTGCATCCAACAAAAGATGCTAGCTCTCAAAGTCGATGATTCATTGACAAATAGATTTTATTGACGCAGATAGAGTCTCGGGAGAAAGCCGCGGCAGACGGTCCGAACCGGTCAAGGGGGAACATCCATGCGTTTTACGGCATATCGGCAGACTTCCGTCGAGGGCCTGGCCGCCGCGGAGGGCGACGGCCGCTTCCACGGGATCGCCGTCACGGACGCCCGCTATCCCGGCAGCCTGGCCAGCCTTGTTGCCGCCGGACACGAGCGCCTTCTCGCGGCGAGCCGCGCCCTGCTCGCCGGCCCGGAAATCGACCTCGACGCGGTCGAGCTGCTGCCGCCGTTGCCTTCGCCCCCCAAGATCCTTTGCATAGGCCTCAACTACGCCGACCATTCGGCGGAAAGCGGCTTCGAGGTCCCCGGCTATCCGACGGTGTTCGGCCGCTTCGCCTCAAGCCTGATCGGCCACGGCGCGCCCATCGTCCGGCCCCGCGTGTCCGAGCAGCTCGACTACGAGGGCGAGTTCGTCGCCGTGATCGGCCGCGGCGGCCGCGACATCCCCAAGGCGCGCGCGCTCGACCACGTGGCCGGCTACTCGCTGTTCAACGACGCCTCGATCCGCGACTACCAGTTCAAGTCTCCGCAGTGGACGGTGGGGAAGAACTTCGACGGCACCGGCGCCTTCGGCCCCTGGCTGGTGACCGCCGACGAGCTGCCGCCAGGCTGCAGGGGGCTGCGCCTGCAAACGCGGCTGAACGGCGAGGTCGTGCAGAGCGCGTCCACCGACGACCTGGTGTTCGACGTCGCCACCCTGGTGTCGGTGCTCAGCGAGGCGTTCACCCTGGAAGCGGGCGACATCATCGTCACCGGCACCCCCTCAGGTGTGGGCCTCGCGCGCAAGCCGCCGCTGTGGATGAAGCCGGGCGACGTCTGCGAGGTTGAGCTGGAAGGCCTCGGCGTGCTGCGCAACGCGGTGGTGGACCAGGAAGCGGGCGTGGCGGAGACGGTCAGGCACGCCGCCGCCTGAAGCGCAAGCGGCCACGACGCCGCCTGAGGCGCAGGCGGGGACTTGAGGGAAGCCACAGCGCCGGCAAGGCGCGGCATCGGGGAGCGACCATGACGCAGATCGGACACTACATCGCGCCCTCGCGGCGTCCCAATGCCCTCGGCGTGCATTCGCTCGACCATTTCGCGCTCGCGGTGCCCAACCTGGAGGAGGCCCGGCGCTACTACGCCTCGTTCGGCCTCGACGTGCGCGAGCACGGCAACGCGCTCCACCTCTACACGCATGGCCACCCGCAGCTCTGGGGCGTGCTGACCGAAGGACCGCTTAAGGCGTTGCAGCATCTGTCTTTCGGCATCTTCGCCGACGACGTGGAGCGCTTCCACGCCCACCTGCAGCGCTGCGAGGTCGAGCGCCTGGACCCGCCGCCCGGCACGGACAGCAACGGCTTCTGGTTTCGCGACCCGGACGGCACGCTGGTCGAGCTGAAGGTCGCGGAGAAGTCCTCGCCGAGCGCGAAGTCGGTTGCGGGGCTCGGCAGCGTGGCGGCCAATCGGCGCGGCGCACCGATGCGCGGCTCGGCGATGCCGGTGCAGCCGCGGCGCATGGCTCACGTGCTGCTGTTCGCCCGCGACGTGCCGAGCACCCTGGCCTTCTACACGCGGGTGCTGGGCCTGCGCCTGTCCGACGAGGCGGGCGGCGTCATCGCCTTCCTTCACGGCGTGCACGGCAGCGACCACCACATGGTCGCCTTCGCCAAGTCGGACGGCCCCGGCTTCCACCACTGCAGCTGGGACGTGGGATCGGTGGACGACATCGGCGTGGGTGCCGCGCAGATGGCCGACAAGGGCTTCAGCGCCGGCTGGGGCCTCGGCCGGCACGTGCTCGGCTCCAACTACTTTCATTACGTGCGCGATCCCTGGGGCAGCTACTGCGAGTATTCGTGCGACATCGATTACCTTTCGGTTGACGTGGACTGGCAGGGCGGGTCGCACGGCGTCGAGAACAGCCTCTACCTCTGGGGCCCAGAGCCGCCGGCCGACTTCACGTTCAACTACGAGGCGTCGCCGGAAGCGCAGATGGTCACTCCCCGGCGATAGCCGCCGCGATCATCCGACGTCGCAGGGCCACTAGCCGCCCAGTGACGTTGGTCCCCACACAGAAATCGGCAGTCGGCAATCGGAGGAAGCATCCGTGCAGGACGAGCTTGTCTACGACGTCCTCCAAATCGGCTACGGACCGGTCAGCCAGGTCCTGGCGCTCATGCTGGCGCGCCAGGGCCACCGCGTCGCCGTGGTGGAGCGCTGGTCCGAACCGTTCGCCCTGCCGCGCGCGGTGTGCATCGACCACGAGGCCGCGCGCATCCTCCACGCCCTCGGCCTGGAGGAGGGGCTGGCGCGGGTGTCGCGGCCGGCGCCGCGCTACGAGTGGTTCAACGCCGAGTGGGAGACGCTGCTCTCCATCGACTGGAGCGCCGCGTCGGTCTCCGGCGGCCCCGAGGTCAACTTCGTCCACCAGCCCAGCCTGGAGGCGGAGTTCCGCGCCGCCGTGCGCGGGCAGCCCGGCGCCGCGCTGCACCTGGGCTGGGAGCTGGTCGGCTTCACCGACCACGGCGACCACGTCGCCGTCGAGGTGCGCGAGGTCGAGGGCGGCGCCACCCGCACCCTGCGGACCCGCTATCTGGTCGGTGCCGACGGCGCCAATAGCCCGGTGCGCGAGACCCTGGGCATCGCGAGCGAGGATCGCGGCTTCCACGCGGACTGGCTGGTCGTGGACATGCTGCTCCACCCCGGCGTCGTGCTCGACATTCCGGCCTGCGGCCAATACTGCAACCCCGCGCGCCCCACCACCATCGTGCCCGGAGGGGTGCCCGCCGGCGCCGCCGAGGGGCGCGTCTGCCGCCGCTGGGAGTTCATGCGCCTGCCGCACGAGAGCCGCGAGGCGCTGCAGGACGAGGCCACCGTGTGGGGCCTGCTGGAGCCCTGGGTGAAGCGCGAGCAGGCCGAACTCATCCGCCACACCATCTACACCTTCCGCTCGTTGATCGCCGATCGCTGGCGTCAGGGCCGTGTGCTGCTCGTCGGCGACGCCGTGCACGTCATGCCGCCCTTCATGGGGCAGGGCATGTGCGCCGGCATCCGCGACGCCTGGAACCTGTCGTGGAAGCTGGACGCGCTGCTGCGTGGGGCGGCCGACGACACGCTGCTGGACAGCTACGCCACCGAGCGCAAGCCGCACGTCAGCGCGGTGATCGACGCCTCGATCTACCTTGGCAAGGTCATCTGCATCGCCGACCCGGCCCAGGCGGCGGAACGCGACCAAGCGTTCAAGGCGGGCACCCACGCGCCGCTACCGGCGTTCCCGCATCTCACCACCGGCATCCTGGCGCGCGACGCGGACGGCACGCCCGCGCCGGTGGCCGGGCTGCTCTCGCCGCACGGCTTGGTGCGCTGGCGTGGCCGCGAGGGGCGCTGGGACGACGTGGTCGGCCTCGGCTTCTGCGTGATCGCTAGGGACGCAAACCCGTCTGACCTGCTGCGGCCCGACCAGCTCCGCGCGCTGGCGCAGCTTGGCGCCCAGGTGATCGGCATTGCCGCCGCGCCGCACGGTGATCTCGTGGTGGATCTGGAAGGACGCTACGCCGCCTTCCTCGACGCGCACGGCGCCGCGGCCATGATCACCCGGCCGGATTTTTATATATTCGGAAGCGTTCCCGAGGTTCGCGATCTCACCGCCTTGGTCGATATCCTGATTGAGTCGCTTGCCGATAACGGCTTCCGCGTGTCAGCGGAGGCGGAGTTCGAAGGGGAGCATCGCCAAGCAAGATCAGAGATGGGCGGTGCGGCAGGCCAGGCGAGCCCGGTGCGACGACCCAACCACCTGGTCCACACTATTGGTGTCGCTTCAGCAGCCGCACCGCATTCTGCCGCAAAGCTCTAGGGTCATCGGGGGAAGCATGCCGGTTCGCAGCAGATGGACGATCGTGGTGGCGTGCGGGATCGCGCTGATCGTGGGACAGGGAGCTATCAACGTGTTCGCCGCCGGCGTGTTCATGAAACCGGTGGCACAGGAGCTGGGCTTCGGTCGCGGGACGATCTCCACTGCCATCGGCAGCTCGTCGATCCTGACCGCGCTTGCCACTCCGTTTTTTGGGCGGCTGATCGACCGGCGGGGCGTGCGACCGATACTGCTGACGTCGATCGTTCTGTTCGCCGCATCGGTGGCGGCGATGAGCCTGCTGCAGCCTTCGACGACGGTCCTGTTCGCGCTGTTCGCGATATCAGGACTGGTCAGCGTCGGCCAGAACCCGACCGCCTACTCCAAGGTGATCTGCTCCTGGTTCGACCAGGAGCGGGGCCTGGCTCTGGGCATCGCGCTGGCCGGCGTCGGCCTCGGCACCGCGCTCATGCCGCAGCTTTCGGCGTTCCTGATCGGCCACTTCGGCTGGCGTACCGGTTATCTGGGCTTAGCCGGCGCGATCATTATCCTGGGTTTTATCCCGGTGGCGCTGCTCGTGCATGAGCCTGCACGGGCGCACCCCACAGGGGGTGGCGCGCACGATCCGGCTGTCGGCGCGCCGATGGTCGGCATGACGCTGGCGCAAGCCCGCAAGGACTGGCGTTACTGGACCCTGGTCGTCGTCTTCTTCTGCGGCGTCACTCCGATCACCGGCACGCTCATCCATGTCGTGCCGCTGCTGACGGATCGCGGGATTCCGGTATCGACTGCCGTCGCGGCGCTTTCCGGGTCCGGGCTTGCACTGATCGGTGGACGCGTACTCGCCGGGTGGGTGATGGACCGGGTGTTCGCCCCCTACATCACGATTTTCTGTCTCGTGCTGCCGATGGTCGGCATTGCGATCCTGGGATTCGGAGGAGCCGGCCCGATCATCGGCACGGTCTTGCTCGGCCTGGGCGTCGGCGCCGAGATCGATCTCATGTCCTTCCTGATCGCCCGCTACTTCGGCATCAGGGAGTTCGGCTCCCTGCACGGACTGATGTTCAGCGCGGTCCTGCTGGGCAACTTCGCCGGGGCCACGCTGCTCGGCTGGTCCTACCAGGGCCTGGGATCGTACAGACCGGGGTTCATCCTGTTCGAGATCATGCTGGTGGCGGCCTGCCTCCTGCTGCTCCGCCTCGGGCCCTACCGCTACCCGGTCCAGGCCGCCGACCTGACGTCGTCTCACGCAACCAGCCTGGCAGGCGTCGCACAATGAGTAACTTGATCGCCGCCGCCGCCCTGCCCGCATCCGGGGTCTGGGCGGGACCCGTGAACGCGCCGACGCTCCAGCCGCGGGTCGACGTGCACGCGCACTACCTGCCAGCCGGCTACCGGCGGGCCGCTGCCGCTGCCGGCTACGAACGTCCGGACGGCATACCGGGCCTGCCGCTATGGGACGTGGACGCGGCACTCGCCATGATGGACGGGCTGAACATTCGTACAGCCATGCTGTCGATTTCCTCGCCCGGTGTGCATTTCGGCGACGATGGTGCCGCCCGCAAGCTGGCGCGCGAGGTTAACGAAGAAGGCGCCAGGGCGGCGTCCGACCACCCCGGACGGTTCGGCCTGTTTGCCTCCTTGCCGCTACCAGACATCGATGGCGCCATCGCCGAAGCGACCTATGCCTTTGACACGCTCGGTGCCGATGGTGTTGCTGTCGAGACGAACCATCACGGGATATACATGGGCGACCAGCGGCTCGATCCGCTGTTCGCCGAACTGAACCGGCGCCGTGCCGTCGTCTTCATGCACCCAACCTCGCCCACCTGCCCGTGCTGCCAGACCCTGTCGCTTGGCTATCCCCGGCCGTTGATCGAATTCATGTTCGAAACGACACGGGCGGTGACCAACCTACTGCTAACCGGCACGCTGGACCGGTTCCCCGATATTCGGCTGATCGTGCCACACGCCGGGGCGACGATACCAGTGCTGGCGGACCGCATTGTGGGCCTTGCCCCGGCCTTCCTGCCCATGCCGGTCGATCCGGACCATCTCTTCGCGACCCTGCGTCGCCTATACTACGATCTAGCCGGCTACCCTCTGCCACGCTTAGCGCCTGCCCTGCTGCAAATCGCCGATCCTGGCCACGTCTTCTACGGCAGCGACTGGCCGTTCACGCCGCTGCCGATCGTGACCAGGCTCGCGGGCGAGCTGGAGACAACATCGCTGTTCGATGCCGCGTTGCGCCGCCGCGTGTTGTACGACAATGCACTCGACCTGTTTCCCCGCTTGCGTGAATAAATACCGTGTTCGTCGTAGGAAGGACGATCCAATAAGGCATTAACTGAGCTGCGGACCGCGTTGCACGATACTTGATTAACTCTTGCGGATGAAATTAGGGAGGGTTTGTACCGCCAGACCGGAGGTATTGGCTTTCTCTACCACTTTGTCTTCCACCCACGGAGGTCAGGGTGTCAAACGTTACGTTTTCGAACCTGTGATCGCACAAGGGGCTGCCTGACACGGCCAAAGCCTCGGTCAATCGTCCAATTTGCGGAGAAAATTAAGAATGCGTCTAGACATCCGGATTGCGTCGGCATCGGCGATGGTCCTTACCCTCATGTCGCCACTTACGGCCGGTGCCGCCGAGCCGGAAGATGCCACGATTGCCCAGCTCTCTCCTCGCGCGGCGAACCAGGGCACGGTGCCTACGGGCCGCACCGGCGCCGAGGACCAATCGCCGATCCCGGGCAACAACACGACCGGCGACCAGACGCTGCAGGAACAATCGGTCCCTACCTCACCCCCGCCGCGCGTTGGGCTGTTCACCGGCTTCGGCAAGACACTGATCCAGGACGGCATCGACATCCACGGCATCGCGTTCGACCACTTTCTTGGCAACCCGACCGCCGGCGCCAACCCGGGACACTCGTTCAACCTCGCGGCGTTCAGGCCGGCGGCGGACTTCGATCTCAACAAGCTGATCGGCATTCCTGGTGGCAACATCCACCTCGGCCTGACCTTCTTCGGGCTGCGCGGCGACACCCCGCAGGACATCGTCCAGGCCGGCGGCTTCCTGACCGGGTTTCAGACCACGCCCGCCACCGAAACCAACCTCCTCTCGCTGCTCACCTACGAGCAGCGCTTCATGAACGGCAAGCTCTCGGTCGAGGCCGGGCGGACCAGCGTCTTCAACTACTTCCTGCTGCCAAACTCGTTGGACCCATTCGCCAACTATTCTGGCACCTTCGTGGTCACTGGCGACTTCCCGTCGACGCCCTATCCAGTGTGGGGCGGCCGTGCCACCTACAAGTTCGCGCCGACTTGGTACGTGCAGGGCGGCCTGTTCGAGGACAACTACGCCGCCGCCACCAGCTATGGCGACCGGCTCGGCATCGGCAGATCACCCGGCGCGCAGATCCTGGCCGAGGTCGGCCAGCGCAGCGAGTTCAGCAACGCGGCCTACCCGTCCAACCTGGAGGCCGGGGTCGAGTGGAACACCCGGGACGGCAGGCTCAACCTGAAGGGCACCGGTGCTCCGGCGATCCCGCTGCTGCAGCGGCCGAACTACCCGGGCGGCGGGGTGATGTTCCTGCAAGGAGAAAAAGTGGTCTGGCGCGGCGCCGGACACCCCGGGTCTGTTCCGCTGGCACCGCCGACCAACATTGCCTTGTATGGCGCGCTCAACGTGTCGGTGAGTAAGCCGCAGCCGATCGACATGGATGCGACGGCCGGCGTCATCCTCACTGGTTTCGTTCCCACTCGTCCGTTTGACGCACTCGAGTTGCAAGCCAAGTGCCAGCGTCTGAGCCAGGTCGAGGCCGACGGGGAAAGCCGCAAGCAGCTGATCACCGCTGGGCGCGGCCCATCGCAGAACCGTGACGGGTTCGCCTTCGAGGCTGTCGCCAATCTCCAGGTGACGCCCGCCTTCGCGATCAGGCCGCTCGTGGAATACTTCGTCAACCCCGACAACTACTACCCACCGGCGCCGATCCCGCGCCGCCCGCGCGATGGGATCGAGGCGGGGCTGTTCGCCGTGGTCTCCCTCGGTCGGCTGCTCGGCACCAGCGCCAAGCCTTTCTGACCAAGACTTCCCCGCTCGGCCCCGCAATCAGACGCGCCCGGCGGACAGTCGAACGTAATTGCCCGCCGGGCGTGGCGTGACCAAACAGCAGAGGACATGCTTATGGAAGACAATGCCGAGCGTTGCGGGATGCCGCGGGCGCGCAAGGTTTTGGTTGCTGCGGTGCTTGGCGGCGTCGGCCTGCTCGGCGGTGCGCCCACCTGGCCGGTCGCTGCTGACGGCCTAGCCACCGCATCACCCACCGCACACACTGACAAGGGCGATGTGGTCGGGACACGTGAAGGTGCGATCGACGCGTTCCTCGGCGTCCCCTATGCCGCGCCACCGGTCGGCGACCTGCGCTTCCGCCCGCCGCAGCCGCACGCATCCTGGACCACACCCGTGCAGGCCACCCGGGTCGCCACGCCGTGCCCTCAGGTCAGGCCCACCAACATCGGCAGTGAGGACTGCCTCTACCTCAACGTCTACACGCCCGCACGCATCACGGCGGCCGCCCGGCCGGTAATGGTTTAGGCTCTTGTCGGGTTCCGGGGTGGTGAGGAGCACCTCATTCAACCAGCCCCGCGATGAGGGCGCCGAGGAGGGCTCTGCCTCTGCGACGTGTGTTGTGCACGAACTGGAAGAAGCAGAGGTAGTCC
>JAABUT010003630.1_pt1 | contig 13020 bp, 14 predicted proteins | sample 5559281 | NCBI WGS metagenome assembly JAABUT01 (sample SAMN10711880, study PRJNA513359) | rock metagenome | isolation source: Antarctica rocks | place: Antarctica: Victoria Land, Ricker Hills nord | collected 2016-01-04
TGTGGTTCAGCATGGTGAAATACAGGCTGTCCACGTCGGGGATGTCGCGAAGCTGGCCGCGGGTGATGTCGCCCTCGCCGGGGCGTTCGACCTTGATCACGTCGGCGCCGAGCCAGGCCAGCAACTGAGTGCAGGTCGGGCCGGATTGGACGTGCGTGAAGTCCAGAATACGCACGCCAGACAGTGCTTTGGTCATGACCCTCTCTCCATCCTTTGGGACTGGTTTCGTTGACACCGTGTTACTTCTTCCGAAGCACGCTTTGCGGGTTCAGGCTGCCAATGTTGCCGCTCTCGCTGCCGGCTGCCGGATCGATCACCGCGTTGACGAGGGTCGGCCTGCCGGAGTCCATCGCCGCGTTCACGGCCTGACTCAGCTCGTCAGGCGTCGTTGCATACGCACCGACGCCGCCAAAAGCCTCCATCATCTTGTCGTAGCGCGCGTCCTTGACGAAGACGGTCGTCGCGGCATCCTGGCCGCCGGTGGGGTTGACGTCGGTGCCGCGGTAGATGCCGTTGTTGTTGAACACTACGATGCAGACCGGCAGGTCGTAGCGGCAGATCGTCTCGACCTCCATGCCGCAGAACCCGAAGGCGCTGTCGCCCTCGAGGGCGAGCACGGGCTTGCTGGTCTCGACCGCCGCGGCGATGGCGAAGCCCATGCCGATGCCCATGTTGCCCCAGGTCCCGACGTCCAGGCGCTTGCGCGGCTCATACATGTCTATGATGCCGCGCGCGAGGTCGAGCGTATTGGCACCCTCGTTGACGAGGATGGCGTCCGGGCGCTCCTTGATGATCGTCCGCAGCACGCCGAGCGCGCTATGGAAGTCCATCGGGGCCGAGTTGTTCATCAGCCTCGGTGCCATCTTGGCGACATTGGCGTCCCGGCGCGCATTGAGGGTGTTGATCCAATCCGGCGGAGGGGGCGGCCAGGCGCCGTCAATGCCTTGCAGGAGGGCGGACACGCAGGAGCCGATGTCGCCGACCAGCGGCGCCGCGATTTCGACGTTGCTGTCCATCTCCCGAGGTTCGATGTCGATCTGGATGAACCGCTTCGACCCAGGTTCGCCCCAGGTTTTGCCCTTGCCGTGCGACAGCAGCCAGTTGAGGCGGGCGCCGACCAGCAGCACGACGTCGGAGTCCTTCAGCGCCGTCGAGCGCGCCGCGCCTGCCGACTGCGGGTGCGTGTCGGGCAGCAGGCCCTTGGCCATGCTCATCGGCACGTAGGGGATGCCGGTCCGCTCGACCAGCGCCTTGATCTGCTCGTCGGCCTGCGCGTAGGCCGCGCCCTTGCCGAGTACGATCAGAGGGCGCTTGGCGCTTTTCAGCACATCGAGCGCGCGCTTGACGGCCGACGAGGCCGGAAGCTGATCGGGCGCCGGGTCAATGACCCTAACGAGCGACCGGGCGCCGGCCTCCCCGTCCATGGCCTGCGAGAACAGCTTGGCGGGCAGGTCGAGATAGACGCCGCCGGGGCGCCCGGACACTGCCGCGCGGATCGCGCGCGCCACGCCGATGCCGATGTCGGCGGCGTGCAGCACGCGGAACGCTGCCTTGCAGAGCGGCTTGGCGATGGCAAGCTGATCCATCTCCTCGTAGTCACCCTGCTGCAGGTCAACGATCTCGCGCTCGGACGAGCCGCTGATCAGGATCATCGGGAAGCAGTTGGTCGTGGCGTTGGCCAGCGCGTTCAGGCCGTTGAGGAAGCCCGGCGCCGACACCGTGAGGCAGACGCCGGGCTTCTTCGTCAGGAAGCCGGCGATTGCGGCGGCATGGCCGGCGTTCTGCTCGTGCCGGAACGAGATGACGCGCATGCCCTCGGCCTGCGCCATCCGGCCCAGGTCGGTGACCGGGATGCCTGGCACGCCGTAGATCGTGGTGATGCCGTTGAGCTTCAGCGCGTCAATCACGAGGTGGAAGCCGTCCGTCAGTGCCGGCAGGACGTCAGCCTCAAGCGCGCTGCCGGCGGCGCTCCGTCCTTCGATCTCTTTGACAGCAACGTTCCGCGGCAGGGCGGTCGTGATAGACATGTTTCAACTCCCCAATTCTATTGGCCGGGCCGCCTCTGACGGGCAGCCTTGATACGTAGCAGGCCTGGTCAGGCAATCCGGACCGCGCCCTCCCCCGGCACGGCCCGCTGGCCGTCGAGGACGTCGCCGTGGCGTTCAACATGGGCGGCGAGGTTAAGGGTGTGTTCCCGCACCAGCCGCTCCGCCGGAACCGGGTCCCGGCTTTCAAGCGCGTCAATGATGGCCAGGTGGTCGCGCACCGAACGTTCGGCACGGTTGTCCTGGCGCATCGTCATGGCCCGGACGGGCTGCATGTGAACGAAGATGTTGTTCGTCATGTCGGTCATCAGCGTGCAGCCGCCGAGCCGTATGATCTCCTTGTGGAATGCCATGTTGGCCTGGCTGTAGTCGTCCACGTGGTCCATCGGGTCGGTCAAGAAGGCGGAATGCATCTCCCGCAGGGCGGCGAGGTCCGCCGGGGTGGCGCGCTGGGCGGCAAGCCCGGCTGCCATGCTCTCGATGGCGGCCCAGACCATGATCATCTCGATGATCTCGCGCTTCGTCTTGCGAACGACATAGACGCCGCGGCGTGGGATGGAGCGGACGAAGCCCTCCTGCTCCAGCACGGTCAGCGCCTCGCGGATCGGCGTGCGGCTGACGCCGAGGTCTTCAGAAAGCTGACGCTCGTCCAAGCGGATTTCGGTTGGCTGCCCGTAGATGTCCATTCCCGTGATTGCCGCCTTGATCGCGTCGCAGGCCAGGCGGCGCAGGCCGACGCTGACATCAATGCGCGGGACGCGCAGGCGGGGAAAGTTCGTTACTTCGGTCACTCTGCCGTCCTCTGTCTGGCGGTTAGCAGCCATGTCGTCATGTATCACGTATACCAGATGCCAATTCAACAGAATATCGCATCCTGTGCAGAAAATTTTGTGTGTCGTATCTGGTATACAAAGAGTAGCTGGATGTGGTGTGATGGCCCTGGAAGGCGGTCAAGCATCAAACGCCTGCACGGGAGGACACGATGACGGTTGAAGCGCTGCTGCGCCGTAAGAACGGTCGAATCATCTCCATCGGCATGGGAAGCACTGCCGCCGCCGCTGCCAAGCTGCTGCGGTCCGAGAACATTGGCGCTCTGGTCGTCAAGGACTGCTGCAGCACGGAGGGCGACGTCGTGCTCGGCATGCTGTCCGAACGTGACGTTCTCCAGGCTCTGGTGAGCTACGGGACGAACGCCATGGCCATGCCCGTCGCCGCCCTGATGACCCGCAACGTGATCTGCTGCATGGCGCAGGACAGCCTCAGCCATGTCGCAGACCTGATGCGCTGCCACCACGTCCGGCACGTCCCGGTGATGGACCGGGAGGCGCTGATCGGCGTGGTCAGCATCCGGGACCTGCTGCCGGAGCATCCGGCCGGGCTGGATGCTGACGCGCCAGTCTTGTCCGAACACGCTGCCCCATGAACAACAGCCTTAGGGAGAACCCAATGTCCGACCTCGTACTTCCGCGTACCCAGCTCCTGATCGGCGGCGATTGGGCCGATGCCGCCGGCCGCAAGCAGTTCGAAACGCTGAACCCGGCGACTGAGGCCGTCATCACGGAGGTCGCCCAGGGAGGTGCCGCCGATGTGGACGCCGCCGTCGGCGCCGCGCGCCGAGCCCTGGAGACGGGGCCGTGGCCGCGCATGTCCGGTGCTCAGCGCGGCCGCGTGATGAACCGGCTGGCCGCCATCATGCGGGAGCGGGAGGACGAGCTGGTGCTGCTGGAAAGCGTGGACGCCGGCAAGCCGCTCGCCGCCACAAGGCGTCAGGACATCGCCGCCTCCATTGACTGCCTCGAGCACTACGCCGGGTGGGCGGATAAGCTCGCGGGCGAGGTCATTCCGGTGCGCAGCGACGCCTTGACCTACACCAAGCGAGTGCCGGTGGGCGTCGTCGGCGCCATCGTCCCCTGGAACTTCCCGCTGATGAACGCGGTCTGGAAACTGGCGCCGGCCCTGGCCTGCGGCTGCACCGTCGTGCTGAAGCCGGCCGAGCTGACGCCGCTTTCGGCGCTGTGGCTGGGTGCCGCCGCCCTGGATGCGGGGCTGCCGCCGGGCGTGCTGAACATCGTCACCGGCTTGGGGCACGAGGCCGGCGCGGCGCTGGCCGCGCACCCCGGCATTGACAAGATCGCCTTCACCGGCTCGCCCGGCGTCGGACGCACCATCATGCGCGCCGCCGCCGAGAACGTCACCCGCGTCGGGCTGGAGCTGGGCGGCAAGGCGCCCAGCGTCATTTTCGCCGATGCGGACCTCGACCTGGCGGTGAAGCAGACGGCCTCTGGCGGCCTGTTCAATGCCGGGCAGGTCTGCTCGGCCGCGACCCGCATCGTGGTCGAGGACTCGGTCCACGATGAGTTCGTCGAGCGCCTGGTCGCCCGCGCCAAGTCCTACCGCCTCGGCGACCCGCAGCAGGCTGGCACGACCATGGGGCCGGTGATCTCGCGCAGGCAGATGGACCGCATCCTGGATTACATGGAGGTGGGCCGGCAGGAGGGCGCGCGCGCCGTCACCGGCGGGGAGCGCCACGGCAACCTGGGCTACTTTATCCAGCCGACTGTGTTCACCGGCGTGACCTCCGGCATGCGCATCGCCCAGGAGGAGATCTTTGGCCCGGTCATCTCCATTATCCGCTTCAAGGACGGCGGCGAGGACGAGGCGGTCAAGATCGCAAACGACACGATCTACAGCCTCGCATCGGCGGTGTGGACCCGCGACATTGACCGGGCGCACCGGGTGTCCAACCGGCTGCACGCCGGAATGGTGTGGGTGAACACCTACGGCCCGACCGACACGCGCCTGCCCTGGGGCGGGATGGGCGGCGCGTCGGGCACCGGACGCGACCTGGGGCGCGCTGCGCTGGAGGCCTACACCGAGAAGAAGACGGTCTGGATCCAGTTCGCACCGGGCACACTCGGGAACGCCTAAGGGCCTGCCGGGATGGGTTCCAAGCTCAGCTTTGACCATTAGGCCGCTTGGCAGGGCGTGCAGGTGATGCCGTTGCGGGCACTGCTAGGCCGGTGCGCTGGTTCGAGTCCGGTTGGGAGGATTGGGTGCGACGACCACGCCCGCCCGTCCGGGTCGCGCCGACCACCGCGAGCCGGCCAACATGAAGCCTCTCGCAGCCCTCACTACGACATAGGGCTGCGGCATTGCGCAAGACCGATTGGCACATGCGGCGGCATGGTGCCGCCTGCCTGCGCCTAAGCCGGGTGCAGCCGCAGAGGCACTCCATGGCCTGGCCGTCCTAGCGCCCGCTGGACTGCGCCGGGTGCGCCGTCACCGGACACCCCCCTTCTGCGATGGCACGCCGAGGCCCGAGGCCAGGATGCAACCGCCCCTCTGCTGCTTGATGGCGGCCCAAAGCCGCAACAGCGGCCGATTGGGCCGGTTCCCGGCAGCCCCGCTCCGCGGCACGCCTGCAAACACAAGGGTGCGCTCGCCCAGCGCCAAGGCAGCGCGTCCGGCCGTCATGGGCCATCATCGGACGCGGGTACGCCACAGGGCGGCGGCAGTGCTGGTCCGGCGGGGCCGCGCCGCGCTCCCTGAACATTGGCACTTCCCAACCTGCGGTCCAACCCGCCCCAACGTGGCATCGCGCATGGTGGCGCCTCCGCTGCCTCACTCTGCAGACTTCGAGGACACAAGCCATGACAGCTCCAACCAGCACCCTAGCCCGCCAAATGCTGAACAAGGTGCCCGAAGTCACGCTGGCCTTTTGGGTGATCAAGATCATGGCCACGACGGTCGGCGAGACCGCGGCGGACTACCTCGCGGTGCATGTGGGGCTTGGTACCGCCGTCACGGGCGGGATCATGGCGGCCGTGCTTGTGGCAGTCCTGGCCTTCCAGATGCGGGCGCAACGGTACGTGCCCTGGGTGTATTGGCTCACCGTCGTGCTCGTCAGCGTGGTCGGCACCCAGATCACCGACGCGATGACGGACCGGCTCGACATCAGCCTTTACACGAGCACGGCCGTGTTCGCCCTGCTGCTCGCTGTGACCTTCACCGCCTGGTATTGGGTTGAGCGTACGCTCTCGATCCACACCATCACCACGACCCGGCGGGAAGGGTTCTACTGGGCAGCTATCCTGTTCACCTTCGCGTTGGGCACGGCCGCAGGCGACTTGGCGACCGAGGCGCTGAGCCTGGGATTCACGGTCGGCGTCCTGGTGTTCGCCGGGCTGATCGCGGCGACCTGCGCCGCCTGCCGCCTAGGCGCCAACGCGGTCCTGACCTTCTGGGTCGCCTACATCCTGACCCGGCCGCTCGGCGCCTCGCTCGGCGACCTGCTGTCGCAGTCGCCGGCCTATGGCGGGCTGGGCCTGGGCACCATCATGACAAGCCTGATCTTCTTCGCCGTCATCACGGCCCTGGTCACGGCCGTAAGCGTTGGCCCGAAGCGGCTGGCATCCTAGCCCGGAGCCGCCGGGGGCGCATGACCTCAGCGGCATCAGAGACACCAGCAACCCCATAAACAAGGAAGGCTGCACATCATGGCCATGCTCAAGCCCGCCCGCGCCCTGCTCCTGGCTCCCATGCTGGGGGCGCTGCTCCTCGGCACCGCAACCACCCTGCCGCTGGCCGCGGCCACCACGTCGGCTGCTGCGGCAACACCGTCCAAGCTCGGCGACCTCACGCCCTTCCGGTCCATCGCAGCCGACACGGCGGCCCTGGTGGACAAGGGCGACCTGCCCGGCGCGAAGGTCCGCATCAAGGATCTGGAAACCTCCTGGGACGAGGCTGAGGCCGGGCTGAAGCCCCGCGCGGCGGCGGAGTGGCACGTCATTGACAAGGCCATTGACCGCGCGCTGACCGCAGTACGCGCTAGCCCGCCCGACGCCATAGATTGCAAGCACGCGCTGGCCGCCCTGCTTGCGGTTATGGACGGTGGCGCCGGAAAGGGCTGAGCGGCGCCGGTGGAAGATTGGGGAACCGTATGGCGTCGTCACAACCGGCCCAATCCTTTAACGCCTAACGTCAGGGCCAGCGGTTGCACTCCGCCACCGCTGGCCCAAACAAGAGAAACCGGATCATGAACATGCAACGCGTCGCCACACTGTCCCTCGCTGCACTGCTGGTCATCGGTGCTGCCGGGACGGCACCGTCCTTCGCCCAAGGCGCGTCGCAAAGCCCGTCCTCGCCCAACTCGGCCAACAACATGCCCCAGTCGCCGAACAGCGAGCCGGCGGGCGCCCGCACGCTGGCGCCGGGCACGACCGGGACGGGGCGGACCGGGACGGTGGGAAGACACCGGACGCAGCCTGCGCCCGCGCAGCAGTATTCCGGTCCTGCCGCGCAGCCGGCATTGCGATAGCCGCCTCGTCGCCGGGTTGGGGAACCGTATGGCGCCGTCACAGGCCGCCCAACCTTCGGGCGCGTAACATCATTCTCAGCGGCGGCATCCTGCCGCCGCGGACGAGCAAAAGGAAACGACCTCATGGTTATCGAACGGATCATCCCCGCCGCCCTCGCGCTGTTGCTGGTTGCCGGGTCGCTGGGCTACGCGCAGGCCAAGGACGACGGTCAGGACGGGCGGGACGCCGCGGCACTTGCCGGCATGAAGGTCACGCTGACGCAGGCCATCGCGGTGGCCGAGCAGCAGGCTGGCGGCAAGGCCGTAGGCGCCGACGTGTCGCAGCAGGGCGGCACGACCCGCATCGCCGTCGAGGTCGCGGGTCCGCAAGGCGTCAAGACCGTGCTGGTGGACGCCCAGACCGGCCAGGCAAGCGCAGCCCAGGCCGGCCAGGACAACGAGGACAACGACTGACACCCGGAAAGGGGGCGCCGCCCGCAGGGGGGGCGCCGCTCCGGAGAGTGCCGGCCCCGGCAACAGGACTAAGACAGGAGAGACGGCGCGACATGAAGGTGCTGGTGATCGAGGACGACGCGGAAACCGCCGCCTACATCCTGCGCGGCCTGCATGAGCACGGCCACGTCGCGGACCACGTGGGGGACGGGCAGGACGGCCTGGTCATGGCCGTCGGCGGCGGGCACGACGTGCTGGTGGTGGACCGGATGCTGCCCGGCCTTGACGGCCTGGGCCTGGTCCGCACCCTGCGCGGCGCGGGCGTGAAGGCGCCGGTGCTGTTCCTGACCGCGCTGCGCGGCGTCGGCGACCGGGTGCAGGGGCTGGAGGCAGGCGGTGACGACTACATGGTCAAGCCTTTCGCCTTCGCCGAATTGCTGGCCCGGCTGCACGCCCTGGCCCGACGGCCACCGCTATCGGACGTGCCAATCGTCCTGCAGGTGGCCGACCTGGAACTGGACCTGCTCCGCCGCACCGTGACGCGCGGCGGGGAGCGGGTGGAGCTGCAACCGCGCGAATTTCGCCTCTTGGAGTTCTTGGTGCGCCACGCCGACCGGGTGGTGACGCGGACCATGCTGCTGGAAGGGGTGTGGGACTTCCACTTCGATCCCAAGACCAACATCGTCGAGACGCACATCAGCCGGCTGCGCAGCAAGATCAGCCGCAGCGGCGCCGACCCGGAGCTGATCCACACCGTCCGCGGTTCCGGCTACGCGCTCCGTGCCGCACTTTCCTAGGCTGGCCCTGCCCTGGGTGCTGCGCACGGCCAGCTTCCGGCTGACGGCGCTGTATGTCGCCGTGTTCGCCGTCTCGGCCTGCGTATTGGGCGCCGCCGTGTTCCTCGCCGCGCGCTCTGCCCTGCAGGAGCAGATGGCGGCGCGGATCGGCGCCGAGTCCACGTTCCTGCGCGGGGAGTTCCAGGCAGGCGGGCTGGACCAGTTGCTGGCGGCCATACATTCCCGCGGGCGCGGCGTCACGGCGCTCGACTACCTCGTGCAGGACGCCGCCGGCACGCACCTGGCAGGCGAAATGCCGGCCGCCCCCCGCCAGCCCGGCTGGACGACAATGGACGTGCCCGACGCCCGAGAGGATGGCGGCCAGCCCGAGCGGGTGCGGGCGCTGGTGTCCGACCTCGGCGGCGGCCTGCTGCTCGCCGTCGGCGACGACCTTCACCGGGTGCACGAGGTGGAAGAGGCTGTCGCCACGGCGTTCCTGTGGACGGTGGGCCTGGCGGCCCTGCTCGGCATCGGCGGCGGCGTGCTGCTTAGCCGGGCGTTCCTGGCACGGGTGGACGCGATCTCCCGCACGGCGGAGGCGATCATCGGCGGGGACTTGACGCGCCGCGTGCCGGTCCGCGGCACCGGAGACGACCTGGACCGGCTGGCGGGCACGCTCAACCGGATGCTGGACCGCATCGGCACCCTGATGAGCAGCCTGCACCAGGTCAGCAGCGACGTGGCCCATGACCTGCGGACGCCCCTGTCGCGCCTGTATCAGCGGCTGGAGCACGCGCGCACCCATGCACGCTCGGTCCCGGATTACGAAGCCGCGGTGGACGGCGCGCTGCGGGAGGCGGAGGGGCTGCTTGACACCTTCTCCGCCCTGCTGCGGATCGCGCAGGTGGAGGGGTCCTCGCCCCGTGCCGGGTTCAGCAGGGTGGACCTGAGCGCCGTCGCCGATGCCATCGCAGACGCTTACCGGCCGGATGCGGAGGAGGCCGGCCACCTCCTTGCAGCGGATGTGGCGCCGGGCCTCGTCATCCACGGCGACCAGGAGCTGCTGACGCAGGCCGCCGCCAACCTGGTGGAAAATGCCCTGCGCCACACCCCGCCCGGGACGCGGATCAATGTGAAACTGTCCGGGGATCCGGGAACGGGCGCGTGCCTCGCCGTGGAGGATGACGGCCCCGGCGTGGAAGGGGACGACCTGCCGCGCCTCGTGCATCGCTTCTACCGGGGGGAGCGCAGCCGCACGACGCCAGGCAACGGGCTGGGGCTGTCCCTGGTCGCAGCCGTCGCCGACCTGCACGGCGCGACGCTGCACATCAGGAACGCCGTGCCGGGCCTGCGGGTCAGCCTGCTGTTCCCCGCGGGGCCGGGCGCATGACGGTGTGTGGTGGCGCTTGGCGCCGGGCGCTGGTGCTGGCGGCCCTGGCCCTGCCGGCACCCGCCTTAGCCGCGCAGCTCGACATTGAGCTGACCGGGATCGAGAACGAACACGGCCTGGTCCGCGTGGCCGTCTGCACGCCCGCAACGTTCACGACCAAGCACTGCCCGTTCACCGGCGCAGCGACCGCGAAGGGCGGCAGTGTCGTGGTCAGCGTGCCAGACATCCCGCCGGGCCGCTACGCCGTGCAAGCCTACCACGACGAGGACGGCAATGGCCGCCTGCGCAAGGGGCTGTTCGGGCTGCCAGCCGAGGCTATCGGCTTTTCACGGGATGCGCGCGTCCGGCTGGGCGCTCCCAGCTTCGACGAAGCGGCCATAGACGTGGCCGAACCCTCGACCGCCACGCGGCTGCGGCTGCGCCACCTCGGGCCGTGACCAACCCGCACCCACCATAGGAGCACGACATGGACCAAACCCTGAAGCAGGCCATCAGCAAGGTGCCGGAGGTCACGCTGGGCTTCTGGATCATCAAGGTGATCGCGACCACCCTGGGCGAGACCGGGGGCGATGCGGTCACGATGACGCTGGGCCTGGGCTACCTGGCCGGCACCGCGATCTTTGCTGTCGCGTTCGTCGTGGCGGTCGCGGCGCAGATCAGGGCCAGGCGGTTCCACCCGTTCCTATACTGGGCGGTGATCGTCGCGACCACGACGGCTGGTACGACGCTGGCCGACTTCTTCGACCGCTCGCTCGGCATCGGCTATGTCGGCGGGTCGTCCGTCCTGTTCACGCTGCTGCTGGCCACATTGTGGCTGTGGCATCGGGCGCTCGGGTCGGTGTCGGTGGACACTGTGACCACGCCCCGGGCCGAGATGTTCTACTGGGCGACGATCATGTTCTCGCAGACATTGGGGACCGCCCTTGGCGACTTCCTGGCCGATGGCGCCGGGCTGGGATACCGCGGCGGGGCGCTGGTGTTTGGCGCTGCACTGGCGGTGGTGGCGCTGCTCTGCTTCTACACCAGCGTGTCGCGCACGGTGCTGTTCTGGGCCGCCTTCATCCTGACCCGGCCGCTCGGCGCGACGGTGGGCGACTTCCTCGACAAGCCGCTGGCCAATGGCGGGCTGGCCCTTGGGCGCTTTGCTGCGTCTGCCGTGCTGGCGGCGGCGATGGTCGGGCTGGTGCTGCTCCTGCCGCAACGCGCCGGCCGGCACCCAGCATAGCAGGGGGAAAACCCGCCGCCACCTGGTGAATGATCCGGCCAGGCCCGGATGCAAACCGCTCGGGCTTTCTCGGGGCGGGCCGATGCTTGCAGTCCAGGTCCGGCCGTTCCACGGCCGGACCTGACCAGAAGCTGCTCAGAAATGCCCGGTGCCGGCCCGGGCCGCCGTCTGCTGGGCTTGGGCGGCCGGGGGCGCCCCGGCAAGGTATGTCACCTCACCGCTGGCAAAGCCCGGCGGCAGGGAACTGGCAGTCTGCATCACGCCCTCGTTGCTGTTGGGCGGTATCTCCTGGCCGGTCACAAAGGCCGCCCCGGCCCCGTCGGCGGCGGGGTAGGCCTGCGATCCCGTGTCAAGCGCGGGCGCCGCTGCGATCGTGCGGGATTGCGATGCGGCGTAGGGGAACGGGTTGCCGACCACGTTCCACTGCGGCGGCATCCGGGCGCCTTCACCGGCATGGGCCGCTCCGGCGGCAAGTCCGAGCACGGCGGCGGCGGCGAGGATCAAGGTCTTCATGGCTGCGGTCCCATCCTGGTTGTGCACGGCGTCAACCGCCCTGCATGATGGGAAATCTACCGGCCCAGAGATGACGCCCCTTTGACCCCGAGATTGATTTGAGTTCAGCTCAGCGGGGCGGCTCCAAGCCCGTGCAGCACCCGTCCAGGCAGGTGCCGGCAACAGCGGCGCACTGGGGAGAGCAAGGCAAGACAGACCGGCCAGGCCAATCTCGCCGGCTCTTCCAGTTCACGGGTGGGACGGTCCGGCAGACGGACCTGCATTCCGCCGGGACGGCTACTCTGCGGCGGCCCTCAAGTCCTCGGCAGGCGCGTTCCCGGCAGCCGCCTTCTCCGGATGGCGCCCGAGCCACCGGCTCAGCTTGTCCATGTAGAGATAGACGACCGGCGTGGTGAACAGCGTCAGCACCTGCGACACCAGCAGGCCGCCGACCATGGCGTAGCCGAGCGGCTGCCTGATCTCCGACCCCGTGCCGGTGCCGAGCATCAGCGGCACCCCGCCCAGCAGCGCGCAGAGCGTCGTCATCAGGATCGGCCGGAACCGCAGCAGGCAGGCCTCGTGGATCGCGTCCTCCCCCGACAACCCGCGCTCGCGTTCGGCCTGCAGCGCGAAGTCCACCAGCATGATGCCATTCTTCTTCACGATGCCGATCAGCAGGATGATGCCGATGATGCCGATCACGTCCAGCGGACGCCCGAACAGCATCAGCGTCGCCAGCGCGCCCAGCCCGGCGGAAGGCAGCGTGGACAGGATCGTCAGGGGGTGGATCGTGCTCTCGTACAGCATCCCCAGGATCAGGTACACCGCGAACAGCGCCGCCAGGATCAGCGGCGGCGTGCTGCTGAGCGAGCTTTGGAACGCCTGCGCGTTGCCCTGGAACTTGGTCGCCACCGACGCCGGCATGTGCAGGTCCGCCGCCGCCTTCTGCACCGCCGCGACCGCGTTGCCAATGGCCGTGCCCGGCGCCAGGTTGAAGCTGATGGTGACGGACGGGAACTGCCCCTGGTGGTTCACCGCCAGCGGCGCCAGCGTTGTCCGGACCGTGGCGATCTGGCTCAGCGGCACCTCGGTCCCGTTCTGCGACTTGACGTAGATGCGCTGCAAGGCAGCCGGGCCGCCCTGAAACTCCGTGTCGGCTTCCAGGATGACGTAGTACTGGTTCAGCGTGGTGTAGATCTTCGCTACGTGCCGGCGACCGAAGGCGTCATACAGGGTGGAATCCACCCGGGCCAGGTCTATGCCGAAGCGCGACGCCGCCGCGCGGTCCACGTCCAGGCTCAGCGTGCGCCCGGTGCTCTGCTGGTCGCTGGTGACGGCGGTCA
>JAABUT010003631.1_pt1 | contig 13019 bp, 16 predicted proteins | sample 5559281 | NCBI WGS metagenome assembly JAABUT01 (sample SAMN10711880, study PRJNA513359) | rock metagenome | isolation source: Antarctica rocks | place: Antarctica: Victoria Land, Ricker Hills nord | collected 2016-01-04
ATACGGTGACGTCGCGGGCGGTCGACACGCGGGGGCGGGTGCAGCCGGCGATGGACGACCCGGTGATCGCGGAGAAGCTGACGTACTGGGAGAGCAACGGGCAGATCACCCGCCGCGTGCGCATCGCGTAACGACTCCGGGAGTGAGTCGCCTGGGGGTAACGAAGGAGGTATGGGCGATCCAGTCAGGGCCGCAGGGGGACATGCACCTCTGCTGTTTCGCGGCGGACGTCGGCCAGGTCGCCGCCGCGTTCCGCGAGTCGCGGGAGGAGTTGGACGTCTGGTTCGCCGCACAGTTGGTGGAGACGGCGGGGCGGACTGGGGCAGTCGGCATCCGAGGGAGGTCCTCGCCGTCTTGGATGCATAAGCGATGGCCGGCCTCGCCGATACGATGCCAGCCGGCACGCGTCCTGCTTTCGGGTGCAACCCATGTGCACTATCCCGATGAGGGGAGGAGGGTGGCACGGCACGGACCTGTGCCGATGAGGACTCATCTTGGAATGATACCCACCGGAACCGATGAATGAGAGAGGGGCGAAATGTTTGTACGACAACGGGGAATAACGTACCTGATCGCGATCACGCTGCTGCTCGGCCTGGCGCTCATCGACACGAAAGGAATGGCGGCCCCGCCGGGGACGGTCGTCGCGGACGGCCTCGCCAACCCGCGCGGCATCGTCCTCGCCGACGACGGCACGATCTATGTCGCCGAGGCGGGCCTGGGCGGCACCGAGGCCTTCACCGCCCCGCCCTATCCGCCCTCCACGCGCGGTATGACCGGGCGCGTGACGAGGATCGCGCCGGGCGGCGGCAAGACGACCGTCGCGGCCAATCTCCCCTCGCTCTCGCTCGGCGGTCAGGGCAACGCCTTCGTCCTCGGCCCCGGCGGGATGATCCTCGCGAATGGCGCCCTCTGGCTGGTGACCGGCGCGATGGTGAACGGCTACCCGACCGCGCCCAACGCCGCCAGCGTGCTGCGCATCGACCCGCAGAGCGGCGCGGTGGCGCAGGTCGCCGACCTCGCCGCCTTCGAGCGGGCGAACAACCCCGACACCTTCGATCTCACCGCCGACCCGTACGGGGTGGCGATCGGCGCGGACGGCACCCTCTACGTCGCCGACGCGGGCGCGAATGATCTCATCCGCGTCGACCCGCAGACCGGGAAGGCGACGCTGGTCGCACTCTTCGCGGGCATCCCGGCGCCCGCAGCGAACCCGGCGCGCGGCGGGGCGAAGGAGACCGACCCGGTGCCGTCCAACGTCGTCGTCGGCCCGGACGGCAACCTCTACGTCGGCCTGCTGACCGGCTTCCCGACCGTCAAGGGCGGGGCGAAGGTGCTCCGCGTCACCCCAAGCGGCGCGGTGAGCGACGCGGTGACGGGGCTGACATCGGTCTCGTGGGTGACGTTCGGGCCGGACGGCCTGCTCTACATCGTCGAGTTCGGCGTCGAGGCGCCGGACAGCGGCCGCATCCTGCGGGTAACGGCGGACGGGACGAAGCAGTCGGTGGCGGAGGGGCTGAACGCGCCGAACGGCGTCGCCTTCGACAAGGCAGGCAACCTGTATGTGGCGGTGAACGGGAGCACCGCGCCGAACGACGGCCCGCAGGGGCAGATCCTCCGCATCAACGGCGTGGCGAAGGTCGCGGCGACGAGCCCGCCAACGGCGGCGGCGCCATCGACTGCAAGTGCCCCGCAGAACCCGACCGCGCACTTCCTCCGCCGCCTCGGCGACGGCTAGACGGTAGCTCGAACAGTGCGCGATTGTGGGGGTGGCAAATGCCACTCCCCTCGGTCCCTTGTCCGACACGCTCCCACGCGGGCACCGAGAACAGGAAGCCGTTGTGTTGCAAAAACGAACCCTACAGCGTCACTTATCTGTTGTCATCGACGCAGACACCCTGTGACGTGTTTCCGGGCCGAGATCATTTCCCTTCGACGCGCAACGTCGCCGATTTGCCGAGTACGTACACCCAGAGTGCCGCCTCATCTCAGCGAGAAAATGACATCGCTCCCTCATATCGGAGGCATATGACCACGAGATTCGAAAAGTGACGCTGTAGGGAACGTATACGAGACAACCCCAACCACTGTTCAGCATCGCCAGTTTTCCCAATGAATGGCGTTCACTTACCCGTCTCGTTATCAATGTCGTATCATGCTGTCGCGCGACTGGCTTTTGAGACGACGCACGTTGAACACAACCGAGAGTGCGGTGAATACTGCTGCGACCAGCATCATGGCTCCGCACCGCTCGCATATGACCAGGGCGTGTCTGCAAACCCAGATGGAGAATGATGCCTGTGGGGATTGACCTTCGCTCGCTCCTGTGGCATGTTCAGGAGCACAATCCGCCACACGGCGGCGATGATGGAAATGAGTAGGGATCGGACGGATTCCAGCGAACGACCAAACGGTGTGAGGTCGTATCCCGAACATCCCGAATGACACTTCCGGAGCCGCAGCGGTTGCCTCCGTTACCCGGCCAGGGATGCGCCCCCGCGCACTCCGCAAGGCCGCGCTCGCGAGAGTGCGGCGAATGTCGGTGGCACCACGAGTCTCGCGCCTCGTCCGATCAGGACGGGGCGCGATGGCTTTTCGTGTGCGCGGAGGAACGCAAAATGGAACGACTCTTGGTTGACCAACTCACGGAGCATGTCGGGGAACGGGTCCGCGTCGCCGGATGACTACACCAGGTACGCGCCCTCGGTGGCGTCACTTTCGTCCTGATCCGCGACCGGAGCGGCATCGTCCAGGCGGTCTTCGACCGCGAGCCGGAGGCGCTTGCGGGGCTCCAGGTCGAGACGATTGTCGACGTCACCGGGACGGTGGTTGGGGAGCCCCGTGCCTCCCTCGGCGTCGAGCTCCATAGCGCGGACGTCTCGGTCATTTCTCCGGTGGCGGAGACGCTCCCTTTCGCGGTGAACAAGAAGGTGCTCACCCCGGCGCTGGACACCTTCCTCGACCACGCGCCCGTGGGGCTGCGCCACGCCACGAAGCAGGCGACATTTCGGATTGTTGCGGCGATGGCGCAGGCGCTCAGACAGGCATTTATCACACGCGGCTGCACAGAAATCTTCACCCCGAAACTGGTGGCGGGCGCGACCGAGGGAGGTGCGAACCTCTTTCCCGTCTCCTACTTCGACCGTGAGGCATTCCTCGCCCAGAGCCCCCAACTCTATAAGGAGACGATGGTCGGCGTGTTCGAGCGCGTCTTCGAGATCGCCCCCGTCTTCCGCGCCGAGCCGCATGCGACGACGCGCCACCTGAACGAGTACGTCAGCGTGGACGTGGAGATCGGTTTCATCGACAACCACCGCACGGTGATGACCTTCCTGCAATCATCGCTCGCGGCGGCCTTCGCGGCGGCCTTCGCGGCGGCCTTCGCGGCGCTCGCGGAGGCACACGCGGCGGACCTCGCCACGCTCGGTGTGACGGTGCCGGTAGTTGGGGAGATTCCGGCCATCCATTTCCGCGACGCCCTGTAACTGATCTACGAGCGCCATGGCGAGGATGACCGCCACGAGCCGGACCTCGCGCCGCAGCACGAGCGATGGCTGTGCGAGTGGGCGATGGCGGAGCATGGCAGCCCGTTTCTCTTCGTCACGCACTACCCGACGGTCAAGCGCCCCTTCTACACGATGCCCGACCCGGCGAACGCGACCTACACCAACAGCTTCGACCTCCTCTTTCGCGGGCTAGAGGTGACGACGGGTGGGCAGCGCATCCACCGGCTGGAGCAGCTGGTGGCGAGCATGGCGCGTTTCGGCGTGCCGCAGGAGCCTTTCGCGGAGTACTTGGAGGCATTCCGCTACGGGATGCCTCCGCACGGCGGATTCGCCATCGGCTTGGAGCGGCTGGTGGGCCAACTGCTCGGCGTGCGGAACGTACGCGAGACGACCCTCTTCCCGCGCGATGTCCATCGCCTGACACCGTAATCCTGGCGGTTCCGGGAATAGCGGAGTATCGTGACGAGGCGAAACGCCACGAACTGACCGATGCGTAATGGGCGCCACTCTCGCCACTCTTGTCGAAGACGCGGACTTCTGCGCCGTCAGGTCGCGGTGCCGCCTTTCCGGTAAGCGATGGGGTAACAAGCAGAGAGGTGTAGCTTACATTCCTCGCCCATGACGTAAACACGTGGGGCGACGCGCTCATCGGCGCGCTATCGTATGTCCATCTGGGGTGTAGTTAGCATCACGTTGTTCTACTCCCATGCGAGACGGGCGGCCCAACCGATCACGCCACGCCGACGGCGAGGGGGCCCGTCGTCACTCCCCCAATGGCCGTGCGACGATCCGCACCGCACCGTCGCCCACCGCGACGATCATCCCCTCATCGGTGCGCTCGATGATCGTGCCCAGCGCGGCTGATGCTCCGGTGTCGGCGCGCTTCATGCGCTCGATCATCCATTCCTGCCCGCCGAGGCGCGCCTTCGCGGCGGGATAGAACGCATTGAGCGCCGCCACTCTGCGCTGCAGGATCTGCGCGCTCTCGGTCCAATCCAGCCAGTGCTCCTCCTGGTGAATGGCGCGGCGTAGGTCATGCGTGCCTCATCCTGCGGCGTGCCGGGATCCCCCGCCACCGCCCGCGCCGTCCCTTCCTCGATCGCCCCATCGATCAGCGACCCCAGCATCTCCATGACCGATTCCGGCGTCACCCACGCAGGCAGCGGGGCGGTCGGCTTGCTGAGGATCGGCCCGGCGTCGAACTCCTCGACGATGCGGTGCAGCGTCGCGCCCATGGGCGGGAACCCGTCGTAGACCAGGCGCGTCGGGTTCGGGCCGCGATAAGCGGGCAGGGGCGCCGGATGAGTATTCATCGCGCCGTAGCGGGCGGTGGCGACGATCTCTTGTGGGATACGATAGGGGAAGGAGCCGGAGATGATGAGGTCGGGTTCCAGGGCGCGGATCAGCGGCAGGGCGACGCGGCGCGGGCGGGTAGTGATAAGGATGTCGGTCTCGGGCGGGGCCTGCGCGACGACGCCACGGTAGCTCGTCGAGCGGCGCGCCGGGGGGCCGGGGGTGGTGACGATCAGGACGATCCGGTGGCCGTGCCGCGCGGCCCATTTGGCAACGAGTTCATACGCCACAGGCAAGACATTGAACGTGACGACCCGTAGGCCGGTCGGCTGATCCTTTTTTCCCATCGCCGTGTTCCTTCCCTTCTTCGGTGGTGCACCCCATCGGTGCATCAGTGTGGGTAAACGTATCGAGTCGCGGCAGATAATTTCTTTCAACCGCCGATGCAAGGATTCCGCTTGTCAGGCCGCCCTATTCGCGTGCCGCCCGCCCGCGCGGTGCGGGCAGGCAGAGTGCGCCGATGGCGGCGACGATCAGGAAGCCCGTCGCGATCAGCATGCTGATCGCGTAGGCGTTCGCGTAGTTGCGCGCATTCGCGCGTTGCAAGAAGGCCGCGACCGCCGAAGCCACGGCCGGGTCCGACCCGTGCAGCGACGGTTGCTGGCAACTGGCCGGGGTGATGGCAGGGTCGTGGCTGCGCGCGCGGTCGTCGGCACAGGCCCGGAAATCCGCGACGGTCGTCGCCCGGTCCTCACCACCTTGCACCGCCGCAAGTTGCCGCGCGAACTCCGGCGCCAGGTCGCCGCTGACGCGCGGGGCATGACCGGCCAGGACGCCGAAGAGGACCACGCCGATGATCGCCACCCCCAGCGCGCCGCCGATCTGCTGCGCGGTGACGAGGGCGCCCGATGCCGCGCCCGCGTCGTCGCGCTCGATCCCGGCAAGCGCCGCCCCGATGAGCGGCGGCGAGGTGGTGCCCGCCCCAAGTCCCTGCACTGCGGTGAGGAGGGCGAACAGGGGCATGGGCAGCGCCTCCGGGTGGCGATGGACGACGGCGACGCTCGCCAGCCCGGCGACGATCAGCAGCGCGAGGCCGCAGACGACCAGCCGACTGCCGAGCCGTGGGATCAATCGGGCCGACAGGTTGGCGGCGATGAAGAAGCCGACCGCCCCCCAGCCGAGCATCAGCCCCGCCTCGAGCGCGGAGAAGTGGAGGCCGATCTGGAGGTAGAGCGCGAAGGAAAGGAAGTACCCGCCGCTCTGGGCGTTGAACAGGAGGGTGACGAGCAGCCCGGCGACGAATGCCCGCTGGCGAAAGAGGCGCAGGACGACCAGCGGCGATCCGCCCCGTGCCGCCTTCGCGCGCTCGAAGACGACAAACCCGGCGAGCACGGGGACGGCGGCGAGCAGGCAGAACCACGCCCACGCCGGCCAGCCCGCCTCCCGCCCCGCGACGAGCGGGAAGGTGAGCAGGGTGAGGCCGACGGTCAGGATGCCCACCCCGCCGAGGTCGAGGCGGGAGGCGGTGGCGGAGCGGGACTCGGCGAGCAGGCGACGCGCGGCGATGAGGACGCCGACGCCGACGGGGATGTTGACGAGGAAGACCGGCCGCCACGAGAGGCCGAGGAGATTCGCCCGGATCAGCAGGCCGCCGAGCACCTGCCCGGCCGTCGCCGCGAACCCGATGACCGCGCCGAAGGTCGCGAGCGCGCGGCCGCGCTCCGTCGGCGAGAAGGTGACCTGGATGATCGAGAGGACCTGCGGCGCCAACGCCGCCGCCGCCAGCCCCTGGAGGATCCGCGCGACGACGAGCGGCCACGGTCCCGGCGCGAGGCCACAGAACGCGGAGGCGAGGGTGAACCCGGCCATGCCGATCATGAAGAGCCGTTTGCGGCCGTAGATGTCGCCGAGTCGCCCGCCCGTGACGAGGGTGACGGCGTAGGCGAGGCCGTACCCGGCGATCACGAACTGGACCTGCGCGAAGCTGGCGTGCAGATCGCGCTGCATCGTCGGGATGGCGACGTTGACGACGAAGAGATCGAAAACGGTCATGAACGACCCGCCGAGGACGAGCGCGAGCGTCAGCCATTGCCGCCGCTCGATGCGTCGGACAGTGGGGACGGGGCCATCAACGAACGTCGCGCGCGCCATGACAGGTCCTTTCTGCATTGCACGCCTTGCTAGCGGGACAGCGCGTGTCTCCGGCCATGCACAGGAGTGTGCGCAGTCGCAGTGGTGATTTTGCGTGAGCGCGCCGGACGATCTACACAGCGGCGCGGGAGTGCTGCGCGCCCCATACGTCCAGCAGTTCCGATGAATCGCAGACCATCCCGAACACACTCGCCAGCGTCGCCAGCCCGCTCTCGTGCCGCGCCAGGGTCTGCTCCGCCGCGCAGTCCGCGAGCGTGATGGTATCGAAGTCGCGCTGGAAGGCGTCCCGCGCCGTGCTGCTCACGCAGACATCGGTCGTCAATCCCACCACGATCACCGTGCGGATTCCCTTGCTGCGCAGCACCGTCTCGAGCGGCGTGCCGATGAACGCGCTGTACCGGGGCTTGGTGATCACGATGTCGCCCAGCTCGGGCTCGAAGCCCGGGGCGAACGCGGCCGCCTCCGAACCCGGCGCGAGGAAGGTCGTCGGTGTGCCGTGCTGGCGCTGCCACACCGCAGAGAACATCTCATCGGGGATGACGTTCGCGATGCGCACGATCAAGGCGCCGGCCGAGCGGGCGGCGTGGATGAAGCGGTGCAGGCGGGGCAACACCTCCTCGACCGGGGGGTGGAGCGGGAAACCGACGAAGAGATTCTGGATATCGACCACCAGAACGGCGGTGTGCCGGGGGGCGGCGATGGACGCGAGTTCCGCCTGCATATTTTTCACGGTCGTGCGGTTCGGATCGGCGACAGACGTGAGGTCCGGTTGCGCATCCTGCATGGTGTCTCCTCCTTCGAGTCGAATAAAGCGATCATTCGCGCTGGGTCCTATCCCTCGCTCGGCCGGAGGGATGGCGGTGGCCAGAGGCCGATCTGTTGCATCGTCTCCAAGTCATCTCGCGCCGCCATGTGGCTCGTGATCAGGCCGTCCTTGATGTGCCAGATGTGGATACTCTTCATGATGACCGGCTTGCCCGTGGGCGGGATGCCCTTCATGTTATGGATGTTCCTGACGATTGGCGTCCCCAGGTGCGTAGCAGTCATCGTGCTCCGCGAGACGACCACATCGCCCTCAGCCACCATTTCGTCAATCGTGGTGTGGCAGTCGGGGAACGTCGTGAAGATGTCGGTCATTACTGTTCGCAATCCTTCACGTCCTACCTGATGACGTGATTGGTAGAGTCAGGTGCATAGCATGCCGCGCAAGCATCAGCATCGTGACCGTTCGTAACACCGTTCAGACGCCTGATAAGGGCTTTGTTCTCCTCGACGGACATGGCACCTCCGTACCTTTGGGGTGATGACGATGGGGCGATCATCGCGTGGACGTGTTGAGACGGGTTGCGTGCAATCGTGCCGACGTGTGCGCTCGCGAACCAGGTCAGGTCTGTGAAGGCCTGTGGATTCCTTCGCGCCGATCAACTGACCGGAATGAGCGCCTCCTTCCTTCGGTCGCTGAACAGTGGCTGCTTCTCCATCGCGAGCCGTTCGAGGAGTTGCACCGCGTATTCCGGCCCCGGCAACGCCGCCATCGCGTCGCGCATCCCCTCCGCATTCCGCCGATACGACGGCTCCGCCAGCACCGTCCGGGCGGCTGCCCCGATCGTCTCCGCTGTCCGCTCTTCCGGCCCGATCACCCGCCCCACCCCGAGCACCGCCACCAGCGCGGCATTGTTTGGCTGGTCGGCCCCGATCGGGATCACCACCAGCGGTAGCCCATGGGCGAGCGCCGCGATCAGCGTGCCCGAGCCGCCATGCGTCACCACCAGGTCGCAATGCGGGAAGATCAGGCTCTGCGGCACGTAACGCTCCACATGGATGTGGGCCGACTGCGTGCCGAGGTCGGCCGGGTCGCTATCGCCACCGACCGCCAGGATGAGCGTCCCGGCCACCGGGCCAGCGCCCTGGAGGATGGCCGCGAACAGCCCCGGCACGGCGCGATTGATCACCGTGCCGAGGGTGGCGTAGATGACGGGCGGCGTCAGCGGGCCGGCCGCCCATGCGGGTGCGGTGTCAACGGCCGACCGGTCGAAGACGGGCGCGCGGAAGCTGTGATGGGTTGAGGGAAGGGACGCGGGCTGTAGCGCGGGCGGGCGCACGGAGAGGTGGAGGTAGCGATGGATCATCGCCAGCTCGGGGTCGGGCGGCAAGCCCAACGTCTCCCGATGCCGGGCGAGCGGCGCGGCCAGTATCGCCCAAATGGTCGGCTGTTCGGCGACCGTCTGGACCACGGCGTGCGGGATGCCCAGCCGCTCGGCGGCCAGGCAGCCGCCGAATTCGAGCGTCTCGCGCACGACGAGATCGAATGGCCAGTCCGCCGCCAGCGCCAGCAGGTCGGTCGCCATCAGCTCGGCGGTCATGCCGCCGAAGATGTTCGCCATGACCCAGGCAGCGCGCGTGGGGCCGTGCGGGATGCTGGCCACTTCGGGAAAAGCGCGCGCCACGCCACCGCTCTCCTCCAACCAGTCGAGGCCGGCTGGGAGGGCGCGCAGGCTGCTGGCTTCCACCGTTGGGGCGAAGGATCGGGAGCAGGCGACGGCCACCTCGTGCCCGGCGGCGGCGAGGGCATGGGCCAGCGGGACCAGCGGGTGGAAGTGGCCGAACGCCGGCTGGGTCGTGAACAGAACGCGCATCGGGCACCTCCATGGTGGAACAAGATCGCGAACATGGGCGATTGTGCGACCATGTTCGGCGGCGACGATAGGGCGACGAGCATGGTGCCCCATGTCCCGAAATGGCTGCGAAGGAATCCCCTTGGGGATTAAGGCGTGTCTGACGAATCCGTTACTGCTGCGCTTGGAGTTCGATAACCGTTTCGCCCCGGTTGTCGCTCTGGATCGTATGCCCGTACTCGTCGAGCACCCGCATCCAACGCTCGACCTCGGGCATGAAGGCGTCGGCGTGCGCCTTGCTCTCCCAGACGACGATCGCCGTGTTGATGCCGGTCGCCTCCTCGGGGACGAGGGAGAAGCCGACGAAGCCCGGCGCGCGTTGCAGCTTGGGGAAGTATTCGGCGTGCGCACGCGCGATGGTTTCTTGCAGCCGCGTCGGATTGTTCTGCCGCCGCTCGATCATCGTGTACATCGGGTGCTCCCTTCCTCGTTACGTCTGCCCGTCAATCATCACCTGCGGGAACCCGCCGGGCGGCGGGCTGCGCAGATCAATGCCGTGGATCTCCCGCACCTGCGCCACAAACCAATCGGTGAACGGATCGCTGCCCTGCCCGTAGGATGCGAACGACCGCTCCGGGTCCTCCCCCTCCATCGTCGCGATCGCCAGGTCGCCTTGCGGGGTCTGCTGCAGGAAGACGCGCTCGTGCACCCCGGCCTGCGTGCCTTTCGCCCGATGCTCCGCCTTGCGCGGGCCGTTCACCTCCGCGACCATCCGCCGCCACTGCTCGGTCTTGCCGGGCAGGATCGGGATCGCAATCGCCAGCAGTGCCATGGTGTCCCCCTATCGGATCGTCGCGGTCGCGGCTTCGGTCAGCCCCCGCGTCACTCGCGTCGGCTCGTCCAGGATGCCGTAGTCCCGCGCCGTGATGTTCGCCAGGTGCGGGTTCGCCCCCACCGCCGCCCACACCTCGCCGCCGGTGTACCCCTCCATCGCCGCGCGGTTCTCCCAGATGTACACGCCGCCGTAGGTGTTCGTCGCCCGGTCCGCCAGCCAGTACTTGGCGACCAGCCCCGGCATCGCGGCGAAGGTCGGGGCGAGCTGGTCGCACATCTCGCAGTATGCTTCCTCGGTGGCATCCTTCAGGTTAAAGTTGACGACCTGCACATGCATGACGATCCTCCATCCCTTCATCTCCCGCCATCTCCCGCGCGGGCACGCGCCCGCGACGCCCGCTATCCCTTGCGCACCGACCAGGCGACCGCTCCCTCCTGGACCTCCACCTTGGCCATGTGCGGCGCGACGTTCGCTTCGCCCCATCTGCTGAGGGTCGGCCGCGCCTTCTCGAGCGCCTCCTTCGAGTCCCACCCGATGAAGGTGATGCGCGTGCCGTCGTCCGCCACCAGCGTTGCGAACGAGTTGAACCCCGGCTGCTGATCGTGGAGCGGCATGAACTCCGCGCGCATCCGCTCCGTCATATCGGGCGCATCGGGCTTCCGCGTCGCGACGCGCACCATCCCATACTTCGGCGTGTTGTCGGGCGCGGTCTGGCCGTGCAGGAGCGTCACCTCGCCGATGTGGTTCTCCGCCGAGACGACCGTCTTCCCCATGTTTTCCTTCACCCACCTTGAGAGCGTCTCTGCGGCTTGTTCGGCTTGCGCGCGGGTTTCCCAGCCGCTGAGAGAGACGAAGGAGTCGGGGCCGGTCGTGACGACGGTGTAGCGCTTGAGGCCGGGCTGCTCCCGCATCCCGGGCAGCAGTTCGGCGCGCGCTTTCGCCAATGAGGCGTCGAGGGTACCGGGCTTGACCTTGTAGATGCCGACGCGAGCGTGCATGGTGGATACCTCCCTGCCGCGTGAGAAAAGCGGCGACCGATGGGGACGCGAAAGACGACGTGTTCGCTGTGGCGTGCTCACCCCCTTCCCCGCATGCCAAGCATGTGCGAATAGTGACGGCACATCACGGGCCGTCTCCGTCATCGGCGATGCGCAGCGGCATTCCGACCGATCTGCCCATTCTTCCGCTACGGCACGCGCCCGATGGCGAGGACGTTCCCCTCGCAGACGTAGGCATCCGGGCTATTGAGCGGGTTGTCCGTCTTGTCCGGGTCGCCCAGCGCTCGCCACGCCGCCCGATCCGCCTCGGAGAGAACCGGTAACGCCGCTGCCCACTGCGCGAACAGCCGATAGGCCATCGTGTACCCTCCCTGCGTGGCGGCGTCGAACGGGGCGAAACGCTCAATCGGCACCAGTCGCTGCCGGACCTCCACCAATCCCGCATGCTTGAGCCATTGATAGGTCGCGCGGGCGCGCATCCCGTGCGCCCCATGGGCCGATGCCCGCGCCCGCGCGTCGCGAAACCGCGCGACCAGGAGCGGATCGCCCGGCAGCACGCAGTGGGCCGAGGGATCGGATTCCTTCACGGCGATCAGTCCGCCGGGGCGCACCACGCGCCGCATCTCCGCCAATGCCTGCACCATCTCCGCATCCGCGACGTACATCAGCGTGTTGGCGCACCAGACCGCGTCAAATGTATCGTCCGGGTACGGCAGGGCGGTGACTGTCCCGACACGCACCGCCACTGGGCAGGATAGTTGCCACGCCCGCGCTCGCTCCTCGGCCATCGCCGCATTCTCCGGGGCGAGATCGAGGGCGGCGATGCTCCCGCCGGGGCCGACGAGGTCGGCGATGATCGGCAGGAAGCCGCCGGGGCCGCAGCCCGCGTCGAGGACACGCCACCCCGGCTGGATGCCGACCGAGCGGCACATCGCCTCATACTCGGCCCGAGCCATCGCGAAATGGGCATCGAGACCGGCGCTGGCCGTCATCGGCTGCCCGGTGGATGACGCCGACAATTGGCTGTCCAGCGATGAAACATTGGTGACACCCTGCACCTCTGCCATGTCTCTTTCCCCTTTGCTGCTCGCGCAATCGGTGTCCAGGCGAACATCGGCCTGCATCCATGCTACGAAGCGAAGAAGGCGATCACATCGCCTGCGTCAGCCGCGCAGGTCGTAGTCCGGCGGATGCTGCACGAATCCGGTAGCGGGCCGTGTTCCCGTCTCCCGCGCCGGTGTACGGCGATCCGGGCACGGAATCTCCCGGCACCGGAGGATATGGCCAGGCGCGCGGAGGTACGCGACCTCCCGGCAGAGAGATTCCGTCCCCATCGCGATCGCCTCGTACGCACTCCACCGCACCATGCCGCACACCGTGTCGGTGGCGGGGTTGAGGGACCACTCGGTCGCCTGCACGCCAGCCATGCGGGCACAGGCGGCGGCGCACTCGTCGCACAGAGCTTGCTGCTCGTCCATGGATAATCCCTCCGCTCGGATGGTGATGATCTGGATGCCCATCGCTGCTACCCCCGGCCTTTGTGGCATCTCCGCCTCCATGCCGCACATGTGCGCGGTACGCCACCGGGAAGGGGACCGGGGCCTCCGTCTCGCCGCTCCCG
>JAABUT010003632.1_pt1 | contig 13016 bp, 12 predicted proteins | sample 5559281 | NCBI WGS metagenome assembly JAABUT01 (sample SAMN10711880, study PRJNA513359) | rock metagenome | isolation source: Antarctica rocks | place: Antarctica: Victoria Land, Ricker Hills nord | collected 2016-01-04
ACCAGCGGGTGGTGGCCAGCTTCGAGCCGGGCCGGCAGACCCGGGCAACGATCAACGCCAGCATCAGGTCCCGCTGCCGGCCGGCCGGGCCGAGCAGCGCCGGCAACCCGACCGCGTGGGCTTGGGCCAGCACCGCCGCGACGTGTCCATGTGGCAACGAGCGCGTCACCTCAACATCGGCACCCGCGACCAGCAATGTCTTGCCGGCCAGACTGGCCCGGACCGCCTCGATCGCCGCCGCGGGCAGCGGCGAGAGGTTGGCAAGGGTCTCGTGCTTGACCTTGCCGTCCTGACGAAACGTGCGGCGCAGCAGCTGACTGACGTACTCCCGCTGCTCCCCGGACTTCGTCTTGTAGCGCCCAACCACTCTGGCTACATGCATCGCACCAGAAGACGAGGCCATGCCATCACCATAACCGCATGTACCGTTAAACGCAGTAATGACACGCCAGATTCACTGGCTACACTAGGTGTCATCGTGAACACCGTTTGTGCAGGTCAACAGGAAGATCAGCCCTCGGAGGGCTCGTAACTTCGGTCTAGACAAGATCGATTCTTCCGTACCAGGAGGGCATTCCGTCGTCACGACCCGCCCATCACACAAGGCGGAGCGGTGAATCCAGGCTTAGCGGCGAGGACGTAGATGGTGGCCGCTCCGATGATGACAACACCCTTAATGAGGTCCTGATAGTTGCCGCCCAGGTTGAGCACGCTGAACCCATTCGCGAGCACGAACAGGATGAGTGCTCCGATGAGCGTCTTAACTACGCTGCCGGCACCGCCGAACAGTGAGGTACCTCCCAGGATGGCGGCGGCCAGCACAGTCAACTCGATGCCGTTCAGAGCGTTTGGGTTGATCGCGTGGAAGCGCGCTGCGTACAGGATGCCGACGAGAGCTGCGGCTGCTCCGTTGAGTACGAACGGCACGATGCGGTACCTGGCTACCGCAATACCCGACAGGCGGGCCGCCTCCGTGTTACCGCCGACGGCGTACACACGACGGCCGACCGCGGTGAACTGCAACAGTGCCCAACTGGCGGCGACCAGGACGAACATGATGTAGACCTGCTCGGTGAGCGGCCAGTAGGTCGGGAAGAAAAGTAGCGCGAAAACCGCGAGCGCCCCCCCGGCAACGAGAAGCAATGGCCCAGGGGTCCTGCTCGGGAGCCCTTGGTGAGCCCTACGCATGGCCAGTACGCCGACCGCCACGAGAGCAGCTCCCGCTGCGACGCTCCACCATCTCAGATTAAGCGGATAGACGTTCACAAGCAGGTCAGAGAGCCCGGTCTTGCTTGTTCCGATCGACTCCCCGCCGGTGAGGATGTAGAGCAGGCCTCTGATCGCAGTTAGAGTGCCTAGCGTAACAATGAAGGCGTTGACTCCGATGACCTGGACGAGTACACCGTTGAGTAGGCCCATAGCGATACCGCACAGTACGCCGGCGGTAAGACTTACCCCCAGTCCAGAATGGTTCAGAATTGTCAGCGTCAGACCGGCTGAGAGCGCTCCCGTTGCCCCGATCGACAGGTCGAAGTTGCCGCTGATCAAGCAGATGGTCATGAAGACGGCCAAGATGCCAACTTGTGCCGTCTGGTCTAGCACGTTGGCAGTATTCAGGGCAGATAGGTAGAACGGTCTCCCGGTGGCTATTGTTGCGATCGCGAAGAACGCGACTATAAGCAAGAAGGCGTAGACGACTCCGGCGTTCTGAAGCCGGAACGGTTCGAGCCTGAGACCCCAAGAGGATGAACGGTCACTACTCGGATGGGTGCGGCTCTCGCCCGCGGTAGCCTGGCTCATCCTGACGCCCCCAGTTCCACGTTGGTGAGTCCGCCCGCCAGAGCGAGCAGCTCGGCTTCGTTGGTGTCACTCGCTCGACGCTATGCGACGACCCGGCCCTGACGCACGACGAGGATGCGTTGCGCTACTGCGAGCAGCTCTTCGAATTCTGACGACACGATGACCACGCACTTCCCCTCGCCGGCCAACCGGCGGATGAGTTCGAGGATGTCTGCCTTGGCGGCGACATCGACGCCGACGGTCGGCTCGTCGAGCAAGAAGATCCGGGCGGCGCCGTAGGCCCACTTGGCGAACACGACCTTTTGGGCGTTCCCACCGCTGAGTGAGGCGACGGGTGTGTCCGTCGATCGGGTCACGATTCCTAGGTCTTGTACCGCTTCGACGGCCCGGTGGACCTCGCGCGCGCGTAGCGGCAGGGAACGCCGCCAAGACATCGATGCGAGATCGGGCAGGCTGGTGTTGCGCCATATCTCCCAGGCAGGTATGAGACCTAGCCGGTTACGGTCTTCCGGGACGAGCGCCATGCCCCCAGAGACGCGCGCGACAGTCCCGTTGCCAGGGTCCCCCCCGTCAACTCGTACCGATCCGGTCGCCCGGGAGTCGGCCCCGAAGATGGCGTGGAGCAGCTCTGACCGACCAGATCCGAGCATGCCGGCGAGGCCGAGAACCTCACCTGGCCGGAGGGTGAACGTAACGTCAGACACCTTGCCCGGTGAGGATAAGCCACGGACCTCAAGGAGAGCTGGGACGTCCGCGGTCACCGGTTTCATTCGGGTGTGCTCTAAAGCGTTGAGCTGCCTACCGACCATGAGCTCGACGAGTTGTGTCTCGCTCAGGTCGGTCGAGGGGGCGGTTGTAACGATCTGTCCGTCCCGGACAACTGTTACGACATCGCTGAGTCCGAGCACCTCGTCGAGGAAGTGAGAGCAGAATACGAATGAGACGCCGTCGAGCTCCCGCAGCCGCTGCACCGTGCGGAAGAGCAGGTCTGACTCTGCCTTCGCCAGCGACGCGGTGGGTTCGTCCATGAGGACGAGCTCGGCACCGCCAGCCAACGCCTGTGCCACGGCGACCAGTTGCCGCTGCCCAATGGGCAGGGCCGCTACTTCGGCGTCCGGGTCGATCCGGTAGCCGATGCGTTCACATAGGGCGTCGTACCTGCCGAGTAGGCGGTAGCGGGAGAAGCGCCCACTGAGCTCCCCAAGGAAAACGTTTTCCAGCACGGTCATGGTGGGCACCAAGGGGATGTGCTGATACATAGTGGCTACTCCGGCGGCACGAGGCGCTGCGGGGGTGTTCCACCGGACCTGCTCTCCCTTCCATCGGAGCTCACCGGCGGACGGCTCGTGCGCGCCGGAGATCACCTTGAACAGGGTGGACTTCCCCGCGCCATTCGCACCCACCAGACCGTGTATCGAGCCACGATCAATAGCAATGTCGACGTCCCTGAGAGCGACGGTCCCGTTTGGGAACCGCTTCCACACTCCTTGCGCTGTCAGGATCGGCTGAGTTGCCGAACGCAGGGTGCTCATGGAATGGTTACCACTGCGGTTGGCAGCTGGATACATTGCTCTTGGTGATCGCGGGCGTGTCGTAGAACACCAACTTTGCCTTTCCGTAGGCTGTGTTTGTGATGGCCTTGTGTAGCTCGGTGACCGCGGCCTTGCCCTCGTCGTACGGCTTGTAGCAGATGGTGCCGTAGTAGTTGGGGTTTGCCTTGATCTCGGCGATGCCAAGCTTCGACCCACCAACGCCGATGACCAGCGCCTTGGAGTTCGCTGCGGCTACCGCCTTGGCGCAGCCGACACCCATGTCGTCTGACAAGGAGTACACGCCAACGATATCGGGGTGGGCGCTGAAAATGGCCGAGCACGCCGACTGGCCCTTATCCGCCACCCAGTCGGCCGGCTGTGTGGCCACAATCTTGAACTTGCCGGCCACAGCCGGCTTGAAGTCCTGCACCCGGAGTTCGTTCTCGGCGTAGCCGGGGGCACCGAGTAGGACTGCAATGTTGCCGCCGTTCGGTAGCGCCTTGGTCATCATCCCAGCCGCCAGCTTCCCGGCACCTACCTCGTTCTCGATGACCAGCGCGCTCAGCGTGGGGTAGACGTCGTCGAGCTTCCGCTTCGCGCCGACCACGCTGTGTGCCGACACCACCTTGATGCCGGCCGAAGTCATCAAGTCAACCAGTGAAGCAGCCTCGGCGGCGTCGGAGGGCATCATGACCACACCGTCCGGCTTGAGCGCGATGATGTTCTGCACATTCGCCGCTTCGGTCTGCGGATTATTCTTCCCGTCCAGGTTGGCGACGACTTCACACCCGAGCTGCTTGGCCTGGTCAGCGGCTCCCTGCGCTTCAGCGTTGGGGAAGGGGAACGATGTTCCCGACCCATTGTCAATCGCAATCTTGCAGGACTTGGCGGCGCCGGACGGAGCCGCCGACGTGGTCGCCTTGTTGCTCTTCGTCGCGCAGCCCGTGGCGGCGAGCGCCAACGCGACGACCACGACCCACCACTGCCGCCGGCGGGAACTTGCCTGGGGAGGAGCCATGCCACCCTCTTCTCAGTTCATGGGGCCGGCCCTGTTGCCCACCTGCCCGAACTCTCACGATCACCGAGTGCGTTAGAGTGCTTGGGCCCCTTGAACAAACGTTTTACTCCGTCTTGGCCAGAAGCTCAAGACCTCTCGCCATTGTCGCTGCAGGTTCTGTTGCGGGGAAGCGGCCGTGCGGAGAGCGTAGTGCTCCGGCGCATTGACAGGCTGCCAGAGTCCGGCTTAGATGGTTAATCGTTTGACTAACGACGCACTCAGGGTCGCCGGCACTCCAGGAGGGCACCGATGACGGAGAGCTTGGATCTACCGTTGAAGGGCGTGCTGGTCCTCGACTTCAGTCAGTTCCTGGCCGGGCCGGTCGCCGCACTGAGGCTGGCCGACCTCGGCGCTCGAATCATCAAGGTCGAGCGGCCTGACGGCGGGGACATCGGCCGGCAGCTGGCCTTCGCCGGCCTGTTCGCCGACGGTGACACGCTGTCGTTCCACATCATGAACCGCAACAAAGAAAGCTTCACCGCTGACCTCAAGCGGCCCAGCGACCTGGATGAGGTCCGCGCGCTGGTGGGCAAGGCCGACGTGATCGTCCAGAACTTCCGCCCCGGTGTCATGGAGCGCATCGGCCTAGGCTACGACGACGTCAAAGCGATCAATCCTCGTATCATTTACGCCAGCGCCAGCGGATACGGCCTGTCCGGCCCCTGGCGGGACAAACCCGGACAAGACTTGCTCGCTCAAGCGATGTCGGGGCTCCCCTGGCTCAACGGGAGCCACGAAGATCCACCGATACCCGTCGGACTAGCGGTGGCCGACCTGCTCGCATCGTGCCACCTGGCGCAGGGTGTCACCGCGCTACTCCTGCGACGGGAGCGCACCGGTGTGGGAGGGCTCGTCGAGACAAGCCTCATGGAGGGAATGCTCGACATGCAGTTCGAGCTGCTGAGCGCCCACCTGTTCGACCCGCGCGTCACCGTTCGCAGAGGTGGCGCGCACACGGCTCACCCATTCCTCCCGGCACCTTACGGCGTGTACCCCACGAAAGACGGCTTCCTGGCAATTGCCATGAACCCGGTGCCCCGGCTCGCCGATCTGCTCGGGCTGGACCTGCCGGCCGAGCTGGTGGAGCCGGCGGCGTGGTGGAGCGAACAGGACGCCATCACAGCGCTACTAGCCGACCACCTTGCCGCCGGTCCAACCCAGCACTGGCTTGATATCTTGGAACCGGCCGACGTCTGGTGCGCACCCGTCCTCACGTTGCCAGAGCTGGTCGAGCAGGAGGGCTTTGCCGCACTCGAGATGACGCAAGAGGCCGTACGGCCGCCCCGACAGCCCGGCGATGCCGAGGTGCGCGTGCCTACCACGCGCAGCCCGATTCGGATCGACGGGCAGGTACTAACGAGCGACCTGGGTGCACCTCGTCTCGGCGCAGACACCGAACGCATCCGCCAAGAGTTTCTCGATCATGGGCTTGGGACGCAAGTGGCGTCGTCGTGATGCCTGCACAGCCGACACTGGCGACAATGCGGACGGCACTACTGTCCGACTGCCTGGACGAAGCTGGGCGGCGTGACCAAGTTCTGCACGCGAGCGTCCGCGCGCTGAGACCGGGGATGCGATGCGCGGGTGCGGCGGCCACTGTCCAGTTCGCGCCAACGACCCAGTCAGGCCCGGAACCGTACGACGCAATGATCGACTTCTTGAGTGGGCTGGCCGTGGGGACGGTAGCCGTTGTCGCCTCCGGCTGGAACCGATCGGCATACTGGGGCGAGCTCTTCTCCGCGGCCGCGCTCGGGAGAGGGGTCGCTGCAGTGGTCTGCGACGGCCCGTTGCGTGACAGCGAGCAGATCGAAGCGCTGGGCTTTCCCGCCTTCTGCTCCGGAACCCGACCCATCGACTACCGGGCCCGGATGCGCATCGTCGCGGTGAACGAGCCGGTCGATTGCGCCGGGGTCCTCGTCACTCCGGGTGACCTGGTGGCGGGTGACTCCGACGGTGTGGTGGTCGTACCGGTAGAGGTTGAAGCAGCAGTCCTGGCTGCCGCCGCTGAGCGGGCGTCGAAGGAGAGCTCTGTACGCGCCGAACTTCTGGCGGGAGCCACTCTGAGACACGTCTGGGACACCCACCGGATCCTGTGATCCGGCCAACACAACACTGCGGGAGTGTGAACGTGACCGTAATCCTTCGCGGGATCACATGGGACCACCCGCGCGGCCGCGACAGTATCGTGGCCACCTCGCAGGACTGGTGCCGCCAACATCCGGGCGTCGACATCACCTGGCACGCGCGGTCGCTGCAGGACTTCGCTGATTACCCGCTCGACCGTCTCACCGCTGAGTATGACTTGCTGGTCATCGACCACCCACATGTCCCAGTCGCGGCGGAGCGGCACATGTTGGCCCGAATGGACGGCGCTGGTCACGACGACGCTCTTGCGCTGTTGGCCTGGCAGTCCGTCGGATCGTCCCACGCCAGTTACCAGGTGCAAAGTCACCAGTACGGCCTCGCAATTGACGCGGCAGCGCAGGTAGCCGCCTACCGTCCAGACCTTCTGCCTCACCCTCCCACCACCTGGAACGCGGTCTTGTCGCTCGCCGAAGACGGTCGAGTGCTTTGGCCAGCGAAACCAGTGGACGCCGTCTCCTCATTCCTCACCTTGGCCGCCAACAGCGGTCATCCCGCCGCGGACACACCAACAGAGCTGGTCGAGCGGGCAGCCGCGAGAGAGGTCATAGGCCTTATGCACCGGCTGGCCAAACTAGTACCAAGTGCGTGTCTCTCCGAGAATCCGATCGAGACGGCGGAGCGGTTGAGCAGCGGCGACGTCTACGCCTATGCGCCGCTTCTCTACGGCTATACCAATTACAGTCGTCCTGGCTTCCGGCAGAACCGCTTGTCCTACATCAACATCCCACAGGGTCGACGAGGGGTGGCCGGCTCCTGCCTCGGCGGGGCGGGGATCGCGGTTTCTGAAGGCAGCCAGACGGCTGACATCGCCCGCGACTTCGCGTTCTGGGCTGCGTCGGCGGAAGCGCAGACCGGTGTGTACTACCAGGCGGGCGGACAGCCGGGGAATGCCCTGGCCTGGGAGGACGACAGCACGAACGCCGACTGCTTTGACTTCTTCCGCAACACACGCCGCACATTAGAGGGTGCATGGCTGCGACCGCGGTTCACCGGCTGGCTCGAGCTCCAAGACGAAGCCGGTTCCCTCCTCAACGCTGCATTACGGGGCGAACTACCTGATGAGGACTGCCTGGATAGCATTGACGGCCGCTACCGCGACCTAGTCGCGCCCTCCGACCCACCTAAGTGAGCCATGCAAACGACATTAACACCTTTTGAAGCGTACAATATTGGAGACGTGCGCACGACGACGGGGCGCACAATAACCGAGGCGGACATCGTCCTGCACGCCGGACAGACCGGCGACTTCTTCCCCCACCATATGGACCGCGAGTGGTGCGCGACCCAGCCGTTCGGGCAACGCATCGCGCACGGCACGCTGATCATGTCGGTGGCCGTTGGCATGACCGCGGACGTCATCAACCCCCTGGCCATGAGCTATGGCTATGACCGAGTCCGTTTCATCCGACCGGTCAACATAGGGGACACTATTACCGTCGCGGCCGAGATCACCGGTAAACGCGACCACTCCAAGGAGCCGGATCGCATGGGATACGTTGAAGAGACGGTGACCGTCACTAATCAGCGGCACGAGACGGTGCTTGCTCTGGTGCACCTTTATCTGGTGCAGAAGAATCCGGCAGGAGTGTACGGCGCGCCATCGAATGAGGGCGGGGCAAGTCAGGTCGTTTGACCAAGCCGGTTCAGTCGCCATGCGCTGGGCAGGTGAGCTGTCAGCATGAAGGAAACTGGACCGCCTCGCCGGTGTCAACCGAACGGTAGAGCGCCTCAACCAGGCGCAGCGTCGCTACGTTGTCCATCGCAGAAGAACGCGGTTCGCCTCCGTCCGCCACCGCCGCCAACACCGAGCCCATCGTGCCGATGAAGGCGTCAGGGATCCAGCGGGTGGTAACAGGGTAAGGAAGCCATCCGTCCGTCGGAAGAACGCGGCTGAAGACCTCCAGCGTGTCCGGCCGCCCGTGAGGATAGTCGTAAAGAAGGCCCAGCGTCCCGCGGATGGCTCCGCCGTCGCCGTCGATCCGGAAGGCGGCCGTCTGGTCACCAGTCTGATTCTGATGAGTGGCATGAACGACCGCCGTCACATCGTCCGGGTACCGGTAGACGGTGATGGTGCGCGTCTCGCCGCGAGGGAGTTGCCCCGGAGTGCGGCCTGCCGCGCAGAACACGGTGGCGGGCTCGCCGAGAAACCACCGGACGACATCGTGGTAGTGGATGGAGTGAATCATGATCTCCAGGCGGTCCCAGTCCAAGGCCCACGGCCACGACCCCCACGGTGTCTCGATGTTGACCGTGATGCTGAAGGACGTAACCTTGCCGATCCAGCCCAACTCGACCATCCGGTGGGCTGCCGCCATGCCCTCTTCGAAGCGCAGCTGCTGGTTCACCCCCACCACAACGTCCGCTGCCGCCGCCAGCTGCGCGAGCTCAGCCGCCACATCGGCGGTCGGGGCAAACGGTTTCTGCGCCAGTGCATGATGCCCGGCCGCCAGCACGCGGCGGAGGATGTCTGGCTGTGCGGCGGACGGTACGGCAATGTCCACGACGCGAACGGCCTTGTCACCGAGGAGCTCGTCAAGGTTGCCATATACCCGCGGAACATCATGCCGGTCAGCGACATCGCGAGCACGGGAGATGTCGAGATCGGTGAGGCCGACAACCTCCAGGCCCGCACGCCGGTAAGCAGGCAAGTGTGCGACGTCCACTATGCCACCGGCGCCGACTATGGCGATGGGCAGGCGATGGGCCACCGGGACCTCGAGGCGGCAGTAGTCGGCAACATCCTTGAACAGATCGATCACAGATCTTCCATCCGCAGGCTGCCGCGCCACCGGACAGGTTGCGCGCGAGCGCCAGATCCTAAAGCTGGATAAACCTTTGTCTACGCTAGGTGGGAGAAGGGAAGGTGTCAACCATGATCACGACGACCCCCGACGCCAACCAGGTACGGCTCGTCGGTAGAGACTTCGCCGGCTTCCGGCTTGCGATCGACGCTCAAGCGGAACAGTGGCCGCGGGGTTCGGTAACGGCACGGTGGCTCGAGCTGCCGCAACTCGAACGGTTGCTGCTACATGACAACTCCGCTCGGGCCGGCGACTTCGACTTGGCCCTCGTGGTCTCGGATTGGATCCCCCAGCTTGTACACGCCGGGGCCATCCGGCCGATAGACGCCCTGCTGGCAGCCGCACCGCCGGACGATTGGCCCCTTGGCTGGGTCGAGTCGATGCGGAGCCTGACCCGATACCAGGGGAACACATATGGCCTCGCCTACCATGACGGACCCGAGATGCTCATCTACCGCGCCGACCTGTACGACGACGGCAACGAGCGGCAAGGGTTTCAGGACCGCTTCGGCTACCCCTTGGCACCGCCGCAAACATGGAGTGAGTTCGTTGACCATGCCAGGCACTTCACCCGACCTGACGATGGTTTGTGGGGAACGGTGCAGGCGGGCCTGCCGGATGGCCACAACAACGTGTACGACTTCCTGCTCCAGCTGTGGTCAAGAGGCGGGGCGTTCCTGGGTCGCCACGACGAGCCCCTGTTCGACTCACCCCAGGGCTTGGCGGCGCTCACCTTCGTCTCCCGGCTATGGGGTGAATTGGGGGTGGTCAATCCAGCCGCGCGGACTTGGGACAGTGTTGCCTCCGGCGCCCATTTCGCAGCAGGAGAAGCGGCGTTGATGGTCAACTGGGCAGGTTTCTGCGCCATGAGTGCTTCACCAGACTCACCGACACATGGCCGCATTAGATGTGCCCCCGTTCCCAGGATGTCCCCCAGCCTCCCCAGCGTCTCGTTAAACGTCTACTGGGCGCTTGTAGTTGCCGCCGGATCCCCGAATCCTGAGCTGGCATGGCGCTTCATGCGTCATGCCGCGTCGGCCGCCATGGACAAGGTCACGTCCCTCTCCGGGGCCACCGGAACAAGGTTGTCCACTTGGCGGGATCGTGAGGTCCGGGCGACGTCGCCCTACTACGCCGTCATCGAGGATGTGCACGCCGCGATCCGGTCGCTTCCGGCGACTCCCCTGCTTCCGTCTGCCGTCGACGTGCTCAACGTTATGGTCGATGACGTCATCAACGACCGCGCGACGCCAGCAACTAGCCTCAGTCGCGCCGCTGCAGCGGTGCGCCAACTCGCCGGCACACCCTGAGCAAATCCACTACATGAGACGAGCAACCACCCTCAGTGACGTCGCCCGGCACGCGGGAGTCTCGATCTCAGTCGTCTCGAGGCTACTTAACGCCGACCCATCACTGCGCATCCGTGACGAGACCCGAGACCGAGTCCTAGCAGCGGCAGATAGCCTTCGATACACGCCCAATCACGCCGCCCGGGCACTCAGGCTGTCCTACAGCAGTGCCATTGCGCTGATCGTCCCAGATGTCAACAGCGCAGTCTTCGCGGAACTGCTTCGGGGAGTCGAAGCGGGTGCCGACGAGCACGACCTCATCGTGCTGCTCGGCCGCGCCGAGCGAGTGCGCGCAGGTAGCGACGTCATTGGACGCCTGTCCGCCGAGGGCCGTGTTGATGGATTCCTGTTGCAGCGTCAAGACGACCTCGACGAGGAGGGGCTGCAGCAGCTCCTGCAGCAGAACGCACCGGTCGTACTAGTCAACTCGGGAAGCATCCGCGGACGGGGCTCAGTCATGCTAGACGACGCAAACGGAGCCCGGATCGCCACTGAGCATCTGCTTGGGCTAGGGCACCGCAGAGTAGGAATTGTAGGTGGTACGCCCACCACACCAACCGCGCGACAACGCGAAAAGGGGTTCCGGGCGGCGATGCGCGAGGCGGGCGTGCGCATCCGCAGCGACCTGTGCACCAACTTCGGGTATACGCCAAACAGCGGGAAGGCCGCGCTTACAACGCTGCTTGAGCGGCCCAACCCGCCCACGGCGTTGTTCGTCGCGAACGTCAACGCCGCGCTCGGAGTCCTGGCCGCCGCGCACGAGCAGGGCCTAGCCCTGCCGGACGACTTGTCGGTGACGGCCATGCACGACGTCTGGATGGCCGATAGCACCTGGCCTCCGCTGACGACCGTGCGTATGCCTCTCTACGACCTGGGCCTCGAAGCAGTTCGGGGTCTGATGGCGCAATTGAACGGGGCGCAGCACCAGCAGAAGGTTATCGACACGCCACCGCAGCTGATCATCCGCGCCTCGACCGCCCCGCCCACATGAGTACACATTCCCGGGGGATAGCTACTGGTTCCGCTGAATCAAGATAACGGTGGCCGATCAGCCAGGCGTCGTCGTGCAGCCACCCATACGTAATCGCCGACCAGCGCAAGGCGACGTTCTGACATCCGCACGTAGAACGGGTGATGCAGCATGCTTCGGCAGCTCCTCGGAACCGATCGGTAGTGCCAGCTCTGGGCTACGCCCAATCATGCCGATGTCCGGGCCTGACGAGGCTCAGATGGATGAAGACCTCGCCTCAGTCGTCGCCGATATAGCCCGTCGTGGGGTCGATCTGGGCGAGGAAGGAGCGGATGCTATCCCGGTGCTCCTCCGCCGACCGACTCGGTGTCTCGCTCGACGCGAAACCGTAGCCCTTGTTCGGCCCGTTCACCCAGTCGTATCCGGTACCGCCGCCCCAAGCCCGGCGAATGGCGAACAGTTCGCCATCGACATCGAGGGTGAACAGCACCGGCCCTGGCCTGCCCTCGGGGCCGCGGTACACACTTGGAACGGCGAGCGGGTCGCCCTCGTCACCGCCGAGGTCCATGTCCACGAGAGCCAGCATTCATTGTTCGTGACCTTGAAATCCACGGCGAATGTGCCCGGCTGATGCAGTCATCTGCCGCTGAGCACGCAGTAATGCCAGCTCGATCGTCGTTGACGATCTGCACGCATGGATGATCTGAGCGGTGCCGGGAGACCGGCTTCCGGCCGTGCCGGGAGGAGCCGCGATGACGACCACGACGACGGGATTGGTGCCGGGCTACCTGGATGTGACCAGGCTGGCGGTGGGGTCGTTCCTGGCCCGCTACCGGGAACCGACCTTGACTGCCTATACCGAGGATCTGAAGGCGTTCCTCGGCTGGTGCCAGACCTATGACCGGGAGGCGCTGCGGGTCACCCGCGGTGAACTCGAGCTGTATGTGCGACACCTGGAGAGTCGGGGGTACGCGGCCGCGACGGTGGCCGGCCGGTTCGGCACCGTGGCCACGTTCTACAGGTACGCCGTGATCGACGGCGTGATCCCGGCCAACCCGGCCGCGGCCGTGTCCCGACCGAAGGTGTCGTGGGAGGGCACAGAAGCGGACCGTGCTGCACCCGCTGGAGTTTGCCGCGCTGCTCGCCGCCGCCCGTAGCTCGGGTCCGAACGACCACGCGCTGGTTTGCCTGCTCGGGATGCTCGGGCTGCGGGTGTCGGAGTGCACCCCGGTATTGCTGGCGCGCGAACAACATACCCACACCGTGGACCAGCAGCGCAGGAGTCCTTCAACCTGCATGGCAGCGGCAGTTCGTGGAGCGCCGGATGCGATGCCAAGTCGCACGTCCGGTGGTATGTCCCGC
>JAABUT010003633.1_pt1 | contig 13014 bp, 14 predicted proteins | sample 5559281 | NCBI WGS metagenome assembly JAABUT01 (sample SAMN10711880, study PRJNA513359) | rock metagenome | isolation source: Antarctica rocks | place: Antarctica: Victoria Land, Ricker Hills nord | collected 2016-01-04
TAGTTAAATGACACTCATATTAACTCACTCTATGCTGATTTCTAACAACATTGCAAGCTATTTGTTAGAAGTCTGTCTAAAGCGAGTCAAATAGAAATGTCATTTAACTAAAAGATAAATGCTAAGAAAGAAAGATAGTTACAGAAAAGAAGCTGATTACATATGTGTATTTCTCAGTTGACGCTAAACTCAATAGAAACTAGTTAAGATGATGAAGTGAGAATAAATTTAACAAGACTAGAAGATTAAGTCTGACAAAACTAGAATCATGATATTATCTTTTCTCTTCAATGATTCATGTTTGCATGAATGTATTTTCTGCTCAACTCAATTGATTGCTTAATCATGATTTTACAGACTCAGATTTGTTAAATTGTGAATGATTGAATTGTTGATTAGTGCAATTTGTTCAAGTATTAAATATGAAAATCATCAATAATCTTCTGAGTGTTCATAAATTCATCATCATCAGTGTTGTATCAATTGAGATCATTGTCATAATTATTTCATTTGACTTTATACTGAAGTCATCTTTGATATCGACAAGAATTTAATATATCATCAATTTCTCACTCATTTTCATCGTTTATCACTATTGAATCTGAAAGTTCATTCTTTTGATTAAACAAGAAATCATTGACAACAGAGCAAAGCAGATCAGAATGAAATACATCATGAACATGCATAGACTCTGATAATTTCAGTTTATATGAAGAGTCGATGAAATCTAGATTAATGAAAGAATTAAGCATTTTGTCATTTAGCTTCTTGAAAGATTTTGCTGTAATGATGTTTCTTTCATTCAGAAACATCTTTGATTCAATTTCATAATCAACTTCTTTTCTATGTTTATTGACTTGTTTCATCATTTGTTTTCATGTTTTGACTAGTGACTCATGAGCAAACTTCAATGTTTTGTTCATATGTTCAAATATATTCTTGACTTTAGTTGTCTGCAAACGTTCATGAGAACTTTCATATTCAATGACATTGAATTCAAAGTTCATATGAGAATGAAAGTCTTTGTTTAGAAAGAAAAAGATTGAGAAGATGATTGAAAACAAAGCATTATTGTCAATGAACTTAATCATGAGTAGTAGCTTAGCTCAGTCATTCTACATGTATAAACAGAAGAATCAAAGATATCTTTTAACATTCTGATTAACTTATTCACTTTGATCATTGATCTGAGAGTGATAAATTGTAAAGAGTTAAAAATTAATGTTTAGTCTTTTGTAAAGTGACTTTCATAGAATGAAGATAAATTGAAAGTTTTGATTTGAAACAATGAAATTGAGTAAATCATGTATTCAATATATTCATTGAAGCATTAGCTCAGCTGTTTTTTCTGCTGTGATTCTTTTGTCATCAATGAAGCAAGAAATATAATGTTGTTTCTTTGATAATTTACATATCACTGTTAGTATGATGTTTTTGTCTTTCAAAGTAAATAAGTTGATGATGAAATTCATGACTATGTTCTTTCATTGCTGTTCAAGTATGAGTAGAGAATGTAGTAGTTCATTGAATTTATCTTGAGAAATCTTTGATCATCAACAAATGTAGCAGTTTTGAATATATCAATTTATTGTCTTTCACATTGAAGATTAATAGTAGTATCTTCTTATGATCTTCATCGTTCTAAAAATTTCGAAATAATCAATAAAAGATTGATCATGAACTTCTTGAATTAATTTCATTTGAAGATGCTCATTGAAGAAAACTCATAGAAGATCATCTTGATATAGTATTTCATTTTAAACTCAGCAATTTCTTAATTTAATATCTTTGTATTGAGTTTCATCTTTTAATACAACTTCACAAAGTAGAATATAATTCTCATTGATTTTGTTAACTTCTAGAATCAATTGATAAATTGATTCATCATTCTTTTTCTCTTTTAGATCAGCAATTTTCATTTGATTCAACATGAGAATTGTAGTTCGCTGATAATGATATCATTCATTCTTGAAGTTTCTAGAAATTGAATTGACTCAACAAGTCAATGCATCGACTTTGATGTTTTATTTGTCTGAGCAATACATGATTTTAAAGTTGAAGTTAATGAGCTTTTATACTCAGTGCATTTAACGTCTACTTAACTCTTTATCTTTCATTAATGATGTTAAAGCTTGATTAGACTGATCGTTGAGTTGAGTTTTGAGTTGACATTTTGAACTTGAACTGAGATCAAGTCGAGTTGCTCACATTTTCAACTTGATGCGACTCAATTCAACTCAACTTGTCAAGAACTTAAGCTTGACATCAAGAAAGCTAAATATAGAAATTTTTTCGACTTTTGCATTATCTTTTTGCATTATCTTTTTGATAGAAAGTCATGAAGAAGAAACATGAAGATCGTTTGATAGAAAGTCATGACGAGAAACATGAAGATCATTTGATAGAGAGTCATGATAAGAAACATGAAGAAAAACATGAAGATCGTTTGATAGAGAAACATGAAGAAAAACATGAAGAGAAACATGAAGATCATTTAATAGAGAGTCATGATGAGAAACGTGAAGAGAAACATGAAGATTGCTTGATAGAGAAACATGAAGAGAAACATGAAGAAAAACATGAAGAAAAACATGAAGAGAAACATGAAGAGAAACATGAAGAAAAACATGAAGAGAAACATGAAGATCATTTGATAGAGAAACATGAAGAGAAACATGAAGAGAAACATGACGAGAAGCATGATGAAGAACATGAAGAAAAAACATGAAGATCATTTGACTTTGATAGAAAGTCATGACGAAAAAACATGATAGAAAGTCATAAAGAGAATCATGAAGATTGTTCAATCAAGCTATTTACATCTATTTAATATCTTGTCGAGTCAAGTTGAGTTTTCGAATCGAATTATTGAATCAAGCTTCTCAACTCAACTTGAGTTCTTGAATTCAACTTCTCAACTCGATTCAACACTTTTTCAAAAAAATTTCAATTCAACTTGATACTTTTCGAGTTGAATACTCAACTTGAACTCAAGTACTTGACTTGACGCGATCAGTTTAAGCTTGATGATCAGTGAACACTTTAATGAGTAGTTCAGTCAATTTCAGCTCAGATCATCAATGCTCAAAAACATGAATGATTGCTAGTAATTTCTTGTCATAGATCTTGTAATTGCACTCAGCAAGACTCAGATTCTTGCTGTAGTAAATCATTAAATGCAATGTTTCTTCATCATCATTGACGTAGTTGAATGAGTTTATTTCAAGAATAATCTTTCTATTTTAATCAAAATGACGAAGAATAAAGACTTCAGTCATTCATTTCTTCATATGATCAAAGATCATTTGACAAGCTTAATTTCATTCAAATATCATCTTTTTTTGAGTTAGTTGAATCAGAGAATGAACAGTCTTTGAAAAGTTCTTTATAAAATGTTGATAGAAATTGCAGAAGTTGACGAAGAACTGCATCTGAGTGAGATTTGTAGAAGTAGATCATTCAACTACTGCTTGTACTTTTCTGAGATTCATCTTTAGTTCTTCAATGAATAGCAATAGTTTCAGAAAGAAGATTTTCTGAACATGAAACTTGCATTTGTTTATATTCATCTGAAGATCAGTCTCTTATAGTCTATGTGAAACTAATCATACATGTTGCTTATATTTCTTCAATGTTTTGCTATAAATGATAATGTCATCTAGATAAATCTGATAAAACTGATGAAGATAGTTAAATAGCACGTCGTTCATATAATGTTGATAGAAAGTCGAGTCATTGATTATGTTAAAGATCAATCTAGAGCGAGTCATAAAAGTATCATTTAACTAATAAATAAATGCTAAGAAAGAAAAGTATCTACAAAAAGAAACTCGATTTTTATATGTGTGTTTCTTAACTCTATGTTAAACTCGATTGAGTTGATGTCTTATACATATGATGCAGAGTTTCAATGACATCATCTTTAGATCAGATTCTCGCTAGACTCGATTAGAATGAAATCAGACAAAGACTAGACGAAGAATAAATGAAGACTAGAATCATAACATCACTTTTCTCTCTTTGACTATTCATGTTTGCATGAATGTTATTTCTTAATGCGCTTTTCTTGAATATTTGATATGAAAGTCATCAATCATCTCTTAAGCATTCATAAACTCATCATAGTCAGCATTATATCAGTTGAGATCATTGTCATAATTCTTTCATTTGACTCAATATTGAAGTCGTTCTTGATATCATCAAGAGTTCAATATATCATCAATTTTTCATTCATCTTCATCGTTTATCACTATTGACTTCAAAGATTCATTCTTCTGATCAGACAGAGAATCATTAACAACAAGATGAAGAAGCTCTGAATGAAATACATCATGTATATGCATAGTTTCAGATAGTTTCAATTTATAAAATGAGTCAATGAAATCAATGATCTGAAAAGAATCAAAGCATCTTGTCATTCAATTTTTTGAAGAGTCTCGCTGTAATGATGTTTCATTCATTCAAAAACATCTTTAATTCAATCTTATAATTGATCTTCTTTCTATGTTTATTAGCTTGATTTATCATTTGTTTTCATGTTTTGATCAGAACTTCACGAGCGAAGATCAGTGTTTTATTCATGTGATTGAATATATTTTCAATTTGAGTGATTTGCAGACGTTTGCAAGTGCTTTCATACTCAATGATGTCAGAGTTGAAGCTCATATGAGAATGAAAGTTCTTGTTCATGAAAAAGAGAATCAAGAAAATAATTGAGAACAAGATGTTATTGTTGATAAACTCAATCATGAGTAGTCACTTAGATCAGTTATTCTGCATATATGAACAGAAAGAACAAAGATATTGCTCAACATTCTGATTGACTTGTTTGCTTTGATCATCAATCTGAAAGTGATAAATGATGAACAATTGAAGAGAAATGCTCAGTCATTTGCAAAGAGACTTTCAAAGAATGAAGATGAACTGAGAATCTCGATTGAATACAATGAAGCTTGATAAATCGTGAGTTCAATATATTCATTGAAGCAACATTTCAGCTGTCTTTTCGACTGTGATATCTTCATCATCAATGATGCAAGAAATATAATTTCTTTCTTTCAACAATTTGCAGATGACAGTCAGAATAACGTTGTAATCGTACAAATCAAATAGATTAATAATGAAGTTCATGACTATGTTCTGTCATCGCTGTTCAGATATTGATAGAGATTGAAGCAAGTCATTTGATTTATTTCTAGATATTTTTGATCATTAATAAACATAGCAGTTTCAAATATATTGATCTACTGTCTTTTGCATGAACAATCAATAGTAGTTTCGTTTGATGATTTTTATCATTCTAAAAATATCAAAGTTATTTATTGAGAATTGATCGTGCATCTCACGAATCAGATTCATTTGCAGAAGTTCATTGAATGAGACTCATAGTTGACTGTCTTTGTATAAGATTTCATTCTGAATTTGACAATTCTTCAGCTTAATGTCTTCACATTGTGCTTCATCTCTGATCTTTGCTTCACGAAGTAAAGTACAATTCTCGTCGATTTCATTCACGTCAAGAACTTGTTTATAAATTGACTTGCTGACATTCTTCTTTAGATCAGCAATCTTCATTCAATTCAACGTCAGAATAGTGATTTGTTGATAATGAACGCGTTCATCATTGAAATCTCTGAGCATGAAGTCAGCTTGACGAGTTAATGCATCGATCTTAATGTTTTATTTGTCAGATCAATACATTATCTTGAAGTTGAAGTCAGTTAACTTCTGAACTCAATGCATCTGATATTTGTTCAGCTCTTTGTCTTTCATCAATGAGATGAGTGCTTGATGATCAATGAACATCTTGATAAAAATGTTGATCAGCTTCAGTTTAAATCATCAGTGTTCAAAAGCTTGAATTATGATCAGCAGTTTCTTATTGTATATCTTGTAGTTGTACTCAGCAAAAAACATGTTCTTGCTATAGAAAGCAATTGAATGTAGAACATCTTCATCATCATATTGAAACAAAACTTCATCATTGACGTAGTTAAATGAGTTGATTTCAAGAATGAAATCGCAAGTCTGATCAAAGTGACGAAGCATAAAAGTCTCAGTCATACATCTCTTCATGTGATCAAATGCAGTTTAACAGACTTCATTTCATTCAAATATGATTTTCTTTGAAGTGAGTTGAACTATTAAATGAACAATCTTCGAAAAGTTCTTGATGAAGCATCAATAGAAATTGCAGAAGTCAATGAAGAACTGTATCTGAATGAGATTATTGAGTGTAGATCAATCAACTATTGTTTGTATCTTTCGTGAATTCATCTTAAGTTTCTCGATTAACATCAAAAGTTCTAAAAAAATAATTTTCTGAACATGAAACTTGCATTTATTGATGTCTATCTGTAGATCAGCTTCTTGTAGTTTATTCAAGATTAATCATACATGTCACTTATGTTTCTTCAAGATCTTGCTGTAGATGATAATGTCATCTAAATAAATCTGACAAAGCTGATGAAGATATTCAAACAGCACGTTGTTCATATAGTGTTGATAGAACGTTGATTCATTGATTAATTCAAAGAGCATTACATGATATTTATATGAGTCGAAGAAGATGATAAAGATAGTCAGATCTTTGTTATCTGAGTGCATTTGCAGTTTATTGAACGCGACAATGATGTTCAATCAAGTCAGATATTTACTTTCTTATATACAAGCGAAAGTCTCATTTATTAAGAGCAAAAAGTAGTGATCTCATTTGATTAAAGCATTGAGCTTTCTGTAGTCGATGCAGAAACGCAGACTTTCGTCTTTCTTTTCAGTGAACAAAATGAGCGAGATGTATGATGCAAAGCTGAAGAAAATGAATTCTTTGTTCAGATGTTCAATCAGATACTTCTTTATCTTCTGAAGCTTGTGATTGAACATCTGATACAGTCTACTTTGAGAAAGTGTTCTCTCATTGATCAACTCAATCTTGTGATCATAGAAATGATGAGATGATAGCTGATTGATCATTATTCAATCAAACACGTCTAGATAGTTGTGATATTCAGAGAGAAGCTTGATCTTGACTTGCTTGAAAATCTCAGTGTATGAAAGTTCATGTAGATTCACTTCTTTGAGCTTATTCTCAGCTGTAATTATGAGTCAATCAATTTTCAAGATGATAACAGCAAAGATCTTGATGTCTGATTGTTTGACTAACATTTTATAAACTGCTGTCTCTATCATCGATATGTTCATTGAACTGAAAGCTGATTTCAGACTGAACGTTGATTTAGAATTGATGCTAAACGAAACTGCGTCACGCAATTTTGACTGTTCAATTAGTTTAACTGACTTTTCATTGAACTGACTGAAAGAGAGTGATTGTTACGAGTGTATCAAGACTGATTAGAGCTAGTCAATGATTTAGTCGAGATCTGATCTAGATTTGACTCAGATTTGACTCAGATATGACTCAACACTCTTTTTCTTTCTCAACACTCTTTTCTTTCATCAACATCTTGTTCATCTACATCATCTTCTTTTCATGTTACAAACACATTTCTTTCGAGTCTAGCACAGTCTCTGAACATTACATAAATAGAAGCTCTTGTATCAATCTTCTTCTGTATTCTTAATATTCAGTTATAGCTATCTTTAAAGATCAAGCACTATCAACTCTGATCTTCATTGATTGTATCATTTAGACATGATTCTGACATTATATTAAGAATTCGTTAATCACATGATACTGATCTCATTACTTATTCAATCAACTCGTACAGACGAATCGAGTCTAAAGAAATTTGTTTATCTGATGATTCAATCTCGAAAGACAAGAACAATATCAGAAAATTCATAGAATCAACGAGAACATAAGATCATTGAATTGCTAGAAGATCTATCGCTCATTCAATATGCATTCATTCAGAATCGATTAATAGAATCTATGATAAAGAATCTTCGTAAATTGCTAGAGAATCAAATCGATCAAGAGAATTATGATAAAGAATTTTCGTGAATTACTTCAAGATCAATCACTCTCAGAAACATCTTCTTTGTTGAATAAACATACATCTTTCTTTTTCAATCATCAAGCATCGTCATTCATTCAATTCTCTTTCAAACAACTCTCATCTTCTTCACTATGACATCTAAGAACACATCTGATAAAGATAAAGCTTTTGTTGATTTCTTGCAACAAACACGTTCACAAGCTCTCTTTTCTATCATCGACTCACAACACGCTTCTTCATTCATGTTGAGATCGTGCCTAGATCATTCAATCAAAGAGACTTGAGACTGATATGTATGTATTGTTCTTTAGAGATAGCTATAACAAGACATTAAGAATACAGAAGAGAAAGAGTGCGAGCTCTTCTATAAATAATGACTTGAGACTGCGCTAGACTCGATACAGATGTGATGTAATAGATCAGATGTGTTTGTCTAAAAGAATGATGAAAGAAATGAATGAAGAAAGTGCTGAACAAACGAAAAGAAGTGCTGAGAATGACTCAAAGAGATGCGCTAGATTCAAACTAGACATAACATCATGACTTGCTTTAATCAAATTGATTAGAATTAGATCTGAACTCTGATTGATTCAGACATGTTCGTAACATTATCTCTTCTCTTTGAACATTCATGTTCGCATGAATAGAAAAGAAATAAAAGCAAAAAATTCATCGTGTTTTCAATTTAGTGCGACTTATTCGAATATAGCTTGTGAAATTCGTTCAGAACTTTCTTCGAGTCATCGAATTTCTCTTTATCGACATAGTATCATTCGTCATCATGATCTATCTCGATTCATTTGACCTTGTATTGTAGTCTTTCTTTATATCGCCTGAAGTTCAATATATCGTCTACTTCTCAGTGCTCTTCATTCTCTTCAATGATCATCAATCTAGAGATTTCAGAATGTTGTTCTGATAGAGAATCATTTGATGAAGTTCGTAGATACTTCGAGCTGAACACTGAATGTATATGCTTCATGCTTCTAGATAGCTGAAGACGATAGAAGATCTCAACTTTGACTGTGATTGAATAGAGATCGAGCTGCTTGTCTTTCAAATCTTTGCATGATCTAGTGATTTTGATGTTTTCAAAGACTAATCAAACTTGATCATCTACTTCATAGATGACGTCTCGTCTATGCTTGTTCATCTGAGCTTCAATGATCTGCTTGATCTTTTTCAATTGTTGACGATCGAAGATAAGAAGTTCGCTCATTTGAATGACAATGTCATCGATCTTTCTAGTCTCAATACGTTGATGAGTCGTTTTGTAATCAGTCGTATCTGAATCGAAACTCATTCGAAGGTGAAAGTCTTTATTGAAGTAGAAAGAAATCATCAAGATAGTCGAGAATGTATTGAAATTATCACTGAATTTCATCATTGAAAGTCATTTAGCTCAGTCATTCTGCATGTAATTGCAGTAGATTCGAAGTTCGCGTTCAACATCTTGATTAGCTCGTTTCAACTGATCATCGATCTCTGAATGATAGACTGTTGATAGATTGACTTTGATCTTCAGTCATTTACAAAGACTTTGTCACATGATCGATATGAACTGAGAGTCTCTATTCGAAACGATAGAACTGAGTAGATCATGAAGTCGATAGACGTTTCATAGCATGATTCATACTGTTTCTTCGATTGAGATGTCATCGTCTCTTCAATGACAGGAAACATAGTGATGTTCTTTGAAGAGACGACATATGATCGTGCAAATGACGTTATAGTTTTTCGATAGAGATAGCTCAGTGATGAAGTTCATAGCTATATCTTGTCAACGCTGCTGAAGAATCGATAGAGGCTGAAGCAAATCATTTGTATCATCTCGAGATGCTTTGCTTTGCTGACAAGCATGACAGTTTCGAATGTATTGTCGAATAGTTGCTCGATGATCTGATCAATAGTAGAAGCGTTGAACTAGATCAATCATTCGTCTAATGTCAGAGTGCAAGATTGATGATTGATCGTGAATCTTTCGAAGCAATTTCGTATGCATTTGTTTTGACATTCATAGTAGACTCTTTTTGAATAGAACGTTGTCAATGATTTGACAGTTCTTTAGCTTCGTGTCATGAAGCTTCAGTTCATCTTTGTTCATAGCTTGTTGATACTCATTGCATAGTTCATTCTTCTGATTAACTAGACGTACGCGTTGATAGAAATTAACCTCGTATTCAGATTTGATTTCGAACTTGATTGATAGAACGTCTATTCGATTCGAAGTCAATATAGTCTGAAAACGATCATCTATGTCTTTAGCTGATTCAGAACTATCGATCATCGACATTCTAGTTAAAGCATCGACTTTGAAGTTTGTTTTGCCTGATCGAAAGATAATCTGAAAGTTAAACTTCGATAGAATATTCAGATAGTTTGCTTGTCATCGAGTCAGCTGTTTGTTTTTCATAAAGATCTTCAAAGTCTGATGATCAGTAAACATCTGAATAGATAGCTCAGTATCTTCTAGTTTGAATCATCAGTGTTCGAAGCATCGAATGATAGCTAGCAATTTCTTGTCATAGATGTGATAATTGCATTCAGCTGAAATCATGCTCTTGCTATAGAAGACTATCGAGTGAAGCACATTCTCGTCATCGTACTGAGATAGTATGTCGTCTTTTACATAGTTGAATGCATCGATTTTCAAAATAGCTTGACGTTTGACATCGAAATGACGTAGAACTGAAGTCGAGCTGATCTGCTTCTTTAGATTGTCAAAGACTTCGACGCAGACTTCGTTTCAAACAAAAGACGTGTCTTTTCAAGTCAGCTGAGTGAATGACTTGACTAGTTTTGAAAAGTTCTTGATGAAGCGTCGATAGAAATTGACGAAGTTAACGAAGTCTTGTACCTCTTTTAGATTAGTAGATGTAGCTCAATTGACTATAGCTTTCACTTTGATAAAGTTCATGCAAAGATCTTGTTCTGATACTATGACTTCTAAGAAGACTGTTTCTTCTACGTTGAATTCGCACTTTCGAATATCTATCTGCAGATCAGCGTTTCATAGACGATCTAGTATCATCTTGACATGTTGTCTATGCTTCTTTTGAGTCTTGCTGTATATGAGAATGTCATCTAAATAAGCTTGGCAGAAGTCATTTAGAAAGTCTCATAGAACATCGTTCATATATTGCTGAAACAAGATCGAATCATTTGTTAATTCAAATGATAGAATCTTTGATTTGTACGCTTCTAGAGCGATAATGAAGATCGTATAGTTCTCACTATCGAAGTGCATACGAAGTTTGTTGAAAGCGAAAATTATATTCAGTTGAATCAGATGCTTGCAGTCAACGATTTTGTCAATCATCTCATTTATGAGCGATAGAGAGTAGCGATTTCTTTTGATAATGACATTGAGCTTTCGATAGTCGACGCAGAAGCGAAGATCGTCATTGATCTTCAGAGTGAATAGAACGAGTGAGAAATATGAAGTCTTGCTAGAAGTAATAAAACTCTTTGACAGATTTTCGTTCAGATATTCTTTGATCTTCTGAAGCTTGTAGAATGACATTCAATAAGCTCGACATCTAGAAGAAGTGACATCGTTAGTGAGCTCTATCTTATGATCATATGAACGATGAGATGATAGCATATCGACTTGAGCTCGATCAAACACGTCGAGAAAATTCTGATATTTCGAAGATAGCTTGACTTTGATGTCTTCTAGATTTTGAGCTGATGCATCGATGAAAGCGACGTCTAGAACGTTCAGTTCGCATTGAGTGTTGTAGACTATTTTTCTATCAATATCTTTGATCAACATGACAAAAACGTCGATGCGATTCTTCTTTGATCGTTTAATCAATGCATGAAAAGATGCAGCTTTCACACTGAACATAGAAAAGTTCTTTTTCGAAGCAGTAGAAGTGAGTCGTTGAAGCACTTTGAGAACTGAACGAATAGAAGAATTTGATGATCGTGATCATTTTGAGTGTGAAGCTCTGACTGACATCAAAAAAACAGAAATGAAAGCTTCTAATTGATTCGAAAAAACGATGACATCGTTTTGCATATCTAGTAGTATTTCATTTTTATTCATTCAGAGCTTTTCTAATATGACATCATGATGATCTATATCAGCTATTAACATTGAAACAGTCAATTTCTTATGACTTTCGACTGTGAGATTGAGTAGAATTTTATGAGTAATGATCTTTCTCGTCAGCTTTTCGTCATATTCTCTTATTAACTTCTCTTTAGCTAGTTGTATGAGTTGAATTTCGAGCTTCTGACATATTTGATCGACTAGCTTTGTATGAATCAAGATGTAAATCGTCGAGTCACTATCTATCAGAGATCGTAGCTTGAAGAATTCGCCTTGCGAGAATAGAATGACATCGACTAGAAATGACTTTTCGAAGTAGTTCTCTTCGATAGATGAAATTTCGTCGATTAGATTGCACAAAGAAATGATCTCTATCTCTTCGATGACTCTGAAAGAGATGACTAGTTTTTTGAATCAGACTCTGAATCGAAGTTCAAAGAATGATCAAACTCGTCATCTAATGCGTTAATTCTGAAAGATCTATTCAGACACTCTTTAGAAGTATGATCAGACTTATGACAAAGAAAGCAGTTTTCGATTAGTAAGTCATTTTCTTTGACGCTAGTCAAAACAGCGTCGCGTGATTTTGACTGATCAGTCATCTTCATTTCTATGATTCTACGAATAGCTTTGACTGATTCTTCAGCGAAGATGATCTGTTTAATTGTTCGAGCTTTGATCATTGCTTCTCTATTCTTGATCTCTCAAATAGCTCGTTGATCGTTATTCAATTGAATGAGGTAGAAACGAATTTCTTTCAGAGTACTGAGTTGAATCAATTGAGTTACTCAAGCGAATCGAAGTCGAAAATTTATTTTATTCTTTAGATCGATGATCAGCTGTTTTTCTTGATAGTCTAGATAGAAGAATAGTCGTTGAAATTGAGTATAAAACTCGCTGAATTTCTTCTGTTCTTGAATCAAGTTGTAGTAGTCTCTACGAAAGTTGACTTCTTTATCTGAATCATCGAACAACTGAGCTAGCTCTTTCAAAAGCTCA
>JAABUT010003634.1_pt1 | contig 13014 bp, 16 predicted proteins | sample 5559281 | NCBI WGS metagenome assembly JAABUT01 (sample SAMN10711880, study PRJNA513359) | rock metagenome | isolation source: Antarctica rocks | place: Antarctica: Victoria Land, Ricker Hills nord | collected 2016-01-04
ATTGCCGGTACTCACTGGTGATCGACACTGGATCACCCTGCAGCCACTGGGGCTAGGGGTCGATGTCTACAACTTCCGTGACCCAACCAACACGCCCTAAAGCAATGCGCCGGAGATCCAGCCCACACGGCGCAGTACGGACGGAACGGCTTGACCACCGTGACATGACCAGGAGATCGCTCTACGCCGCCTCCGTCACCGCAGACGCTCTGTCAGGTCTGCTGCTCACTGGAGTATTCAACCGGTGGGGTGTCTCTCAGTACGGGAGCGTCGCAGCTTGGGTCGGGGCCCTCGGCACCATCGCCGCTGTCAGCGTCGCACTCTGGAAAGCTGGTGAGGAGACCCGTCACCGCGTGGAGCAGGAACACCGCGACCAGGCTGAACGAGTCTCCGCCTGGTGGGACGGCACCGATCATGAGCCTGAGATGCGCGAGCGTGTCTACATCATCAATAGTTCGACTGAACTCGTCTACGACGTAGCGATCTTTGTGGTCTTCGTCCAGGGAGGAGGACCACCCAGTGGTGAGAACCTTATGCGACTTGGCATCGGGACGAATAAGGCATTCCTAAGTGTCCTTCCGCCGGGCCACTGGTCTGTTACTACAAGTAGTGGCGGATCGGTACCGACGGACGCCAACCCCGAGCGGTCACGCCGGGCGCTGCCGCGCACGGTGCGGAGGTCCTCCCTCAGCATGGTGGGCCGGCCTCGTCGAGGGAGTCATTGCTGCATGTCTGCGCTCGGCTGGTGGTGGAAGCGGTGGAGGTCTCCACCGGTCCAGGAACCGGACAACCGGAGGATGATGACCGCGGCGGTTGCGCCGACGACCACCGTGGCGAGCAGCGTGAGGCTGCGGGCGAGCGTGCCTGCCACGCGGGTCGGCCGGCTTTCGGATGCGAGGGCGAGGCGGGCGGCGGGCACGGTGCGGGCCAGAACATGCAGGCCGGTGGCGGCCCCCCACGCGATGAAGGTGACTTGGTGCAGGGTGAGCCAGCTGATCTGCTGGCCCGCCACGGTAAGCAGGGGAGTGAATGTGGCGTCGGGCCCGAGGGCGATGAGGGCGAGGCCAGTGCCGAGAACAGCCAGGGTGGTGAGCACGACGAGGGGGCCGAGCAGGCGCAGCAGGAGTGGTGGTGGACCGGCCTGGCGGTAGGCGCGGTTGCCGGTGTAGTAGCGCAGGATGCGCCAGCCCGTTGTTGCGGTCTTGACCAGAGCCGGGGGGACGAGTAGGACGCCGATGATGATGTGCCAGCTGATGAGCCCGGTGACGTCGAGCAGTGTGACGAGCTCGGCGAGGAACGCAATCAGCAGCCCGAGCCCGATCCACGCGGTCAGTCGTGCGTTGCCGGCTGGCCCGCCTGTGCGGGGCAGCCCCGGATCGCCGCGTCGGGCGCGGCCGAGGGCGGTGCCGACAACATCGGTGACCGCCCGGTTCATGGCCAGCGCACTGACTGAGCGCACAGGGCTCCTTTGCTCGCTCCAGCAGGTCGACCGCAGCGTAGGCGGGATTTCTAGGAGGATTCTGGGAAGGGGCGCGCCGCTACGGGGTGTGGGATCGGGCGGGCAGGTGGAGGGTGAAGGTGGCGCCGTGCTGGGGTGCACCGTCGACAACGATCTCGCCGCGGTGCGCCTCGACGATCTCTCTGACCAGGGCAAGGCCGATGCCGTAGTGGCGGACACCGGCGGTGTGCCCGTCTCCGTGCGCGAAGCGCGTGAACAGGTGCTGGACAGTGTGGACGTCCAGTCCGACGCCGGTGTCGGCGACGGCCACCGAGACGGTGTCGGCCTCCCGGGTGACGCGCAGCGTGACCTGCCCGCCGGGACTCTCGTGGGCGATGGCGTTGTCGAGCAGGGCAAGCAGGGCGCGCCGCAGCGCGGTCGCGGAGCCGGTGACGGTCAGGTCGTGCCCGTCGTCGGAGTCGAGGTCGAGCCGCAGATGCAGGGATTCCGCGTGGGCGGCGACGCTGTCGCGCACTTGCTGGCACAACACGCGCAGGTCGACCGGCTCGCGGCCGCCCGCATCGGAGTCCAATGACGCCGACAGCAACAGGTCCTCGACGACGTCGCCCAGCGCACGCGTGTCGGTGACGAGTCCGTTGAGCTGTGCGCGCAGTTCGGGGTCAACATCGTGTTTCTCCGCTCGCCGGGCAAGCAGCTGCGCCCGGGTATGCAGCACCGTCAGGGGCGCCCGCAGCTCGTGTGAGGCATCGGCGACGAACCGGCGTTGCAGCGACAGCGCTGCGCCCAGGGGCCGGATCGAACGCCTCGACAGCATCACCACCACCGCCGCGGCGGCGGCGGCGCCAGCGATTTCGGCGATGATCAGTGCCAGCAGGAGTCGTTGGCGGCCGTGTTCCCATGGGGTGATGTCGAGCAATGCCGCTACTCGGCGTCCACCGCGGTCGGCGACCAGACCGCGGTACTCGACGTCGTGGCTGCGCACACTGGAGAACCCCGGCTGCCCGCTCAACAGCCTCGCCGTGGCGGCAGGTGCCCGGTCGCTCACGGCCACCGCCCCCGAGGGCTCGCGGATGGCCAGGGCCATCCCGGGGGGTGCATCGGTGACGTCATCGGTGCTGGCGATTACCGCGGACAGTTGCCCGCTGATCTCCTGGGCCTGGGCGTGGACGTCGAGGACGTAGGCGACGGTGCCGACGAGAAGCAGCACCACACCCAGCGCCAGCGCCGACTGAAGCGCGGCGATCCGGCCGGTGCGCCGCAACAACGCTTCATCATCGACGATCCGGGTGAGGCGACGGTGACCACGTCTGCCGAAATTCATGGACCGCCCAGCCTCACGAGCTGCCCAGCCGATACCCGAGCCCACGCACCGTCTGAACACTCTCGCGGCCGAGCTTGCGGCGCAGGTAATGCACGTAGGTGTCGACCGTACCCACGGTGTCGGCCTGGTCGAAGACACGCGCCAGCAGCTGGGGTCGGGTGAAGACCTGCCCCGGTGCGCCGGCGAGGACCGCGAGCAGTCTGCATTCCCGCTCAGACAGGGCCACGGTGTCGCCGCTGTCCCCGGCGCCGCTGTCGCCGGCACCACCGAGGACGGCCCGATCGGTGAGGCTCAGCCGGCGCCGCCCCAGGGGCAGAAATTGTGCGGTGTCGGCGTGGCGGCGCAGCAGTGCCCGGATCCGGGCGAGCAACTCGGGGACTTCGAATGGCTTGACCAGGTAGTCCTCTGCACCCGCATCGAGGCCCTCGACCCGATCGGTCAGCGAGCCACGCGCGGTCAGGATGAGCGCGGGTGTTCCGATTCCGTTGGATCGCAGCCTCCGCAGCAGTTCCAGGCCTTCGAGCACCGGCAGTCCACGGTCGATGATCAACACCCCGTAATGACGGGTCAAGCCCAAGTGGAGCCCGGCTTGGCCGCCCCCGGCCACCTCGACGCAGTAGCCCTCCTCGACCAGCAGCGCCGTCACCATCTCGGCCAGCCGGCGATCATCCTCGACGAGCAACACGGTCGGTGTCGGGACACTCGACAACTCAGTCACAGACATGAGCCTGCCACGGGGTTCTCAGACTTCTCCCAGAACTGTTCGGCACCATGAGAGTAGGTCCACGCCAGCGAATGAGCGTGGACGCCGACGATCGAAGGAGTTGCTCATGACCTCACCACAGAACGGTCGCCGCAACCTCCGGGTGGCTACCCAGGCGTTGGTGGCGTTGGCCGTGGCGGGCACCGTTGGTGGGTCGGTGTTGGCCTTCGCAGACACCCAGCCTGCGAAGGCGGCGGCGAGCACCCCGACCGCGACACCGCCAACTAGGTCCGGCACCAGCAGTTCATCCGGGTCCGGCACCAGCAGCGGGTCTGGGACAGGGTCGCCTGGGTCCTCGACCGGCGCGGGCTCCTCGGTGCCTGGATCGTCGAACCCCGATTCCACGGGTTCCGGGTCGTTCGGCTCGGGCAGCTCATCGAATGGCGGCGGGTTCAGTGCGGCACCGCCGCTGTCCTCGGGGTCCGGACGTTCCCATGTCACCTCGAGTGGTTCATGAAGGCCTCAGTTGACCGCGGCAGCACTACCCGCCTGCACGAGGACGGTATCGCGGCACTGGACTGGGCACTGTGGAGCACCGGGGCGCGGCTCGTGGTGACGGAGCCGGACCTGCTGGCGGCGGCGCACAGCATTGTCATCGACCACCTCGCCGCGGTCGAGAAGGCGTGCAGCCGGTTCCGCAGCGACTCCGAGATCACCGCGCTGGCCCGTCGCCACGGCGCGCCCACCAACGTAAGCCCGCTGTTGGCGGAGTTTCTGGGGGTCGCCCTGCGCGCGGCCGAGCGCACCGACGGCGATGTGGACCCCACGGTGGGCGCCGCCCTCGTCGACCTCGGCTACGACTGCGACTTCCCGCTCATCGCCCACACCCCTACCCCGGTGCATGTGGTGATGCGGCGCCCCGCCGCGTGGACGATGCTCAGTCTGCGCGAGGGGACCGCCACCGTTCCCGAGGGCGTGCAGCTCGACCTCGGTGCCACCGCGAAAGCACTCAGCGCCGACCAGTGCGCACACCGAGTCAGCGAACGCCTCGGATGCGGTGTGCTGGTCAGCCTCGGGGGTGACATTGCCACCGCCGGGGCGGGGCCGGTCGGCGGTTGGCAGGTGCTGGTCCAGGACGGTCCCGGGCAACCGTCGAGCCGGGTGTCCCTGCCTGCCGGGGGCGCACTGGCCACCTCCAGCACCCACCGGCGACGCTGGGCCCACGCCGGGCGCGACGTGCACCACGTCCTGGACCCGCGGACCGGGCAACCTGCGGCGGCGCACTGGCGCACCGTCAGCATCGCCGCCGGGTGCTGTGTGGAGGCGAACACGATCAGCACCGCCTGCATCGTCCGGGGCCACGCTGCCCGCGACTGGCTGGCCCAGCTCGGCCACCCAGCCCGGTTGGTCGACCGCGACGGGCGGGTCCACCTGCTGGGCGGGTGGCCCGAACAACCGTGCCGGGCAGCCTGATGAACCACGCCGGCTTGGAACAGGCCCTGTGGGCGCTCGGCCGCGGGGCCGGCGTCACCGCACTGGTTCTCATGACGATCTCGGTGATCACCGGCATCCTGACGCGCTCCGGGCGTCCCCTCGTCGCGCTACCGCGGTTCGGGGTCACCGAACTGCACCGCACCACAGCCCTGCTGGGTACGGGCCTGATCGGGCTGCACATCCTCACCCTGCTCGCCGACCCCTACGCGCAACTACGGCTGGTCGACTTCGTGGCGCCCTTCCTCGGCTCCTACCGGCCGGTGTGGCTCGGCCTGGGTACCCTCGCCGTCGACCTGCTGCTGGTGATCCTCGCAACGAGCCTGCTCCGCCACCGGTTGGGACTGCGTGCCTTCCGGGCCGTGCACTGGATCACCTACGGCCTCTGGCCGATCGCCCTGGCGCACAGCCTCGGCAACGGAACCGACGCCGGGCATCCGTGGTTTCTGATCCTCGCCGCGACGTGCACGGTCACGGTGCTCACCGCAGCGGCCTGGCGGTTGAGCCACAACTTCGTCGAGTACGACGCGGTCCGCACCCGCGGCCCACTGACAGGACGGTTGTCATGACCACCCACACCATCGCCGCGGACGCTCGAGCGCCTTCCGAACCCAGCCCCCCCGCCGGCACCCGGCGGTTGTTCGCGGCGCCCGGTCCGTCCCTGACCCAGCACCGTGCCCGCTTCGGGCCGCTACCCACGCACGCCCACGCCGACGAGCTCATCGGAGTCCTCGACGAGGCGGGCCTGCTCGGGCGGGGCGGGGCCGGGTTTCCCACCGGCCGCAAAATGGCCGCCATCACCAGGCGACGCCCCGTGGTCATCGCCAACGGCGCCGAAGGCGAACCCTTCAGTGACAAGGACGCGGTCCTGCTGCAGCACGCTCCGCACCTGATCCTGGACGGTCTCGCGGTCGTTGCCGCCGCCCTCGGCTCCCGGGAAACGCACCTCTACGCGGGCGTGTCGTCGCTGCCCGCAATCCGGCACGCCCTGCAGGAACGCCAAGCAGCCCGTTGGGGCGGCCCAACCGTGCACCTCAGCGAGGCCCCCGAGACGTTCATCGCCGGTGAGGAATCGGCCGTCATCAACCGCATCGCCGGGCGCGCGGCCGTCCCGGTCGACCGCATCGTCCCCGTCACTGACGCCGGGCTCAGGGGCCGACCCACCCTGGTCCAGAACGTCGAGACCCTCGCCCACGTGGCGCTCATCGCCCGCTACGGCCCGCGCTGGTTCCGCTCGGTCGGCACGCCCGCCGAACCGGGCACCATGCTGGTCACCCTGTCCGGCACAGCGACACCCGGGGTACTCGAGGTGCCGCTGGGCATACCGCTGGCCCACCTGCTCCGCGACCACACCGACCTCGACGCCCCCGACGTGCGGGCCGTGTTGCTCGGGGGTTTTCACGGGGCGTGGATCCCCGGTGTACTCACCGCGCAGGCCTGCCTGTCGCGGGAGTCCCTGAACCCCCTCGGTGCGACCCCAGGCGCCGGAGTGGTCCACGTGCTGGGAGCAGCAGAGTGCGGGCTGCAACGCAGCGCCGATATCGCCACCTACCTCGCGCAGCAGAGCGCCGGCCAGTGCGGGCCCTGCCTCAACGGTTTGCCCGCCCTCGCGGACACCCTCACGCAGCTGGCGTACCGGCGACCGCAGCCGAACACCGTCCGCGAGGCGACCCGGCTTGTTGCGCTCGTCGACGGACGCGGAGCCTGCAAACATCCCGACGGCACCGCCCGCTTCATCCGCTCCGCCCTGCACACCTTCACCCACGACATCGCACTGCACCTCCGCGGACGCTGCGAAGCCATCCCGCCCGCACCCCAACCTGCACCCCGCAAGCGGTGACCCCAGCATGCCCCGACGCCCCCCGCCGTCACTGCGGCTGCACATCGACTGGACCCGCTGCGACGGGCGTGGTCTGTGTACCGAGCTGTTGCCCACCGTGCTAAACCGCGACGACTGGGGCTACCCCCTGGCCCGCGACGGATCCCGCGAGCCAGGAATCAAAAGTGACCTCGAAGCGGACGCCCACGCCGCCGTTCGGCTGTGCCCACGCCTGGCACTGACCCTGCACCCGAACCCATGAGCACTACAACCCGCTCGATCCGCAACAGGCCCGTAGTGGTCGACGTGTTCGGAACAAGCGCCCCGCAGCGACGTGCGCGCCGATGACGATCGTGGCAATACGGTTGTCCGAGCCGTCGTCGCCCTCATCCGCGGTGACGATGAGCACACTGTGGCGGCTTGCGGCCCACGCGGCATAGCCGGCGCAGCCCCTATCGCAAACGACCTGCGGGGGACCCGACGGCAACGTTTCAGCCGATGACGTTCGCGCAGGTCGCACTCCCCCGGCGGCAGCTGCCCCCGGCGGATCAGCCGCACCGGACTGACCCTGCACCAGCTCCGGCACTCGGCCCTGACCACCCTCGCCGACGCGAACGTCTCCCTGCCCCTGCTGATGGGCAAAAGCCGCCACAAGAACCTGCGATCCCTTCAGCGCTACGTCCACCCCTCCGCCGAAGCCGTCGCCGCGATGACCGCCGCCCACGACCTCGCCGCCCGACGACGCCAGCACTGACCCGGCACAGCAAGGCCACCCGGTTTGGGGCGCGACCGCGTTCAGGTCGTCGTCCTGGCTTACGAATCTGGGCTTGTCACCCTGGGAAGCTGATTCGGCGCCTGACGAACCCAGCAGGAGTGGTGCACACTGGAACGATGAGCAGTTCATGGGTGTCGAGGCGCCTGCGTTGGGCGGTCCCCACGGTCGTCGCGGTCACGGTGGCGGGGGCGGTCGCGGCGGGTGCCGCCTCGGCCGGTGCGACGACCCCGGACTTGCCGTCCCGGACGGCTGCCGAGCTGATCTCCGACCTGGCCGGGTCACACACCACAGCGCTGTCGGGGACGGTGCAGGAGACCAGCGATCTAGGTCTGCCGACGCTGCCCTCCTCGGTCACCGGCACCCTGGGACCGTTGACGTTGGCCACCGGCACCAACACCCTCCGCGTGTCCGCCGACGGACCCGACAAGTCGCGGGTCGCCCTGACGGGGCAGCTGGCGGAGTACGACGTCGTGCGATCGGGCAAGGACGTGTGGACCTACAGCAACCAGCAGAACCAGGTCGTGCATTACGTCCTACCGGCGAAGCCAGCCGGTGCGGCCGAACCGAAGACGCCCGGCGAGGTGCCCAGTACACCCGCACAGGCGGCTGCTGCCGCGCTGGCCGCGATCGACCCGAGCACCCAGGTCGGGGTGGATGAATCGGTGATGGTGGCGGGCCGCGCTGCGCGCCAGCTGGTGCTGACCCCGAAGGACGCCGGCTCGCTCGTCGGCAGTGTCCGGGTGGCTGTGGACGCGGCGACGTCGGTGCCGCTGCGGGTCCAGGTGTTCGCGCACGCTAACACCGCGACGCCAGCGTTCGAGGTGGGCTTCACCGACGTCACGTTCAGCAAGCCCGCCGCGTCGGTCTTCACCTTCACCCCGCCGGCCGGAGCTCAGGTCAGCCAAACCACAGTCCCCGCACCCGCCCAGGGAACCCCGGACAAGCACGCGCCGGCGGCACAGGGCCCCGACTCGGCGCCCACCACGCAGGGAAGTGGCTGGACGTCGATCGTGGTGATCCCGCATGTCGACCTCAGCGCACTGACCAAGAACCAACCGAAGCTGCTCGACGAGCTGACGACCCGGGTTGCGAAGGGCCGGATGCTGTCCACCGCGTTGGTGTCGGCGCTGTTGACCGACGACGGACGGTTGCTCGTCGGCGCCGTTCCCCCCGACGCCCTGCAGGCCGCCGCCTGACGGTGGCCTCAGCGGACCCCCAGCGCGGGGCGGCGGTGTCGACCCGCGGGCTGACCAAACGATTCCGGTCCGGGCAAGTCGCCGTCGACGACATCGACCTGCACGTGCCTCGCGGTGCGGTGTTCGGCTTCCTGGGGCCCAACGGCTCGGGCAAGACCACCACCCTGCGGATGCTGGTGGGGTTGGTGGCGCCCACGGCGGGTGAGGTGCAGCTGCTCGGGGAGCCGATGCCGGCCCGTGCCGGTGTGGTGCTGCCCCGGGTGGGGGCCCTGATCGAGGGACCGGCGTTCCACCCCTACCTGACCGGCCGCGGCAACCTGGTGCGGTTGGACGCCGTGGACGCCACCGCCGACCCCGACACGACCGGCACGCGGATTGCTGCCGCGCTGGAACGGGTGGGGTTGGCGGCGGCGGCGGACAAACGCTTTCGGCAGTACTCGCTGGGCATGAAACAGCGCCTGGGCATTGCGGCTGCCCTGCTACAGCCCCGCACCCTGCTGGTGCTGGACGAACCCACCAACGGGCTCGACCCCCAAGGCACCCGCGAGGTCCGCGCGCTGGTCCGCGCGCTCGCCGCCGACGGCACCACCGTGCTGCTCAGCTCCCACCTGCTCGCCGAGATCGAACAGGTCTGCTCGCACATCGGGATCATGAGCCGGGGACGGCTGCTCCGTCAGGGGCCGCTGGACCAGCTGGGGTCCGCGGACACCGCCACGGTCACCGTCACCACGACACCCGACGGGGTGGCCGGCGCTGCCCGGGTCCTGGACCGGCTGCAGCTGCGCGACGTGCAGACCCATGACCGAGGGGCCACCGCGCTGCTCGGGGACACCGCACCCGAGGACGTCACGGTCGCGCTGGTCGCCGCCGAAGTGCGTGTGCAGGGGCTGGCGGTGTCCCGGCCGAGCCTGGAAGACCTGTTCGTGGAGCTGACCGGGGAGGGTTTCGATGTCGCCCGGTGATGTCGCCCCCGGGTCGCGCCGCGGCGCGATCGGGCGGTTGCTGCGCAGCGAGCTGCGGCTCGTCTTCGGGCGGCGCCGCAACCAGATCCTGCTCGTCGCGCTGGGGCTGGTGCCCCTGCTGATCGGCATCGCCGTGAAGGTTTCGCGTGGCAGTGGCGGCGGCCGAGGCCCGGATTTCATCAACCAGGTAAGCAGCAACGGGCTGTTCCTCGTCTTCACCGCTATCGGAGTTTCGTTGCCGCTGTTCCTGCCGCTCGCGGTCGGGATCGTCAGCGGCGACACGATCGCCGGCGAGGCATCGGCCGGGACGCTGCGCTACCTGCTGGTGGTCCCGGTGTCGCGGAGCAGGCTGCTGGCGGCCAAGGCGTTCGGGTCGATGACCTTCGCCGCCGCGGCGGTGCTGACCATCTCAGCGGTCGGGCTCATCGCGGGGGCGGCACTGTTCGGGCTCGGCGATGTCACACTGCTCTCCGGGGACACCGTCGGGATCGGTGACGGCCTCCTGCGGGGACTGGCAGTCGGTGCCTACGCGACGCTTTCCCTCACCGGCCTCGTGGCCACCGGACTGTTCGTCTCCACGCTGACCGAGGTACCGGTCGGGGCCATGGCCACCACGATCGTGGTCGCCGTCACCAGCAGCGTTCTCGACGCGCTGCCGCAGCTCTCCGCCATCCACCCCTACCTGCTCACCCACCACTGGCTGGACTTCGGCGAGCTCCTCCGGTCACAGATCGACGTACCGACCCTCGCGAGCGGACTCCTCGTCCAGCTCGGCTGGACCGCTGTCGCCGCCTCACTCGCATGGGCCCGCTTCACCACCGCCGACGTCACAGCCTGACGCGAGCTCACGCGTCCGATGCAATCCACCGCGCCCGGTCCTCGTCGTCGAGGGGACATCGGCGGCGGCCTGAGTTCCGTGAGGGAGCGGTCCTACTTCGTTCGCTTCTCTGGCATCGCTACTCCTTATAGCTAGCCGGGCTTCGCCCCATCCCGGGAGGACATGTCTTCGTGGCTGGGTTGGTTGGTTGGTGAAGGCTCCGGTCGGTCGGGATCTAGACCGTGACCGGCGGGCCGGTCCGGTGTATGAACCGTCGTAGCGGTTAGTTGGCCTACTGGCCGCCCGTCCGACCGGAGGCGCCGATGAGCGGGAACGCCGCGGCGACGTCAAACCAGTTCAGGGTCAGGGCGATGAAACCGGCGCTGATCAGGGCAAGCATGCCCCAACGCGCCATGCCGGTCGACTCGTCTGTCGTTGTGGTCATGCTGTCCTCCGGTGGCTGCGGCCTAGTGGTGCGACGGGACTAACCGAGGTGGGGTGTCGCAGCGCCGCCCTGGTACAGCGAGCGCAGCTCTGTCTTGCGGACCTTGCCGACGCTGGTGCGGGGCAGGGCGTCGACGAAGACCACTGAGCTTGGGACCTTGAAGCTGCTGAGGTGTTGGGCGCACCAGTCGAGCAGCTGGGCCGAGGTCAGCTCATGGTTGGGGCGGACGGTCGCGATGAGCAGGATCGCTTCGTCGCGGATCGGGTCGGGAACGCCGACCGCAGCGCACTCGGCGACGGCGGGGGGATGGTCACTGTCCCGTTCGTAGTGTCGGTGACCGATCGTGCTTCGGGACATGAGCGGGTTCTGGACAGGCGGCCGTTGCCGCCGCCGTGTCGCTCAGTGCTTGGGTCGGTTCTTCTTCCTTGTCGTGGGCCTCGTTCCTGGTTTTGGTGCGGCGGCGGCGCGCGCTTGGATGCGGTGCTGTTGCGCGGTTGCGTCCTCTGCGGCCAAGTGGCCGAAGGCGTAGTGCTGCTGGGCCAGTGTCCAGGCGTTGCTGCTGAGCCAGTAGAGCAGGATCGCGACCGGTAGGAAGGCGCCAGCCACGAGCGCGCCGGCAGGGAAGATCCACACCGCGAGCTTGTTCATGATCACCGACTGCGGTGTTGCCGCGGCGGTGGCGCTTTGCCGGGCGACCGACGCTCGGGCGGTGACATGCGTGGCGACGGCGGCGATGATCATCAGGGGGATCGCGACCAAGGCGATCGAGACTCGGCTGACGTCGCCGGTGAAGGCGTCGAGTTGCGCTGCGGGAGTGGTGATCATCGCCGAGAGCGGGGCGCCGAAGAGCTTGGCGTGCAGGAAGGACTGCACGTCACCCACCCCGAACACGTAGTTGGGAGTGGTGGCATTCTGCGCGATCGACATCGGCTGTGTTGGGCTCAGGAAGGGGATGTGCCCCACGCTTCCGGTGCGGTTGAACGAACGCAACACGTGATACAACCCGATGAGCACTGGGGCCTGCACCAGGACCGGCAGGCAGCCGGCCACTGGGTTGACGCTGTGCTCCTTGTGCAGCTTCTGCGTCGCGGCCGTCAGGGCTTGCCGGTCGCCGGCGTGTTTGGTCTGCAAGGCTTTGATCTGCGGCTCAAGCTGCTGCATCAGCCGCTGGGTGCGGACCTGTTTGACGTAGGGCTTGAACAGCAGAGCGCGGAGGGTGAAGCCCAAGAACACCACGGCCAACGCCCAGGCGATCCCGCTGGTCGGGCCGCCGAGGACCGTGGTGAACATGGTGTGCCAGAACCACAAGATGGCCGACACCGGGTAGTAGATGACGTTGAGCATGATGAAGACACCTCACTGCGAGGCGCACTCACCACGACCAGCGCCAAGAGTCGCTCGTTTCATGCGGGGGCCGCAGCGTTTGGAACGGCCCACCCGGACTCGTTGCCGCCCGCGGGTCGCGGAGCGCGCAGGAATGGTCGGGACACGACGAATACGTCGAGGGACCAGCACAGGGGGCAGAAAGCGGCCTACGCCAGTCGAAGACCGTGCCCTGGTGCACGAGGACGTGGGCGTCCTGGGGTGTCGGGGTTGCTTTGACGGCGGAACACGCCCCGCCGACACCGTTCGTCTGCGGCAGGACCGGCCGTGGACAGGACGAACGACGGAAGCAAGTCCCGATGAAGCGTGAATGCGGTGATCAATAGCACCGACACTGCGGCGCCGAAAATGAGCAGGCTGCCGTGTGTATCGACGGGCACCGGAGCCGCGATCATGGCGATCGCCGGCAGAAGCAGGATGAGCAAGGTCCGCAGCGGCGCCCTCACCCCGGACATCATGGTCGAAGGTTACCCCCCTGAACCCCGCTGCCGCGATCGGTCTGTCCGTCAGCGGTAGACGCCTCCGTAAGAGGATCGACCACCGGGTTCGCAGGCTTCGCTTGGGGGCGTGCCTGGTCGTACCCGTCGCCCGAGGGTGTTTGACAGCACACACAAGTGATAGGAGTTCCAACCATGATCCTCCC
>JAABUT010003638.1_pt1 | contig 12995 bp, 12 predicted proteins | sample 5559281 | NCBI WGS metagenome assembly JAABUT01 (sample SAMN10711880, study PRJNA513359) | rock metagenome | isolation source: Antarctica rocks | place: Antarctica: Victoria Land, Ricker Hills nord | collected 2016-01-04
CCACCGCGACCTGCTCGCCCACCGACACGTCCGCCGACGTCACATCGGCCGCGGTCAGCGTCGAGCCGACCTTCACGTCCCGGGCCATCATCACCACCGTGGTGTGCCCGCCGTACATCGGCACCGCGTACAGCAGCAGCAGCCCCAATAATGTCCAGACACACTGCAAGCTGGGCTCGGTCCAGCACCTCGCTGCGCGGATCGGTCTTAAGAGATGCCCCCCTGACGCCCGTGGCGAGGCGAACCTGAACCTCGCCAACAGTCAGTCCGTTGCTGCACCAGCCGAGCTTCCCGTTCCTGTCCACGAGCGCGCTCATCCAGGTTATGCCGGTGATCGGTCGCCATGCCGATGAGCACTCATCGCACATGTCGGCGGGCGGACGTCCTGTCGTGTTGATGAGCGAGCGCGTCCTTCCGCCCACGAAGACCCGGGCGCGCGGCCTCACGAACCGCCCGGACGGCTGAAAAGGGTCCCACCATGCGCTCCCGAAGGCCGCTACGCAGGTCCGAGCCTGGCGCTGTTGCCTGCCGGCGTGCTATTCCACATGCGTCGGCGGTCGGAGTAGGCGCGGCCTTCGGTCGGGGTGCGCAGATGGACGGTGGCCATGATGCTCAGGACCTGGTTGATCTGACGGTTGCCGCGAGAGAGCCGGTGCCGGACGTGGTGCCCGGAGGAGGCGTCGATCGAGGCGGTGCCGGTCCAGGACGCGAAATGGTTCCGGTCGGGAACCGGGACATGTCGCCGACCTCGACCAGCAGCCGCGCCGGAGGGGCCGACGCCGTGCAGGCCCAGCAGCGAGGTACCGGTCTGAGAGGGCGCAACGGAGGATCCTGCTATGCGCGCAACTCTTGATATAAGCGCGACTCTTGACGCGGGCCTGGGTTGGAGAGGATTATCAGATACGAGATACCAGATATGAGATACGGAGTTTGCATTGACTGACACAGTTGCCCTTCGACCGCTGACGGCGAAGCCTGAGACACTAAGCGTGTTGGTCTACGACTCCATCCGGTCCGCGATAGTCGACAAGCAGCTGGCTGCCGGTGAGCGGTTGTCGGAGGCCAAGCTCGCCGCACGGCTGCAGGTGAGTAAGACTCCCGTCCGCGAGGCGCTGTTGCGACTGGAGACCATCGGTCTGGCGGTGGCGAACGGGGTCAACGGCCTGCGCGTGGTCACACCTTCGCGTGAGAACGTTCGGCACGCCTACGAGGTGAGGCAGTCGCTGGAAGCGCTAGCGGCGGGCCTGGCCGCGGAACGCGCCAATGACGAGCAACGGGAACGTATCGGCGAGGCCGCGTCCTGCTCCCTCTCGTGCGCCGAGGCTGAGAACACCACGGACCGGCTCAGGTGGGATCGCACTTTTCACGCCGTGATCGCCGAGGCTGCCGACAATCCGCGGCTGGCGACGCTGATCGAGGACCATTACTTGCTGACCTGGGCACTTAGGCAGCGCGACATCCCCCAGGCCCGCGACTCGGTTGACTGCGCGCGTCAACACATTGTTGTCGCGGACGCGATCCGAGCCCGGGACGCAGCGGCAGCCTCGGCGGCCATGGCCGCGCACCTTGAGCTGCTCCGCTCGATGGTGCTGTCTCTCTTGGCGACGGCGGAGGTGCCCCTGTGACCTCGACGGACAGGACGCCCACGCGCAACCGCCGCGCGCTGGTGATGGCGGCGAGCCGGGGCCTTGGCCGGGCGTCGGCGGAGGCGCTCGCGGCGGACGGGCATGACCTCGTGTTGTGTGCGCGCTCAGCCGGGCCGCTGGACGAGGTCGCCACCTTGCTGCGGCAACGCGGGACGGTGGTCGTGACGGCGGTCGCCGACGTCGCGGTCGCCGACCAACTGGGCGCGGTGTTCGACCGGGCGGAGTCCGGGGGCCGGAGCGTGGATGTCCTGGTGGTCAACGCTGGTGGGCCGGCACCGGGCGCCTTCGCCGACTTGGCGGACAAGGACTGGTATGCCGGGTTCGAGCTGACGATGATGAGCGCGGTCCGCGCGATCGGGCGAGTCCTGCCCGGCATGCGGGCGAACGGCTTCGGTCGGGTCGTTGTCATCGGTTCATCCAGCGTCCGCAGTCCCATCCCGAACCTGACCTTGTCCAACGCTTTTCGGCCCGCGCTCGCGGGGCTCGTGACGAGTTTGGCGCAGGATGTGGCCGGCGACGGGATCACGGTCAACCTCGTCGCCCCCGGCCGGATCGACACGGATCGGGTCCGTCAGCTCGACGAGTCTCGGGCCGAGCGGGCCGGTCTGGACTACGCGGCCTTCCGCGAACGTGCGGAAGGCGCCATTCCGGTCGGGCGCTACGGCAGGCCCGGCGAGATCGGTGCGTTGGTCGCCTTTCTTGCGTCCGATGCCGCGGCATACATCACCGGTCAAACCATGGTTGTCGACGGAGGTCTCATCCCGTTTCTGCCCTGACCCATCCCGTCGTCTCCAGCTGTCGATGGCCGCACCCGGCCACCGGGCACCGTCCCTTCACAGGAAGGCCCCACGTCATGAGGAAGTCCCGATTTCTCGGTGCTGCCGTGTCCGCTGCCGCGCTCGTGGCGATCAGCGCGTGCGGCGGTTCAGGCGGTAACGCGCTGGAGAAGGTGCAGAAGTCCAAAGTCATCAGCATCGGCACGTCCGGCAACAATGCTCCGACGATCTTCCGTGACGCGGCGGGAGGTTTCGTCGGCCTCGACGCCGACTGGGCCAACCAGATCGCGCAGTCTCTTGGCGCAAAGGTGGAGTGGCAGGTGCTGGATTTCGCCGGCATCGTGCCTGGCTTGCAGGCGGGCAAGTTTGACGCCGCGATGTCCGGGCTGCGCGTCACCGAAGAGCGCAAGAAGGTCATCTCGTTCTCGGATCCGATCGGCTACGACGATGCGGTCGTGGTGTACCCGACCTCGACGATCGGCATCACCGGCACGAACGACATCAAGGGCCATACCGTGTGTGTGGTCTCCGGATCGTCAAACGGGGACACCCCAGTCGCGAGAATCGGCACCGCCAAGTCAGTCAGCCGCTACCCGGGCCAGGCCGAGGCCTTCGCGGACCTGAAGAACCAGCGCTGCGAGGTGATGGTCACCGGCCGGATCCTGGCGGCCTACTGGATCAAGAGCGGCGAGGGCAAGGACTTCACCGTGTCCAAAGAGGGCAGCGACGGGACGGCCATTGCCGTGGGTGTCCCCAAGGACTCCGTCGAGCTGCTGACGGCGATCAACAAGGCCATCGGAGACGCCAAGAAGCAGGGCATGTACGACAGCATCGCCCAGAAGTGGCTCGGGACGAAGTTCGCCCAGTGACCCGGCACCCCGTCGCTTAGGAGGATGTCAGCCGTGGAGTTCGACTGGGAAGTCGTCCCGCAGTACCTGCCCCTGCTCCTGAGCGGCACCGTGGTGACGATCGAGGTCTCGGTCCTGACCTTGGTGATCGCCACGATCCTCGGGACGTTTCTGGCTTTGGCTCGGATGTCCAAGTCGAAGGCGCTGCGCGTGCCCGCGAGCGTCTACATCTGGATCATGCGCGGGATCCCGCAGCTGCTCGTGCTGTTCTTCATCTACTACGCCGCGCCGAGTTTCGGGCTACGGCTACCGGCGTTCGTCGCGGCGGTCATCGGGATGAGCCTGAACTCGATCGCGTACAACGCCGAGATCATCCGCGCGGGCATCGAGTCGATCCCGCACGCTCAGACGGAGTCGGCCCGGGCCGTGGGCATGTCCTACCCACAGACCATGTGGCGGATCATCCTGCCGCAGGCCACCCGAGTCATCATCCCGCCCTACATCAACAACGCGATCCTGCTGGTGAAGAACACCGCGCTGGTCTCGGTCATCACCGTCCCGGACCTGATGCTCAACGCGCAGCAGGTGGTGTCCAGCACCTACCGCTCGTTCGAGATCCTCGGCACCGCGGGCGTGATCTACCTAGCCCTGACCAGTGTCCTGATGGTGGCCCAGCGATGGAGTGAGAAGCGTTATGCCTACTACGTCCGCTGAACCCCAGCAGTCGACCGGCTCGCCGGTGGTCATCCGGATCGAGGACCTGCACAAGAGCTTCGGCGACACGCCGGTGCTGCGCGGAGTCGACCTGGACGTCAGAAGGGGCGAGACGATCGCCGTCATCGGGCCGTCGGGCACGGGCAAGTCGACGTTGCTGCGCTGCGTGAACCGCTTGGAGGAACCCACCTCCGGAGTGATCGAGGTGTCCGGGATCCGGATCGAGTCCGGCGCGGCAGGCCGCGAGCACCGGCAGGCGATCCAACGGATGCGTCAGCACGTCGGCATGGTGTTCCAGCAGTACAACCTCTGGCCTCACCTCTCGGTCCTGCGCAACATCACCGAGGGCCCGATGCGGGTCCTGGGTAGGGACGAGGACGCCTGCGTCGAACGCGCCAAGGAGATGCTGGCGCTGGTCCAGATGGAAAGCTTCGTCGACCGGTACCCAGGTCAGCTCTCCGGCGGACAGCAGCAGCGCGTCGCCATCGCCCGGGCGCTGGCCATGGACCCCGACGCCGTCCTGTTCGACGAGGTGACCTCCGCGCTGGACCCTCAGCTGGTGGGGGAGGTCCTCGAGACGATGCGCCGGCTGTCGGAGTCGGGCATGACCATGATCGTCGTCACGCACGAGATGTCCTTCGCCCGACGGGTAGCCGATCGCGTCGTGTTCATGGACGGCGGCGTCATCGTCGAGCAGGGCGAGCCCGCCGCCGTGCTGACCGACCCCCAGAACACTCGCACCCAGGAGTTCCTCGAACACGTCCGAAGGGCGACATGGTCGACCTGAACGGCGCAAGCAGACAGGAGACGACGACAAACGCCGGAGCCGTCCTCGTCACCGGCGCCACAGGCTTCCTGGGAAGCCACATCGTCGCGAAGCTCGCCGGCGCGGGACGCGCCGTGCTGGCCGCCGACCTCACCTCCGCGCCGCCGCCCGTGAGGTCGCTGTGGGCCGACCGGGACCAACTGATCGACACGGCGGTGCTCGACGTCGAAGACGCATCGGCGCTCGAGGAGCTCCTAGCCTCAGAGCCGATCGACGTGGTCATCCACGCCGCCGCGCTCACCGGGGCCAGCGGCGCGACGGCGGCGCGACTGCACGCGGTGAACGTGGTCGGCACCCAGCACGTGCTGACCGCAGCCGCAGCCGCACGGTGTCGACGGGTGCTCCTGGTCAGCTCCGCCTCGGTCTACGCGCCAGCACCAGAGGACGCCGTCCTGAACGAAGCGGCACCAAGACGCCGAACAGACGCCTATGCGACGTCGAAACTCGCGGCCGAAAATCGCGTCAGCGCGGCTCGGCGCGCCGGACGGGACGTGGCGAGCGCCCGAGTGGCGGCATGTTACGGACCGTTGGAGCGGGTGACCGGCTCGCGGGACTCGATGTCGATCGTGCACCAGGCCGTCACAGCCGCCCGAGCCGGGCGGCCGGTGCGCAGCAGCAGCCCGGCGGCCACCTTCGACCTCACCTACGTCGGGGATATCGCGGCAACGCTCGTCCGGCTGGCCACGGCACCAGTGCTGCGTTGGGAGATCTACAACGTCTCGTCCGGGATCCCCGTGTCCCTGGGTGAGCTCGCCGCTACGGTCAACCGGTGTGTCGGCGTGGACAGCATCCACACCGGGTCGGCCGAGCCGTTCGACCTGACACCGCCGCCCGGCTCACGCCGCGGCGCGCTGGACGTGCGACGCATGCTCGAGATCGTTGCCTGCACGCCGACCGGTTTGGCCGACGGTCTGAGCGCCTATCAATCCTGGCTCGCCGAGCACGACTTCTGATCCGGAGAAACAGGTTTCATGTCTCGATTCACCGGTCGGGGCGCGCTCGTCACCGGCGCCGCCTCAGGGATCGGCCGCGCCCTGGCGGCACGCTTGCACGCCGAGGGCGCCCACGTCGTCCTCGTCGACCGCGACCCGCACGTCCACGAGGTGAAACGCCTGATCGACACCGAGCCGGCCACCGGTGCCGGCCCGATCAGCGCCGTCTGCGCCGACCTGAGCAACGCCGCCGACGTCGCCCGAGCGGTCCAGTCCGCCGTGGACACACCAGCGGGCCTGCACATCGTGGTCCATGCGGCCGCCTCCTCGGCCAGCGGAACGGTGCTCACCATGACCGAGACACAGTGGCGCACCGTCCTTGACAACGACCTCACCTCCGCCTTCCACGTGGCACGTGCGACGATCCCGCACCTGATCGAGACCGGCGGGAACCTCCTTCTGGTCGCCAGCCAACTCGGCCTGGTCGGCACGCAGGCTTCGATCGCCTACACCGCGGCCAAGGGCGGCTTGGTCAACCTGACCCGCTCGCTCGCCCTTGACCACGCCGGCGACGGAGTAAGGGTGAACTGCCTGTGCCCGGGCCCGACCCTGACCCCGTTTCTCGAACGCAGCTTTCAACGCACCGGATCACCCGAGAGCGCACGGCAGGCAGCGCTCGACAAGGTGCCCCTCGGGCGCTTCGGCACTGCGCAGGAGGTCGCAAATGCTGCGGCGTTCCTGTGCTCAGACGAGGCTTCCTTCATCACCGGCACGACCCTTGTCGTAGACGGCGGATACCTCGCGCAATGACCACCGCCCGCGGCAACCAGCCACCATCGCACCATTCAATTGGGGAGGGACACAGATGTCCGGGATGTTCGACACCGTCATCGAAGGGGCCGATGTTGTCACCGCCGACGGAATTCGCCGGATGGACGTCGCAATCGACGGGGAACACATCGCAGCGCTCCTACACCCCGGCAGCCGACCCACCGCGCGGCGCCGCGTCGACGCCAGTGGACTACACCTACTGCCCGGACTGATCGATACCCACGTCCACCTGCGCGATCCCGCCCGACCCGACAGGGAGACCTTCACGAGCGGAACGGCAGCCGCCGCCGCAGGCGGCGTGACCACGGTGTGCGAGATGCCCACATCCGAGCCGCCCGTCAACACCGGCGAGCGCCTGCGAAATCGTGCGATCAGCGTGGCACCACGTGCCATTGTCGACTTCGCCCTGTACGGCGGCGCCGCGCACTCCAACCTCAACGCCATCCATGACCTGGCAGCTTCCGGTGCGCTCGCGTTCAAGACCTGGCTGCACTCACCGGCCGCCGGCAGGGAGGCCGAGTTCATCGGCCTGTCCTGCCCCAACACTGGCGAACTGGTCGAGGTGATGCAAGCCGTGGCCTCCACCGGTCTCATCCATGCCCTGCACTGTGAGCACGACGAAATCCTCGAGATAGCTGCCCGGCATGCCAGAACGGCCGGCGGTCCCGTCGGTGCCACGCACGCCGCGTCCCGTCCGCTGCTGGCGGAGGAGGCATCGGTCGCCTTGGTCCTCGCGATCGCTGAGCGCACCGGGACCCGCGTCCAGGTCGTCCATGTCTCCAGCCCTCGCGCCGTCCGGCGCATCGTTCAGGCGCGACGAAATGGGGTGAACGCGACGGTGGAAACAGCTCCGCACTACCTCACCCTGACCGACGAGGAGCTTCTCGAGTACGGCCCGTTCGCCAAGTGCAACCCGCCGCTTCGCGGCGCCGCGACCGTCGAGGAGCTTTGGCTCTGCGTGCAGGAGGGACTGATCGACGTCATCGGCAGCGATCACTGTCCATACCTGCCCGAGGAACTGGATCTCGGCAACCGCGACATCTTCGCCTCCCCACCTGGGCTACCAGGATTGGAGACGACGCTACCCTCGCTGCTGACCGCCGTGGCGCAGGGTCGAATGACCCTGCCGCAGTTGGTGAAGCTGACCTCCACACGCGCTGCCGAACTGTTCTCGCTACGCCAGAAGGGACGGCTTGAGCCAGGCCGTGACGCCGACCTTGTCCTCGTCGACACGACCGCCCGGTGGACCTACGATCCCGACGCGGGTCTATCCAAGGCAGCGCCAAACGCCCACTACCTCCGAGGCCACCAGTTCACCGGTCGACCTGTCGCAACCTGGCTGCGCGGACGGGAGATCTACGCCGACGGGAACCTCCACGCCGACCCGGGCTTCGGGCGATTCTTGACACCCTCAGAACTGCCGCCGGGAAGTCACACCGTCCAGCCCGGAAGCCCTGACGCAGCCGGCTGACGGTCACGAACTTCTAGGGACGGTGGGTACGGGGAGGCGCAGCTACGGCTGGTGTAGCACAAGCTGCGATGGCGGTGCCGGGAGCGGGCGCGCGCCCGGGGGTCATTCACCGAGTCCCTGCCTGCGGTGCCGGCTGGGGCGAGGCTGACGGCGCGCCTGCGGCGCGGATGCGGCGCGGGGATCGCCGAGCAGTTTTCGTCCGTGCTGTCTGGGGCACAGCACTACATGGTCTCGTGGCCGGTGGCGCACCGGCGCCCGTTGCGCATTTCAGCGGTGGCGTCGAAACCGGGCCGGATGTCGCCTCCCTCGCCGGCGGTGGCGTGGACCAGGACGAACCTGAAGCCCTCCTGGCCCTCTCCTGGCCCTCATGCAGCCCGACCGTGCCGGCGATGCCATACGCATCGACGTCCGGATGGGCGACTCACCGCTGCCAGGGTGAGCCCGGCAGTGTCCACCGGAGGCCGTCCAGTCACTACTGCCTCAGACAGGCCCACCGGCGCGGAGACGCGACATTCGAAATTGGCGGGAATCGTCGTCACAGCCCTTGACTTTGGTCGAAAGCGTCATTTATCGTCACCACATGCTAGATTTCCCCGTACTGGACGACGTGGATCAGAGCATTGTCCGAGCTCTTCAGCTCAACGGCCGGGCCTCGTGGAAGCAGATCGCGGCAGCCCTCGTGACCTCCGAGTCGACCATCACCCGGCGAGGACAGCAGCTGCTCGCCACGCGGGCGGTCGCCGTGACCGGCGTGCTCGACCACCTCCGCTGCGGCCTGGGCATCTCGATCTATCTCCGGCTTCGAGCGCGGCCTGGCCGGGTCGCCCAGGTCGCCGCAGCCGCAGCCGCCCTGGCCACCTCGCGGTTCGTGACCGTGACCATCGGCTCGTTCGACGTCACCGCCGAGCTGGTCGTGCCCAGCCATCGGGACGTCATGGCGGTGATCAGCCAGCTCGAGTGCCTCGACGACGTGGTCGAGTCCGAGTCGCTGATCGTCAGCCGCAAGTTCAGCGCCTTCGAGGAGTGGCACCCAGGCGGCTTCGACGAGCAAACGACGCACATCCTGCGCAGCGGCGGGGCGGTCATCGACTACGCCCACCGTGACTGGGTCGAACCCATCCGCCTCACGGCTCAGGAGCTGGAGATCGCAGGCATCCTGGCCCGAGACGGCCGGGCGACGTATGCCGCGGTGGCGGCACAGACGGGCATCAGCGAGTCGACGGCCGCGAGACGGGTCGAGTCGCTGGTCTCCCGTGGCTGCCTGCGCTTCCGCACCCTGTTCGAGTCACCGGTCATCGGCTTCGACGTCGAGTTCCTGCTCTGGCTGACCGTCGAGCCCGGCCGCGTCGACGAGGTCGGGACCGCCCTGGCCAAGCACCCGGCGAGCCGATACGTCAGCGCCTCCACCGGCCGGCACAACCTCATCGTCCAGGGCGTGCTGCCCACCCACGGTGACCTCTACGCATGGACGACGCAGGCGATCGGAGCGCTCACCGGCGTCGTGTCGGCCGATCTCAGCATGCAGGTCCAGGTTCTCAAACGGGCCTGGGTCCCCATCGACGCCCACGGCCGCCCGGCCCCCCAGGAGCTCCCATGACACCGCCCGGTCCCTCCGGCCCCATCCCCTCAGTCCCGGACGAGCCCAGTCTCGAGCCGTGGCAGTGGCCCGAGGACGTCTGGCGGCGCCACGTCTCGCGAGTCCGCGCGGGCCGGGACCTCACCCCGGTCCGCTGGCCGGGGGGCGCTCAGGTCGCCGTCGCCATCTCGTTCGACTCCGACCACGAGACCATCCCGTTGCGTGACGGGGAGACCAGCCCGGGCAAGCTCTCCCAGGGGGAGTACGGATCTCGCGTCGCGGCACCGAAGATCCTCAGCATGCTCGTAGAGCTCGAGGTCCCCGCCTCCTTCTACATGCCCGCCGTCTCGGCCCTGCTCCACCCCGACGAGGTCGAGGCGTACGTCGAGGGTGGTCACGAGGTCGCCGTGCACGGCTGGATCCATGAGCGCAACATGCTGCTCTCGCGAGACGACGAGCTCGGCCTGACCGCCCGGGCGCTCGACACGCTCGAGCGGCTCTCGGGCGTGCGCCCGACCGGGATCCGTACCCCCAGCTGGGACTTCTCGCAGAACACGCTCGACATCATCGCGGAGCTCGGGTTCACCTACGACTCCTCGCTGATGGGGGACGACAATCCCTACGAGCTGGTCGCCGACGGCCAGCCCACCGGCATCGTCGAGATCCCCGTGGAGTGGATCCGGGACGACGCTCCCTACTTCATGATGGAGCGCTACTCCGGCCTGCGGCCGTACATGCCGCCCCGGTCAGCCCTGCAGATCTGGCAGGACGAGTTCGATGAAGCGCGCCGCGAGGGGGGCCTGTTCCAGCTCACCCTGCACCCCCACGTCATCGGACACCGCTCGCGACTGGTCGTGCTGCGTGCATTGCTCGAGCACATCCGCGAGCAGGGCGACGTCTGGTTCGCCACCCACGCCGACGTCGCCGCCCTCGTCCGCCCGACAACCACAGCCCCCACTGATCACGCCAACGGCACGAACACGACCACGGGAGAGTCCAGATGACCACCACTGAATATTCAGGTGCCGACTCCCGACCACGGAGCCGAATGACGTCGAAGCAACGCAAGGCGGTCCTGGCCGGCTCTGTGGGCAACGCCGTCGAGTGGGTCGACTGGGCCCTCTACGCCACGTTGGCGCCGATCTTCGCCGGGCAATTCTTCGCCAGCAAGGACCCTGCGGTCAGCCTCCTGTCGACCCTGGCGGTCTTCGCTGTGGGGTTCGTCATGCGACCCGTCGGCGGCGCCATCCTCGGCGCGTACGCCGACCGGCACGGCCGCAAGAAGGGGCTCGTGCTGACGATCGGCCTCATGGCGGGCGCATCCATCTTCGTCGGCCTGATCCCCGCCTACTCGAGCATCGGGATTGTCGCTCCCCTGCTGCTACTGCTGGCCCGTCTCGTCCAGGGCTTCTCCGCTGGCGGCGAGTTCGGGTCGTCGTCCTCGTTCCTGGTCGAGTCCGCGTCTGTGGGCCGGCGCGCGTTTGCCGGGTCATGGCAGCAGGTGTCGGTCGGGACCGGCGTGCTCATCGCGTCGGGCACCGGTTACCTGCTCACCTCGTTGCTGAGCAAGGAGGACCTCGCCTCATGGGGCTGGCGGGTGGCTTTCATCTTCGGCGGCATTCTCGGCCTGATCGGTCTCTGGCTGCGTGCCAGCGTCGAGGAGACCGAGAGCTTCACCACGGCGCGCGACGCCGGCCGCACGACGGGACGGCACGCCCTCACGCGCGTCTTCCGCGAGCACCCGGCAGCCGCCGTCCGCGTCGTTGGGATCACCATCGCCGGGACGCTGTTGTACTACCTGTGGCTGAGCTTCATGCCCGGCTATGCCAGTACGACGATGGGGATCCCCCTCCAGCAGGCCCTGTTAGCGAACTTCATCGCGGTCGCCTATTTCATCTGCCTCCTGCCGTTTGTCGCCCTACTGTCCGACAGGTTCGGCCGCAAGCCGACGATGTTCGGCTTCGCCTTCGGCTTCCTCGTCTTCGCCTACCCGGCCTTCCAGCTGCTCGGTCAGGGCACGTTCGCCACGCTGCTCATCGTCGAGCTGATCGGGGTGACCTTCCTGACCGGCTACTCGGCGAACTGCGCCGTGATCATGTCCGAGCAGTTCCCCCCTGAGGTTCGCGCGACCGGTATCGGCCTGCCCTATGCCCTGGCCGTCGCCCTCTTCGGCGGCACGGCGCCATACATCACCACCTGGATGGGCCAGTCCGGCTACCGCGAGCAGACCTGGATCTACGTCATGGCAGCGGCCCTGATCGGGTGCATCGTCTACGCCACCATGCCGGAGACCAAGGACAAGGAGTTCGTGTGACCGATCGACATGTCCTGGTCACCGGGGCGGCGGGCGGCATCGGGCTGGCCTGTGCCGAGGCGTTCGCCGCCAGCGGGGACCGGGTCACCGGAGTCGACGCCCGCGCCGACGAGCTGGCCGCGGCCATGACCGCCGTCGCAGAGCGGCACAGGGTCGTCACCCGGTCACTGGCCGCAGATCTCGGCGACCCGCACTCGGGCGACCTCATCCGCGCTGCCGCGGCTGAGCTGGGGCCGGTCGAGGTCCTCGTCAACGCCGCCGGGATCTACCCGGCCACTCCCCTGGCGCAGATGACAGCCGAGGTCTGGGATCGAGTCCAGCACGTCAACGTGCGCGCCCCCGTCCTGCTGGCGGTGGCCTTGGCCGCGCAGCAGGTGCCCTCGACGTGCGTGGTGAACATCAGCTCTGGCGCGGCGACCCGGGCACGGCCCGGGGCAGCGCACTACTGCACCTCCAAGGCGGCCCTCGAGATGGCGACCAAGGCCTGCGCGGTGGAGCTCGCGGCCGCCGGAGTGCGGGTCAACGCGGTGGCCCCGGGCTTCGTCGAGGTGGACAGCCCGGTCAACCCCGTGACGAGCGAGTATGCCGTGGCGGTGTCCGCCAACCCGCTCGGCCGCGTCGGCCAGCCGAAGGAGATCGCCGCCGCGGTGTTCTGGCTGGCCAGCACCGCGGCCAGCTTCACCACGGGGGCGATCCTCCGGGTCGACGGCGGGGCAACCGCCGGGACGACCGCCCTGCCATACCACTTCGCGGGGGCGACCCCGCTCCAGCACGGACAGGAAGAACCAACGGCATGACCACACCCTCTGAGCAGCGGCCGGTCCCCTACACCGTCGTCGGCGCAGGTGCGATCGGCGGGACGTTGGCGTTCCACCTGGCCCGCGCCGGTCACCCGGTGACCGTGGTGGACGCCGACCGGGACCACATCCACGCGGTGGCGACCCGGGGGCTTCGGCTGCTTCGTGACGCGACGACATCGACGGTCACCGTGGCGGCCGCGATGACTCCGGACCCGAGCCCGCCTGACCACGCCGAGGCCCAGCTGGGCCGGGTGCTGCTGG
>JAABUT010003640.1_pt1 | contig 12988 bp, 12 predicted proteins | sample 5559281 | NCBI WGS metagenome assembly JAABUT01 (sample SAMN10711880, study PRJNA513359) | rock metagenome | isolation source: Antarctica rocks | place: Antarctica: Victoria Land, Ricker Hills nord | collected 2016-01-04
TATACCTGCATAGCAGTCAACAATCTGCATCACCACTGCCCAGCAGCAGCTTTGCAGGCTAGTAGCGCCACAGCACTTGCGATGTCAATGTGCCATGTGAGAAAGGGCCAGATGCGCGGGCTGGCAGATAGGGGGGCTTGGTGGTTTTGCTGTGTACAAGGCTAGGAGACCTGCATGCTCTAAGTGCAGTCAGGCAAACAGTTGACAGGATCTCATGCAGGGCTCAAGCAGCATACCACCTGCATGTGACAGAAGATCCAGCCTGAGCTGATCTGGTTTACAGACGCTTAGCTGCTGGTTATGTCTGCAAAAATTCAGCAACAGATGACACAAAGCCAACTTGGGTGTGGGCATGCAGTTAGTCACCAGCAGCTGACTAGTGCCCAAAGCTGGGACTGTTCAGAGAGACTTTGGTTGAATGCAAACATATTCCAAATGGACCTTTTGATGTAGTCGACTGCAGTATCAATGTCAAAACCTCTGCAGCGATGAGATGATTGCCCAGTGATTGGCGCAGCAGATGATGTGACCGCTTATTTAGCGGAAAGTCTGAAATCCAATTTAGCTATGCAATGGTCTAAGGTAAGGCAAGGAATGTGAAGTCATGCAAGCACAGACATGGACAGATAGGCTGGTCACCCCCTGCTACAAACCCCTGACGCCTACAAGCAAGAAGAAACCTAAATGTGAAGCCATATGACTATGCATGTGTGCCCTGGAATGTTCCCCTGGTGCATATGTGCCAAGAAGAAGTTGGAAATGTGCAGTCGTACGCTGACAAGAAGTTGTTCAATGTGCAGTCATATGACTATGTGTGTGCACAGAAAGGCTGACCTTGCCCTGGGACAAACTCCTGGTACCAATGGGCAGGCTCATCAGTTCTGCATCCTGTGACAGAGCCACCAACTGTTGCTCATACTCAGCCTCCAGCAGATAGGACAAATCTCCATAATCCGTGATCTGCAACAATCAAAACACTCAGCACGTACACGAACAGTATGCTTGTGAGATGGCAGAAACGGATAGTAGATCATGCCAGCGTGTTGAAACAAAACATGGACACTGCATACTGACACGCCCAACATTGATTGCTGCAACACCAGCCAAGTTGCAAAATGCATCAGGGGAGACGTCACAATGTAGCGAAGGGCTGATTTGAGATCGCAAAGAAGATGCTGCAAGTGTGAAGGGTACACTGCTCACGCACAACCTAGGCTGAGTGATATACCAGCTCTTGATTGAAGCTCATCTGAGTCAGGTACTGCTTGAAGACTTGGCTGTTCATGTTCACGCCCTTCTCCCCAATATTGTAGTTCCTGTTCACCTCGGGATACACACACTCTCGCCCTGCACACAAAGCCCGACCACTGAGCTACAGCAGCGTTGTCAGAAGCCTGCAAAGACTCATCAACTCAATGCATACAGCGTATTGCCATTGTGCACAGGACCACAGACAGTCAGACAGAACAGTGCTTCGACACCGGCGCTTTCCTGTGTGCGCGCCTGCCTCAAGGAATGCACAATTTGGCCTGTTGCAGCCAGCAGGTCTCTATAGCGCATTTGTCAACCACACTCTTACCATGTGTAGGATCTTTACATCGTTCGACCTAGGAAATGGTTGTAGCACAACAAAAAGGTATGATTGTGTATTCCAATGTTTCCATTATCAGCGTGATGCCAAAAGCATGATGTGGGGGTGTGTGTTGTGTTGATCAGAATGATGCACCTTTGGCAGTAGTGTTGAGGCGCATCCAGTGGTCCCAGCTCTGCTTGGGCCAGTGCGGCCCAATCTCCAGCCACAGCTCACGCCTCATCATCCACCCCAGCCCAGGGAAATATGACGTGCGCATCTGCACCCCATCCAGCCAGAGTCAGCCATAAGCCTGTTCACTCATACACCTCAATATCATTGATGCCTTCATTCATTTTTCGATATTTGTGCACTCACACATTTCCTTGATACGATTGTTCAAGGGTCAGCAAGGACCGCTTGACCAAAATGCAGTTGCACCATCAACGAGTGTCACAAAGATCTTGTAATAAATTGTGCAATGGGGGCACCACTTTAAGGACAGCCTTCGGTGCTCAGATGGGGAGCAGGACCCGTATGAATAACACTGCTGCTGATACAGCCTTATGCCCATGGCAGGGCACAACTGGTGAAATGGAGAAAAGCGTACAAATGAATCAATGCACTGGCAGCACAGACATGGCTGGGCCAGCTGCCATCCATTGAAAATTGTGTGCTTGGGCAGATGCATGCATCATGCACACAATGTCCCAACGCGTCCTCAAGCTTGACAGGTAATGGCAGTGCATTGCATAACACAGGTGCATGCTGCTGACTTTCACTGGGTCCTGTAAGCCTGGTTGCTGCATGGCAGACAGGTCTTGGTGCTGAGCCTTGCTACGCTGTCTGTCAAGTGACGCCTGTGACTTCATCAAAGTGATTTTATTGGCAATCTTGTGTTGTCAGTAACACACCATCTGCAACATGTCTAAAGAAGCGCCATGCACAAGGAGATGGCCTTGCAAGGGAAAATACCATGCGCATGGGGTCCCAGTCGAAGGTCTTCAGGCCGTTATCATTCCAGGTGGAAATGCACCAAAGGCTCGGGTCTTGCTCCAGCAGCACTGCGGTGGCCGCAAAGAAGTGCAGGAAGTCTGGGCTGAACAGCATGTCGTCCTCCACAATGATGACGTGGCTGTGGCCCTTCTGCAGGAAGGCTTGGTCCAGAGCCCATTTGTAATGTTGGGACAGCCAAGCGTGCCCTGGCTGCAAGGCAAAACAACCTGCAGGCTCTGCTGGAGACTATAGACTGCAGCATGTGCTTTGCGCTCAAGAGGGCACAGTCACACAGCTGAAGGCACCTGTGCCCAGAAAGAGCCTTTCTAACATTGTTTGTGCATAGATGGACCTAGGCTATGATATTCCATCTTGACAAAAACCAAAACTGCTGGCAGACACAAATTGTGCTAAAGCTGTCGATGTGTCTGCATGACAGGTTTACATCCCCTCAGTCACATGGCACATGACTCACAATGAGTGTTTGCATGCTTGCCTGATCAGGACCCAGCTGGGGCAGCCTCTCGCGCTGCCAGTGTTCAAAGCTCCTTGTTTTGGGCGGTGCAAGCGGCCCTTCTTCAAACTTATGAATGACGTCCTTCACAGCCATATCTTGACCATCTTGGGAAACATAAACTGTCACCCTGTCTAGCCCAGACAGCTCTGCTAAGCTGGACAGTGTCTTCTCCAGGTATTTGGTCCTGTGATGCATCAAGCGCGGTGGAAGTGCAAGGGTTTGCAAGCTTGATCATGGGCTAAAATGGGGCTTTTGAGCATGCTGTTGAGGTCAGCAGCAGAAGCTGCATGCCGCATGCTCAAAAGCAGTGCAGCAAGCAAGAGTAAGTGCTCCTGATGCATCATCGCTGAAGCTATGATCTTTTACCAATGGACTCAGTGCAAAACACAGACATCACCTTGACAAAAGCAAGCAGCATGTCTTATGAGCTGTTCAACCTTCAACAAACAGAAAGAAGTTTTATTGCCTGTTGTAGCAGAACAGCACTACCGCAGCATTGGACAGCTCCTCGCCACTGCCATCCCCCGCGATTCGCTTCAGGGCTGTCTGGCCAGTGGCGCGATGGGGAACCAGTCCGGTGCTGAGGGAGACATTGACTGGCTCATGAAAGGCCTTGCGGAAGGACTTGTGCAGTTCCCCCAGGTCTAATGGAGGGCTTTGAGATCTGGCATAGAGACTGTTTAGGTCAGACCTAGAGAAATCTGAGTGGCGAGCTGGATTGTCCATCTGCTCGCTGGCTGTGTAGTATCTCCATTCCAGCAGTCCAGCAATGATGAACATGAATGCATTGAACAACAGCAACACTTTTAACTGTGTGTTCATTGGAACTATGCAAGAAAGCCTGCTTTTGCTTGTTGCTGACAAGACTCATCCAGTCACAAGCCTACGTGCACTAAGGAGCTGGGCACATGGCTGTGGAGGCCACTATGGACATTTGCTTGCGAGCAGACATTAGGGAACGGCCTCTTGGGGGCTGCGTCTGAGGGCAGATAGATATGTTGTATGCTGATATGGCTCAGCAGAGAAGTCTGCACTTTCTCGTGGGCACGCAGGAAGTTGACAGGATAGCGCTGCAGCTACATCTACATCTACTGGTGAGACTGATCAAGCAAATACTTCAGGCAGGTGACGCGACGTTCATCTTCGGTTTTTTATGTTGGATGGTGATCAGATCTGATGGTACAACAATATGCTGGTCGTCCTCCGCACGTCAGGTTCTCACACACGGGAGCTGTATCTTGTCTATCAGGCGCGGTGATCGAGTCGCATACGCATGCCATTTATTGCACATTGCAGTGGACGCAAACCTGGACCCAGATTACAAATTTTAATTTGCAACATGGCCAGCTGGGCAAGCGCAGTGCATGCAATCTTGCGTTTCCGGCAGCCTCTGTTCTGCTGCAATAAGCGCTCATTGGGGTGGGTATCACTTTTGCAACCTTCTGCATGTACTGTGGTACGTTTGTCGAAGTTCTGCTCGTCTCGTCCAAAGAAACTCTTGATCACCAAAGCTTGGACGCGCAGCCTGTCCACCTCAGGAGCGTGTGTGCTGCTCGTCTGCACTGACTGAACTACGTCATCACCTACAGTCTTGTCTTGAAGTCCCAGCTGCCACTTCGAGCGTCAAAGCTGATGGCCTCATACAAGTGGCTGCAGTGTGGTCTCCCCAGATATCTAAGACCTGGAGCACACAAGCTTGAGCTGAAGTGTCACAATACGGTACTGCTGACACCACGATTGTTTTGCTGATTGGAGTCTGCATCTCAGCTGAAAAGTGCAAACCTGCCTCAGGACATGTTTCAGCTGATTTTCACCCACAGCTCGCACGGCAAGGAAGGTTACCTAGTTTCATCAGGTGTGTATGGCGAGATCAAGATCTGGATTGTTTGCCCGATCAAGGGCCTTGAGTGCATATGGCAGGTGAGACGCATGATTCCAGAATTGCAGTTTTGACATATTGTCATGACTTGTCACTTCGAAGAATTCTTGCAGTCTGGCCCTCCATCAGACCGTTTACAGTCTGCCTATCTTCAACTTACAAGCCTTCATCATGACAGCATTCTAGCTGTTGCAGACAGCAGGTCTATCCATTTGCAGACAGTCAGCCAGATGCTTCACCCAGCAGGTATACCACACTTCCAAAACGCCATTGTGTGGCAGCATTCAAGGTCCTCCCTTGCCTAAACTACAGCCTTTTTGGTAACAAACATGCCCAGTACCAAGCTTTGCTCTGACTCGCACATCTGATTGACTTCACATTTAATAGTGCGCATGCAACCACTCAGCAAGAGGTAACCTTGCAGAGGGGCGCCTGTACTCGGTGCAGAATCCCTGGGAAGGTTCTCTGTCTCTAGCTTGGGACTCGAGCGGATTATTCCTGGCAGTATGCACAGCCAGAAGGCGCCTCAGGTGAGTAAGTAACCTGTGCTGCTATCACACACATCTTGGCTACATGACCGCATGCATCAGCATGCAAAACAGAACTTGTAAACACATGGCCCGGTCATGCTTTGGACATGCCGATCAGCTGTAAAGCACATACATGTCAGCCATACCTTCAAGGCTTTTCCTGGCAGTCAAGTGACATGACAAGACAAGCAGAAATGTATCTGTATCCCATGGCGTAAATGGCTAAAAGCACTTGATGCACAGCAGTGGCCAAGCATCACTGCTGACAGGACCTTTGTGCCTGTCCACCATGTGGGGGCCTTGCACCGACTTATACTGAATTATGCAAGCAGTTCACCTCAGGAGAGCTGTCACAGGCTGTATCATGATAAGGGGAGGCACTGCACTCTGCTTGAACCGGCAGAGCACATCCACAAGGCTGTCTTCATGCCTGGGGACCCATTGATGCTGTACTGCACCACAAGTCGAGGTGTCATTTTGCTCAACCTGAGGACTCTCCCTGAGTGCGTGGCGTTTTGCCAAGCAAGCAAACAACAGCTGAGGCCTACTACAGCTGCATACAGAGGTAATGCTATGCGCAAGCAATCACCCCCAGGACCCAAGCACAAGCCACTTTCCTGAGTCATGTGTTGCTCCATCACCTGGATGACTCGTCTGTGCAGGTTTTGGACATGAGGCAGCAGTGTTGTGCGACCCAGAGTGTAAAAGGCAGACTTGGTGTCAAGACCCAATAGCCAGGTATTCAGTCAGTGTCATCATTGCATGCATGGACAAATGGGTCAGCTTGCATGCAGCTTGAGAGGTATTTGATCCAGAGTAGCAAGCTAACTATGATTAGATTCTGATGCATGCTGCCTACTGTGTGCCAGATCTGTACTGCTCTCAGGCCATAAACTTGCTCATGTCAGTGTTGCAGTTCTTGGCTGCCGCCAGTTGTTCCGACCCCTTCTGTACCACGGGCAAGAACAGCATCATGTTTTGGTGCATCTGATGGCAGCAACATGCAGCCCCCAGGGTCATCAGCTAGCAGCGCCAGGCCTCAGACTGATGCACCTGTCAGCACACTCGACAGGCAACCAGAATGTTGCCAAGTAGCTCCTTCACCAGACAGCACACGTCCCTCGCTGCACTCTGACAGTCATGACAGTCAGACTATGGCATGCTCATTGTCATCACGTGCTGCCGAGGTACCAGTGTCTCACCCACCTCATGACCCAGCCATACCCCTGGGGTCTCCTAGGGCTTCAGACAACCGGCAACACTGCCACGGCAAGTCAGCTATGCCACTGCAAGGCATCCAACTTACCTATGGCAGGCGCAAGAGGCAGAGGACAGCGGGCAGTTGCATTATTTTGGGTGCAAAGCAGACGGCAGACTATGCTTGGTTGCAAGGAGCAGATGAGAGCCCAACAGCAGCAGCACGTCATCAGGGCACCCAAGCCAACATGAGCAGCACACTGTGGTGCAATCAGGAGGCTGGGCAGATAACAGCAGCTGACACCAGTAGCAGCGGGGCAGAGGGTCCTGACAACACTGATGGCACTCTTATCTGGCAAGTGCCATAGTCTGTAGGACATGCAGGCTAACAGACATTGCATTGCATATCATCAAGACATCTGATGCAACCTGTTATTTGGTCAGGCTGCCGCTCATGGCTGAAGTCAGTCTTGCCATTGCATTACATGTGGAGCAGTCCTCTGTGAAAAGCGTGGAGGAATGCATGTGAGCTTCCCTGTCTACTGCTTGCACCTGCTGATCTTGAACAGCCTTGACCTTCACACAGTACAAGAACGCAAAGTCAACATCTCACTGAGCATGGTGCAGGTATGCAGCTGAAACAGCTGGCACTGGCCACTTCAACCCAAAGACTGGGCGCTACCATTATGCCTTCAGCGGGCATACACAGCCAGTCATGCAAGTGCTACCCTTGCAGAACGGCTTGCACATTTTGACAAGCAGTCTTGACGGGACGCACAAGCTCTGGACAGTAGAAGGAAGTGGAGTATGCACCTTCACAGCGCCATCAGGAGATGAAAGGATTGCTGCAGCTTGCCTGTCAAAGTGCGAGAGCTTTGTCATTGCAGGCCATTGCAGCAGGTGATTTCTTGTCTGCGCCACGTTTTTCTGGCACGAACTTCTGCTGATTGCAGCAATTCAGGCTTTCAGGACTTATCTAAACAGTACCATGCTAGCTTACGACAAAGCCACGATGCCATTGCTTTGTGCACAATGGAGCAATGGCAAACAGTCTATCCCACAATCAGTGGCAACTTACTGACCCCTAGTGGATGTTTCTGTTGCAGCATCTATGTGTGGGACATCAGAAACGTGCTCGGTGATGCTGGGCTGGTCCCAGATACCAATCCTGATGGGAACCACTGCAGCAAGCTTGAAACTCATGAATGCACACTCAATGCTGTTGCCCTGTCGAGTTGTGACACTATGATGGCATCTGCTGATGCCTCTGGCAAACTTGTGATACGTTTTTCATCTTGTCTGTGATGGCATGTTTGCCGCTTTCAGCACTTCAAATCTTGGCCCTGGAAGATTGTCAACGGTGTACAATGGTTATGGTAAGAGCAGCTACATGGTGTATGCTAAATGAAATATTAACAGCTTGTAATGGCTTAACAGGGGTTTGGACATAACACTTTACTGTCAACACCCAGTGCTGATTGTCATGAGGAATGACGCTATATATTGGCTCACTTGGTTATAAGGTCAATTAGTATGACGCGTTGTCTGTGTGCATGCATGCTGTCACGTGCATCATTGACTGTACCCCTCATGCCCCTGCACCACAAGCATAAGTACCCATTGACTTATGTAGCTGGGTTGATTGTAACACGTTGTGGTATCTGTGATGATGATCTAGCACTGGTAAGCCGATGTGTCTCGTCCACTGCCTGGCAGTGAGGTTCAAGCTTAATTGATCCAATCTCTGGCTGTTTGATTGCTGTCTGGCCTGCCTGCTTGCCGCTCCTTTGCTACATCTGCCACAGCTTTGCGGGCTGCTCTGCCTCCTGCGCTCTGATCAAACTTTTGCTGCCTTTGCTCAGCCTGCAATCGTTCCCACCAGCATCATTGGCTGTGCAAGGTTCACAGGTGGCCCTCATGTCACAGTGATCACAAGACCATGAGTATGTTGCATTGCTAATGCTTGTAGTTCCCAGCAGTGCATGTTACAAAGTACAACAAAAAGCTTGATAGTGCTGCAGGCAACACCTACCGCTGCAGCAGCCCTGGCTCGAGCCTCGGGGTCAGAGACTGGAGCTGCTGATGGCTGATTGCTACTGCAGGAATCCTCATACATGTCAGCCCCTTCTCACACAACAGCACGGAACACAGCAGGAGGTATTTAGGTCATACACTTGAGAGGAAATACGCAAGCGAGAGCAGCAGACAACAAGCAGGCAGCTTACTCCATCTCGTCATAGTTACTTTGCTTGCCTCCGCAACAACTAGCGCATGATCCCATCGGCGCAGCTGGCGTTTCAAGTTCAGGTCAAATTGTCTGCGATCAAAGACGACCGGGGTGAACGACAATGCGCACGCGGCAATAGACCAGCACCCGTGCAGTGTGGTTAGTAAGAGGTCAGCGGTCGCCCTGTCCGGCGAGGCCTTGCCCGGGCGCTTACACCGTGCATGGTGCCGTGCATCAAAATGGGCGTTTTGAAACTTTAAGCCAGAGAAGAAGATGCAAGCAAGCCTGACTTTTCTGTCATCACTTGTTTTGGAGCCACAAAGTTCACAGTTGGCTCCAGGGTCAATCTGTAGGTTTGAGCACTGAGGATGATTTAGATGTTAGTACTGGTGTTGGCAACACCAAAACTCATTATGCACCAGAACGGCATCAGAGTGGTCTTAGCAGTGTTGCTGAGTACCAACCCTTGCAACCAGAATGCGTCCTAGCACCTTATCTTTCAGCAGTCAAGCACTGTAAGAGCCAGAAACCCATCAGCAAATTCAGATGTGGATGTCATGGTCTTCATGTCGACACTGGTAGGCTTTTGCCTTTAGCACAGCAGGTGCTTAGGGAGCAATGTCGCTGTTTTGTCCTGCAATTCTGATTCAGCAGAGGACAAACATCATTTTGTGTTTGCTTGTCCTGCGTGTTATCAGGAACAGATTCACAAATATTTTCTGGGGCCCAGCCCCTACACTGTCTTCCTTTATTACCCTACATGATCCTAAAGTCATAGCTAGGTTTTGGAGGGAATGTTTTGAACATAGGAACACCCTGGTGGCGGCACAATCTGGACATACCCTTTAGTTTAGCTTAGAGTGCGTCAGCTATGAACAGTAGCGTTATCGCAAGTGCTCTAGAACCTTTAGGTGACTTTGTTTGACATTTCAGTCTATTGGTCAAGTGGTCATGGTTGGCCCCAACGACCTTTGAAATCTAATAAGTAAAAGAATGAATTAGCAAGTGTACCTGAAGTCATGCTTGTTGACAAGTTCAAGCGGGCATGACAGCGCACACATTGCTGTGTTTGATGGCAGAAGCGCCCACCCAGCCCTGTGGATACCGATTGAGCCACGTCTGTAGACACATTCGTCCTGTGTTGCACACTTTGTGGGCTGCTGTTGACTAGGTCCGCCTCAATAAGGTTTTGAGCATTGCATAAACCATCCAATCTTGAACACCCACATTATGAGTTTGAGTGTGAGCTAAAACATCAAGCTGTGCAGCGCAGACTAGGGACAGGCCTGTGGTTGCCTAGCTACTTGTGATGGTTACTAGGCATTGGCAACTCCTCTGCCCCGTGGTAGTGCACTGTCATCGATTAGCTCATGTGTCTTCAAAGTTGATCATGGGAAGGCTCTGTGTCGGCAATGCACATCTTACGCTTTGTGGTGCTGGTCAATTGACATGGACATCATCTGAGGCCCCTGACAGCCGAGATGACTGATTGGCTGCGCTTCACCTTTGACTCTGCTGGTCCCGTCACCAGACTTCCAAACGGCAGGCTTACAGTGTTCCTGGGGATCTTTACATAGACCCACACCCTACAGGCACCTGTGCACCAGTGCAAAGATCTGCAGAATCTGATGACTTTATGAAGTCATGAGCATTGAGTCATGAGCACTGAGTCATGAGCATAGCACTTCTAGCTCTCAAGCTGCCAGTGCACAGCCTATGTGGCACAAAGTCTTGCTTTGTATGCATCACAGTTTCTACCAATACTTCCTACTTCATTCATTTATGCACTCAAACATCAAATGCATGTCTTCCCTAAAATTTAGGTATGTGCAGCCTGAGTAGCTCCCAAGACCTTAGGGCTCTGTATGTACCAGGTCCTGGTTTGGCAGTCAGCATCCAGCAATAATTTGTGTTGACGTTGATGTGATGTGAATCAGACTGGAGGACTTCCACGGATTTTGCGACTATGACCAGGGCATATGCATCTGTTGCCCTCAGCCCCACAGAACATTATAACTTAGACAGCTTGTCATGAGTCATTTGCCCCAGATGTCCTAGCCAGCTGAGCCTTCTGAACCTCAGTACAAGGGTGCTTCCTTGTGCTGCCTGTCACTCTCAGCGCACAATGATGTCTTCCACTGCACACCTGACTGATGCTCTGTGCATGACACCACCTAACAGGGGTTTTGCTCCTGCCAGCCGTTTGGCATCCGAGTCTCTGCTGACAAAGCTTGAGATTGAGTTTGAGCCTGATGTGATTTGAAGGGTCAAAATGGACATGCTAGCTAGTGCCGTGCCCTTTTACATTTTCTTTATACAATGCTCACGGCGTAGCAAACGCCCCTTTTGCAGCCCTGCAACCATCAATGGTTATTCTCAAACACACATGCAGCCTGGTCTTCTGCATATCACTTTTAGTGCGCACTGGTTTCTGCCAATGCACACCTGACTGATGCTTTGAGCATGGCACCACCTGACAGAGTTCTTGCTTCTGTTGGCCATACAGCATCTGGAAGTTTACTGGCAAAGTCTGAGGATGAGTCTAAGCCTGATGGGGTTTGCAGGGTACGACTGAACATGCAGACTGACGCCGTGACTTTTTACAACTTTGTTTCCCATTTCCCATGGCGCTGTGGAAGCCAACAGGTCTCCATATCTGCTGCCATGGATGATGATTTATAGTTTGTCAAAGTCAGCAGTAGTGTCGCCCCTTCTGTCAGCCAGGTGGTCACACACAACATCTACAAGACCCACTGCCAGCTGGCAATCTTCGTCCTCTGTAGCCTTTATGACATTAGTTGAAGGGAAACATGGTCTACTTCAAAATTGCAACCATTGAGATGCTTAGGCTCATCATCACACATAAGGTTTCAAGTGAGCCTTTGATATGCAGGATTTGTGCACTCTGTGAGGTGGCCGTCTATCAAACACTGTATCTTGACTCCAGGCTTGCACATGATTGGCAGTATCTGCATCCCAACAGTGCCAAGATGTGCACATCAAATAGATCAGAAGCTGCTGTAAATCTTTGCTTGAATTCCCTGTCCACCAAGTGCAGTTCTCACGTAGTTCCATCATGTGAGCTTGCAAACGTCCACAGTGTCAAAAGTCAGTACATCAAACAATATGCAGGCGGCATGAAACACAGCGCACCCAAGCACAGCCACTACACTGCTGGACATGTCCCAGGCAAATCTGCAGTCGACTGTACACGTGACTGCAGGCCTGCCTGGGACGTTACTGCAAAAGTACTGGGACAAAGCTTGCCAGGAGCTGTGATGGTGCATAGTGTCCCTGACTGCCATAGCTGCTTTCAACCATCACCCTGCAACCAGAGCAGCAACAATTTGCAGTGGGTATAGTGTGAGCAGCTAAGGACAACAGGGTGATGTTGTGGCAGTGCATTGCATGAGTCAGGCTCACACACTATTACCCTGTTGTCCTCACTATCTGAAGACACTGCAATGACCAGTGACGGGCCGTTCACAGGTTGGATAACTTTATTTGCGCAAAAGTGCACCAGTTCTTTGCCATCAGCAAGCTGGCGTTGTCTGCTATTGGACCACATGACTCTTAGAGATTCCCTATTGCTTCAAACCTTGAAAAGGGTATGAAACACTTGCAAATGCAGCCTACAGCGCTGCTGAGTTGATCATGACATCATGCAACAAAGCTTACTGCCAAATGATGATGCATTCATGCTATGCCTGAGAGAGTGCACAGATGCTCTTGCTGTTATTTCACACGCTTGGCAAAGCAGGGTGTTGCTGTGTTTAAGTGGACCAAGCTTGCTATACATGGTGAACATGTCTTTGGCTGCCTCCCATGCATTATGTTTCAAGATGGTGTGTTTGCTCTGCTGTCAGACGCAGAGGCTCACAATGGCTAGCTGATGTGTACACAGCATGTGATGCATCCCTTGGCTGACGCGCCTGACAGATTACGCTATCACCACGTTTCGGATGAGGTTGCACAAAATTGTCTATCCGCCGATGCTGTTTTGACACGGTGAGTAAGCCTTAGGCGTCCTTGCTGGCACAATGCAGTACTTTAGCGCTTGTATTGAGATACG
>JAABUT010003641.1_pt1 | contig 12986 bp, 13 predicted proteins | sample 5559281 | NCBI WGS metagenome assembly JAABUT01 (sample SAMN10711880, study PRJNA513359) | rock metagenome | isolation source: Antarctica rocks | place: Antarctica: Victoria Land, Ricker Hills nord | collected 2016-01-04
GTCATGGCAATCGTTTTCAACTCGGTTTGGACTTCAAATCTACAGGGCCGTTCGTCAATGGTCTTTTCAGTCATGCTAGCGCGAGCTACGAAGTGTTTCTTTTGGGTTGTCGCTTGTTGCACATAAGTCTACGCTTCTTAACACCCATTGTAAATACAACTGGCAACAATATTAGTATCTCAGTAAAATATATAGAAACATATGGAACTTTTGAAAGATGATAGTACACATGTGTTACAAACGTTGGTTAAAGCAGTCTTTGACTTGGTCATTGGAAAAATATCTTTCAGTAAAGGGAACGCTAAAATTTGGTTCATGACAGAATACAGTTGTTCGATCGAATTCGAACGTAACCGCGCTGAGATAGGCTTACCGCAATCACTATGTCCCCTTTACGGTGAAGATGCATGGCCATGCAAGATGCAGGTTGATTCAATATGAACAGAGCTGGCTTCGGAAAGTCATTCTATTCATTTTGTTCCTACACGGACTGGAATCAGCCAATATTATCAACGAATGACAAATGCGAGGATTGGGACCACAACGGGCTTCTGAAATAGCTGGAATATGCGGCATTGTGAACGCACCATGAATGGAGTGGGCGCAAAACAGGTACAGAAACTAGGTATGCGAACATCGAAACCTTCTCCTCGGTACTTGAAGCTTGCGAGTGCTGCTGAGAGAAAGTGTCAAATGCCAAGGGGTAAGACATTCTTCTCGACGAAATTGAAACGTGAAGACCAACATGATCAATTTGGTTATGGCAGTTGCTTTGTGAACCTTGAATTTTTTTTTGAACAAGCAAGTCAGTCATTGTTTCAGGAAAATTGAGGCAGTCTTTCATTGACTCAACTGGGAACCTGATCGTATCTCTTCTCCGGTTAGCAATTGTTCCCCATCGTCTGTCATCCACAAATCTCCGTATTTGCAACACCTTCACACCATAAATGATGGAATTGACGACTTGAGATTCGCAAAAATGCACGCACGGGATGAACCTCGTGGTCTTTGGGTCACTGAGGAAGACCTGAGTCACAATGAGGCATCCATACATCACGGAGACGATGAAGGACACTGCTGTGGGTCGAGTCATATTCCAGAATATTTTACAGATCAAGATCTTCTTTCTGGGTGGGGCAGCGACCATGGAGACTAAAACGCATCTCGAACTTAAAAAAATACGTCTAATACTCGTGACTTCTTCGACAAGCTCGAGGAGCTCGAAGCCTCCATGGATCTGATACGTTGCCCTTTCTGCCACGGTGCAACGTTTCCCACACACGCAGCCAAGGAGGCTCATATGGCGCACGAGCACTTTCACTGTCGCCGATGTCATATTTATTTTAAGGGTGAAGGTTTCCGGCAACAGCACTGGGGAACTTCTCTCAAACATACCGAGGACTACTGTCGCCGTCACAACAAGATCTTCCAAGGTCAGGATTGGCGGGCCCAGAGCTTAAGACATATCGAAACAGAACACTATCCTTGTGGAACATGTCCATATTTTTCCGACACGGAAGATGATCTGGCAAAACATCGCATCAGGGAGCACGAGATAAGTCGTTGCCCCTTCTGCCATCTTTTGTTCAGTGACCCGTTAAAGTGGGAACGTCATTTGAATAATTTGCATCATTGGTGCAAGACTTGTATCAAAACTTTCGACTGCGAAGAAGTACGCAGAGTGCACTACGAAACTGCAGACGCTCATGTTTTGACCTACTGCCATCTCTGCGGAAGGCATTGCCAAGATGGCATCTCACTAGTCCGGCATCAGGTTGATCGACATGATTTCCTTGACGACGGATGGAGATTCTCAGGAGACAAGGAAGCTCGTCAGGAGTGGCAGAGCTACAATGAATGTAGGAACTCTTCATCCCAGTCGGGTCATCAAAAGTCGCAGAAGTGGCATAGGCAAAACAAGGAAGAACCACAGCAGCGCAGCGGATATGGGGATCAATCCCCAACCGACGAGTGGAGTGACCCTTTAGGAGATTTTACCGAAACATGGCAGAAGCAGGAGCAAGCCAGAAAGGAGCGGTTTGAACAACAAGAGCAGAAAAGGGAGAAGAAGGAAAATGACAAAGCGAGAGCCTTCTGGGACGATTTCAACGTCGAGAACATCAAAGCCGAATTTAGATCGCAATCCGAGTCATCGGAAGATGAACAAGGGCAAGAGCAAAAGCAGAAGGAGGAAATACTACCGTTCCCAGACCACTACGCCACCCTCAACGTAAGCCGCAACCTCCCACAGCCCGAAATGGAAAAAGCAGCAAAGAAACGTCGCATCGAGGTTCATCCGGACAAGCTTGCGAAGCTTACCGGGCTAAGTCCTGAAGAGAGAGTCCTAAAGGAGGCGGAGGCAAAGGAGGTCGGATGTGCTGCGGATGTCTTGTCCGTTGCCGAGTCGCGACAGGAATATGACAGGGAGCTGCTGAAGTGGGAGAGGGCGCAGGAATAGGTTTTGAGACTGCGAGAACTTGGGGAAGAGATTGTTTCCGGTAAGCTTTCTGGTCATCCTTCGCGTGCGTGCTGGTAGCACATTCTGTAGATATTCACCTAGTCGTAACTCTATTCATCTAAATCCATCTTGTGCCCGCGACATATGCCTTCAGTCTTGACTTGAATACGTGTCTCAGATCCATTACCTTTCCAGGCATACAGAAATTTTTTCGATTAGTAAAAATTTGTACCTTGGCTAACCGTATACTGTCAAATTATATAAATCGTCGACGTTATCTCACGCGGAATTGGTTATAGATGATGGCCCATGGTGGGAAGCCAGGACAGCCTCAAATCTGATGAAGGTACCGCTGAACCTCTTGGTTAAGGGTGGTCACATCGAGTAGTGAAGCTAGATCGTTATATATATAAGGCTAGCATAATAGATGAATAGTAGATGCAGACTTGTCCGAAGTGTAATCCGCCCTGAGTGATCTCGATGAGCAACTGATGTAAGAGGTCGTTGGCCCAACTTTAGCACTTGTTCTTAAGCAGTCGTTTTCCCTTGGTATCGTAAGATGGACGCCGAGATAGCACGATGTAAACACATCCGAAAATCAAACAAAGCATGGTAGCCAGCTGCTGTTGAGTTCACTTGTACTAGTTGAGATGACATTTTTAGGATGCGTCGGCCTTGACGAGATAGTGAAGAGCTGAGATGAGCTGAAACCTGACCTAGGGAACTCGCGCCTTCTCCCAAAGCCCCAAACAAGAAACAGATCAAAAATTTGGTAATGAGATAGACACAGAGACTAACTTAACCGCAACAGGGTATAAGACTCGTGAAAGACGTATGATGCGGTTATGACTACGTGCGCAAAAATATGGCGACACTTTTTGTTCAGTTGACGGAGTATCCTTGTATCTGTGAACCTGAGGCCAAGACGATAGAAATTCACCTTTCCCTGCTGTCCCCCCTGGCCCCGGTGAATTGGTTATATAAGTATAACCACGGACTGCTATTATGGTAGATCGAAGTCTGCCCAGAACATTCCACGTCCGCACTACCGGCCCATGGGCCGCATTCAAACCCCATGCCAGTCTTTGTTACAATTCTCCCTTGTCATCCTGCGTATACCCGTTGCATATGTTGTTGCTGCCATCCACATCAGACTCCATGACAGCCTTCGAGCGTGCAAGGCAATACCCTCAAGAAGGCCCAAAATAGTACCGCGTGGAAAGGCTGACAGTTTATAGGCTGCGTCTGCCTCCTGCCCAAAAACCATTTCTTTTTTATGATGCTAGCGGTGAAACAGCTTGTTAGCATAGGAGTATATGCTGACAGGTCTGTTCATCTCAACCCTATAGAGTCTCTTCGGCATGGCCCACAGCAAGGACGTGACAGAGACCGTGTGCATTATACTGATCCCAGAGGCACGCCAGAAGGGTTCCACTTCCAAGGGGCGCTTATTGTACATCGAATAGAAATCACGAGTGCTCTGACGAAGAGAGGTAACGTGTGAGTACATCTTCTGTTGGAAGACGAGGTCATATGAGGCATTTTGGTACGTAGGTTGTTGCTTTTGAAGTCTAAGGTATCTAGGAGCGACCAGGTAAAAACTCTACTAGCGGCCCTATCAGCCCTATGAAGGCGAAGATTACCATCCCCTATTTCCAACATCATCACCCAAGGTAGTGGGGAGGAGATCTAGCATGGCATGCTTCCTAAGATAGAGAAGCTGGATTATTTCGAAAGGGACTCGTATCTGTTGTGAAGCCAGGAAAGAAACGAGCTGCTTCCGAAAGCGGCTGTGTAGACCAAAGAGACACCTGTCCACAATTCAGCGATGGTAAGCTTCTTTCAACATATCGACCAGACCATACAGCGTTGCCCAGAAGAGCTGGCTTCTACTGTAGGTTCGATCTGTCCTAGCCCTGTTTGTAAGGTCGCCCTAAACATTGTAATCCAAAAGTCGCAATGGTAACAGCTGACATGATTATCGAGAGCGAGGACGGAGAAAACGCATCCAGTCATGAAAACCACACTTACTGAGAAATCCGCCAGCGTCAGTGATATCTAGTAGCAAATGCTTTGTCGGTGACCTTTTCGTCTATGATGCCAAGTCTTTAAATCTACCACGTACATTCTCGAGACTGCTGATAGGTTTACAGTGTATATAGCTTCCGAAGCAGGTTCATCATCCCCATTCTCAGCTTTCATACCCCCCGCGCCTCAGCACTCACTACATATGCCATCTGAGGGTCGATAGTGTTAATTAGGGACAGCCTATGTATTTTTGATCTCTGTTAACAGCGTACGGCTTGAGAGTTGCCAGCTGAAGGCAACCCAGCCACCGTATCTGCATCCCATTTTGGATCTCTGCAAACAGCGTACGGCTTAAGAGTTGCCAGCCGAACGCAACGCCAGTCAGGGCAAGGCACAGTAGTAACTATTGGAGGGGCCGAGACTCAGCGTATGGAGAAGCAGAGTACGTCGCGCAAGATGGAAGCAGGATGTATATATAGATGGATGACCCTTCAATGTCAATCCTTCCTTTTTTCCTCATGGGCAACACTCAAGCACTTGAAAGCAAAGGAAATACAGCTTCGAAAGGAAATCGTTAAGTCATGGGCTATATTTCCGACTTGAAGGTAAGCGCCTGACATCTCAATGAAACGAAATTGCGACTGAGAAGCACTCCACGTAGATAGTTTACGGTTCGAGACCAGACAACGTCATTTAGGGCATTAGCAATACAGCACTCGACGTCAATCGCGGTCAAGACGGCGAGTAAGTCTAGCAATAATACCTTTCTCTGCCAATATCACTCACCAGCTTTCTAACATCAAAATTGTAGGTCCGCTTTTATTGCTTGTGAATGCGCCGAGGACCCGGCCAAGGCTATCTACGGCGTCGACGTGGTGATGCAGAGTTGGGAAGATCCGGCTTACAACTTATACACCAGGAATGGCGGCCATCAATACAACCACTACCTGAAGCCCGTCCGATCTCCGCGTAAGGGCTCAGAGAATCGGATTACGCATGTCGGTCTTGCTCGCGACATCAAAATACCCCTTGCCAACGTTTTCGTTAACGTGACTGATGTCTGGACCAACCTCAAGAATACTTTGGGCGTAGTGAGCGACCCTCGCGCCAACGTCTAGAAATAGGGTACCGCTAAGCACTCTGCGAATCTCAACTATATCTGCAGCGGCAACTTCCTCTCCGTCTTTATGCAATTCGAAGGGCAGACGGACAATCCACCTAACGTTGAGAACATGCAGCCATTGCCTACAGCTGTATGGCTCGCTCCTTACAGAGGACGCAACGCCGACGGTGATGAGGCTAACGAACCTCAATATCTAGCAAAGAAGGAACTGCGACCGGGACTCGACTTTCCTGGCGAGGAGCAGACGGATTGCAGGGATCGCTTGACGTATGCTAATTCTTATTCGAGCGTGTCGAGATGGTTTTCCGAGGTGCGGAATGGGCAAGTGAGTGAGAAGACAAAAAGGGAGTGGAAGATGCTTGATGAACGATACAAAGGAATGAGGGGTCGCGCCAGGGAAAGAGATCCCGTACCGTGGGACTGCGAGAAGCACGTTAGAGATGCAGTAGCCGACGGGTGGTGAGATGGTTGGCGAAGCTATTTCTGTCGTTTATTTATGAAACGGGCAGTGCATCGGTCTTATAGATTTTTCACTCAATCATGCGTGGTGCCAAACCCTAAGAGCACACTATACAGTACACCATGCGTCATGGACCAGCATTCCTCTCACGTCTCAAGCTAACGCGAGCGCTGTCAAAGTACGACTCCACCACTGTCTCGCAGAGTATGTTCAGTGCATCAGTCCCCAGAGGGGTTTTGCAGCTTGCGCACTTCATCACTGTCGATTAAGTCTTTCTATAACACGAAAATCATCGAGAATCTTTCGTCTTCCCGAGCCACAACTCAGTCACACGGTTCAGGCCCTCTTTCAGCCAAGGCATATCCAATGTAGCAGAACCATCAAAGCCGTGCTCACCTGGCTCGATGCGGAGATCTACCTTCCCGCTGCCAAATTTCTGCCTCACCAATTCCGCAAATTGAACGCTTCCCTCAACTGGCACCGCCGTGTCGTCCTTGCCATGAAGAATAAAAACAAACGGCATATCATCAAGAGTCTGCAAGACCGATACTGGGAACAACCTCTCGTCCGCTCCGAAAAATTCTAACGTACGACCCTGTTGAGCAATGGATAACGCTATATGCATTCTCGCAGGGGGTTCCGCTGAAGTGACGATCTTTCCAGGCTCAATTGACTTCAAAAACTCCTCTAGAATACTTGGAGGTATAGTTGGTGCACCCAATATTGGGGCAGTCCGCTTCACTCCGGAGTTCAGTCCTGGATAAGCAGCGATAACTGCTTTGATGAAGCCTGGAGGCTGTACGAAGCCAGATTGAATAGCCAAAGTTCCACCTGCGCTTTCACCATAGGCAACGACCTTCTTCAGGTCGGCTTCAATTCCAGGTCTGACCGTCGACAAGTGGCCTTGGAAACCAACCCGTACCCACGTCCAGAAATCGGACAAGTCTTCCATGATATCCGAGCCATTACATTCCGGCATCAGGCGATAGTCTGCAGCTACGATCATTGCCGAGTTCTGAAGGCAGTAGTCCAATGCCCATTTAGGGAACCAGTCAGGATATAAAGACGCTCCCGTCACCTATAGTTGTCGGCTATGAGTTGCAGCTTAAGAAGTAAGCAACTCACGAAGAAACCGCCATGGAACTTCCCCACGATTGGGTATTTCCCTGGGGTGAGCCCTTTGGGCACAAATACAAAAGCTTGAATGTTTTGGCCATTTACGACTTTATAAGTCACCTCGGAGATGTCAAACCCGGCATATTTCGGAGAGTTCAATTTTCGGTGACGGGAATTCAGAGTCAATTAAGAGGGTAATAATCCTCCAAGTGATTGGGGTCCGACCTCGGATTTATATTTAGAAGAAGATGGATCTATCCTTCACTTCTAATATCATGACACGCTACTACTTCGGTGATCCGGGTTTAGGCGTTTCGGTGCCAACTTCAATTCATAACTCCGCGACCGAGATTAAAGGAGGAGTTTCTTGTGTTTGGCATATAATTTTGATAGCCATCAAGCCTAAGTGACTAATCAGCAACCTCGAAACAGGGCGAAGCAAGAGCACTGCCACCGCCTTACCCGCTGATTCAACAGCAGCGTACAAGCAGCGATCCGTATCGTTCCGTACCTTCCTCTCTCTTACCGACCACTATACCTTTATCCGTGCCCCTCACTAAGCTCATTCTAAGCGAAGAATGAGCTTAGTGAGGGGCACGGATACCTCGTCTCTCGTGGCGAACACCCCTAACCGCGTCCCGGCAGGACAGCGTACAACAGAGCCTCAACCTCCAAGATCAGCGGGGTAATCCCTTCCTCTTCTTCCCCCAGCTCGCGCTTCTCGACAGAGAACCACTCTTGTGACAAAAGTCCGCGAGGAACGTTTTTTTTCCCGGCTGCCATCTCATAGCGGAAGCAGGTATAGTTAAATAGAAGCGGCGTTCAAAGCGAGCAGGGTTGGGGATAAGATGCATGGGTAGAACACATAGAATAAATGGGGAGGTTTGACATCGGAAGCGAGTATTAGATGCACCATCTCCATAGGAAACGAATTAATGTAAGTAGCTTACTACCTGTCGCAAGCTCATTGGCTTCCCTGGTGTCATTGTATCGTACATCTTTCCCCATGCCCATCGTAGTCAAGAAAGAAAAGAACACCCCACAATGGTGACGACCAGGCCAGGTCACCCCTATGCAATTGCCCTTACCTCTTCTCAAAGTCGGCATATTGCTCTGCTGAATGCATGTCCTGGCGTGGAACCGCTCGACAGTCTTATTGCTCACCTCCTTCCATGATTCTACCCCCAGTTTAGGCTTCCGGTCAACTTCCTTCCGTCGGGTCGGTAGTGGTTGGAAGAGTTGAGCGATTGCTTCCTCTTGAAAGGATTGAGACGGCTCGGATTTTGCCGCAATGAGTTCATACCAATACATAGGGATGTAAACTCAATGCGACCGTTGATCTGAAGTAGATAACTTCTTTCATAAAGATCAGTCGGAATTTCTGGGGCTCCCCCCAGCATAGGGTGGGGTTCTGCGGTAAGGTGGGGACTTGCAGTAGTCTGAGGAAGATGCTTGGTTGAACTGACGGCGAGCGTTTCCGTATAAGCGCCGATGGTTGCGGTTTGGAAGCTTTATTGCAACATTGTGCATCTTTCAAGTTGAAGGCTCAGGCGGGGTGCATCAATTGAGCGTCATTGAAAGTGACGCTCTTGCTACGGCAATGAGAGAATCCTTTACTTAAATGGTAAGTATTTCCCCTATTTCTTTCTAGCAATATTTTCACATTCTCTTCTTTGAATTTTGCACACATCGATCTTACTTCCACTCCAATTTAACAATCCATCGTCAGCATGCTGTTTCACCGAGTTATCTGTCTCGCTGATCTGGGTCTCAGTGGCGTGGAATTAGCACAATCTACTACCGCACCACAATCCGGGACCAGCTCTTCCTTGACCGCCTCCGCGATTCCCACCTCTCTGCCAACCATCGCCAGTGTTGCGTCCAGTGTGCTGGCCTCTGCCACTTTAGCCCCTCATCTGGGTAATCCTGCGAATATCCAGGTTTACCCAGTGTGTGCTGTATGTGGGACTCAGAAATCTGCTAATGCGCGGACCGCGGCTGATTGAAGGTGATTAGCAAATTTGCTCAAACGTAACCGCTGCTCCTGGCTTCGATTGTGATACTACGGACCTCAACTGTGCGTGTGGTCCAGAATTTTGGAGTATTACTGCTGCTTGCGAGCGAGTGACGTGTAGCGACGCCGATTACCAGCGTACGTTGCCATGCCAGTCCTTTCCTACTCTCTGATCCCTCAAAAATCGATCAAAGGAGTGATATTCATATTCGTCTTTCACCATACTGCCGATTCCTTGGTGCAGGAACCCAGCTACTTGCCCAGCAACTGTGTGGTTCTTTGTATAATAAGTCAACATCCCTCAGCTCAGCTGTTTCCTCTGCGATTGCGTCGGCAACCTCCTTCGCTATCGCTACTGTAGCGTCAAAAGATGTCACTGACCCTGCGAGCTTTCCACTCTGTGGCCTAAGTCTTAATCTCAATCTCTTCTCTTCAATATCATGTGAGTGACTGACAAGAACCTCCTCCGTTCTGGCAAAACTGCATCAACAAGTACCTTCCGTCATCCGGGTGCGGTGGCTTATCTAATCGGAAGTGCGTGTGCCAAGACTTTAATTTCGACGACAATATCGGGTCTTGTGAGCGGGCGACATGCAATGCGTCCGACTTACCTATGTTTCCCTTCCTTATTCTCCTTACGGAACCTGCTTTCCCTCTTTGAATTTAGCCACCTTGTTCCACCTTGTTCTTTCCAAATGTCGGTAGTGTACAATGATTGACTGGGAGGGTTTGCTGTACAGCAATCACCGATCTCTCCTATGTCCTCTGCAACCCGGTCGAAGGTGTCGGCAAATTGTCCAACGGCTCCTTTGTCAGGCCAGGGGCGGGAAGTACCCAGACCCCGGCTCCATTTGCAGGGAATGCTTCTGCAGCGCTTATGAGCCAGTATGGTTGTGGTTTGGTGGCTCTGGCGATGACACTAGGCGGATTGGTGTTGTTGTAGTACTGCGAGCACATACGATGCTTCCTGCACAGCCATGTTGTTGCTTGTGACCCACGAGGCCTTAGCCCCATAACTTTGCTATCTGACCTTATCTTATCTTATCTGATTTATAAATACCCGACCCTGGCCTTTAACCCAGTGGTCCTAATTTCTTGATACATGACCACGATTTTCTCTTCCAAGTCGACACTTGGGTCTGGTATGAAGCACGCCTTGAGTGGCGAAACCTCTGCTCAACCTGAGCCCAAGGCAGGCTATCAGTTAATGCGCTTGAAGATGAAACTTTTGCGCTCGAAGGCGACCTTCAAAACGCGGCGTGGGGGGATTGGGCCTGTAGGCAATAGTCGCCTGAGTGTCCAAATTTTGCGCCCGTCGGCAATTTTTGCGTCTAGTTTTACTGAACTCTGAGACAAGGTATATTCGCGTGGCCTTCACGGGCTAGAAGACTGCTTACATAGCTCTTCGAGCTCCGAGACAAGATCTGATATCCTACGAGACCTATACAACCTCTATTAGCGACTTGCGTCTATCCCCACTAGGAATTCTTACTCCACGTCTGATGAAAGTATAGCGACTTCATTGCGCCTATAATTTTCAATATCATGGCGTAATCCAAGCCGTGTTATCAACGAACTGCCGTTTCCTTGAGCCATTTTCTATAAGAGCCGTTCGCTTCTCTCTTCAGACTGACAATCTTCGCTTTCTACTACAATTTCATACCTCAAGATCTCACAAAAACTAACATCTATTACATTATTGTCCCAAGCATTCCTTTTTGAAGCCCCTGGACGTCAAGCTCCACCTTAGTTCCCACGATGCTCTCAAAGATCATTCTCATATTAAGCGCTACCGTAGCCCTCTGCCAAGCCATCATCGTCCCAGAAGGCACTCCCAACGGTGTCTATGTTCATGATGTTGACGCCGACGGTAACGACAGAATGACACAAATCGCACCACTCCTGAAGCACCCCGACTCTCTCACACCTTCCGGAGCCAGCGCCAAATTCCGTCGAGTAGCTCTTGCTGCAGGCAGATCAGGCTGCACAACCAACATCCTCGACGGTCTAGATCTCGCCAATGCTCAATACACGTTGGAAGGGTATTGCCAAGGGACCGCGAATGAAGGGAGCGCGGATGTGCCCTCGAAAACCCACGTCAGCTTCGTTTCCAACGGTTCGGTCGCGTACGTGTGTAACTATGGCAAGAAAAACCACTGTGTCCCCAGTGAAGCACAGGCTGCTTTCGCTTCGTTGGGCGGCGACTGTGGGAATGTTGACGCTCCTCTGGGTGGATGGTAAGGAAGCAATCCTTGGAATCTCTACTAAGCTATTACTGATGCTGCTTCAAGGTACTTTATTTCCAAGTGGGCCAAGACTTACGGTTATGATGCGACGAATTCTAGTATCTGCGCCAACGGCGCATGACGGGCTTAATGCAAGGAAGAGAGCAAACGGGTTTGCGTCGGCGAAGACTGTTACCCGAATCTTCACTTTCAAGGCTTCGTCGCTGCAGTTGCAGATTTTGGGCGACCGAGATTGACTGTTTTGAGCGCCGAAAGATCTGTGCGATGTATTAGAACTATTTTCTATCGCAATGCATCGATCATCAAGACGCTCTGCTAGCTCTCAAACAAGCAGAATGAGGCAAATGACGTTTTCTGAAGTAACTCGCTCTTCGCATACGTAGACCTGCAGATTCCGTTCCTTGCGCAACCTTTCAAGTATCGTCTTCTTCAGCAATTAGGCCGTCTCATGAATAAGCATACCGTCGCTGATGTTATTGCGAAAGAACATTCTGAGACTTGGTTTGCGGCACCTTCCGAAACCCATTTGCTTTCCTGCTTCAACTGCATGTTTTTTCATCTTTCAGAGCTTCCTTATGCTCGTACATGACTTACACACGCAAGTTTTCAAGTGACATGAGAAAAGAAGCGTTAACGAAATTTGTTTATTGATTCTGACCGTCGAGAGGTATGTGAACTTAGAGAAAATGCTGGAAAACATCGAACAGACTCATATGCAGAGGCGTAGAACTGAGCCTAGATAATTGTAAATAATATGGCGAAAGAACTAGGTTTCAAAGATAGAAAAACACGCAATGCTATATAGATGATCAGCGCAGTTTCATTCTAGACAGTCACTTCACTCATTGCGAAGACAATCATTTTTTATTCGTCATCAGCATAGCAGAGTTTTTATGCAATTTCTATTCAAGTCAATGATCTTTTCATTACATCAAGTCTTCTGTTTGAGATTCATAAATGACTGAATAATTTTGTTACGAAGCGTGTCGGCATTGAATAGGGCCTAGCCAATAGGCCCTAGGGATTTCGGTATGTGGACAAGGAACAGCGATGTTCCGGATCGGAATATGCTGGAACATTCCATCTATTCGAGCCCTAGCAAACCGGCTACTTCGCCCCTTTGTTCGCTCTACTATAGATACAGCTCGGAACTGTCTTCTTCCTTCTGTATTCTTAGTTTCCTAGTTAGAGCTACCTCTATTGATCAAACATTCTACCCAGCTATGCACTACCTCGCTGCAGTGTGGTTAGATTCTAGGCACGGTCTCAACAAATTTCTAAGAAGCTCAGTATATTCAATCTTTAACATTTTGATTTACAGCAAACGAAGTAAACTTAATGAGTTTGACATTATTTGAATCATAATCACTTCAATTATAACTTTGTTATCTGTTGAATTGTATTGATTTTACTTTGATTGTATGATGAGCTTGAATGTTGAACTTTAACGCTCACAATAAAATACTTTCAATCTCAACTGCTATGTTAAATCTTCATATTTTTCAAGTATTTCTAAAGATTTGAATTTAGCTGATTCAAAG
>JAABUT010003642.1_pt1 | contig 12980 bp, 12 predicted proteins | sample 5559281 | NCBI WGS metagenome assembly JAABUT01 (sample SAMN10711880, study PRJNA513359) | rock metagenome | isolation source: Antarctica rocks | place: Antarctica: Victoria Land, Ricker Hills nord | collected 2016-01-04
CCTCGCTCACACACCTATTCTCCGTTGTTTGCAGGAGAACATGCGACGACACACCGACGCACGAGGAAGGAAGGAAAGAGCACTCGCTACAGGGCAGGACATTTCAAAGCACCTGACCAGTTACCTCCAGCCATGCGGCGGGCAGTTGAGTTGCGCCTTCTGCACTGCGGTCGTGGAACAACCCGCATCGCCTGTGCGAAGCCGGCCTTGTGGGCGCTGCCCTTCGACGGCTCCGGCGTAATGAGTGGCGTCAGGTTCCCGCTGGTGGCCTGGGCTTCGGCCGGCGCGGCGGCCGGTCCCGCTGCCAGCCCGCACAAGTGCCTGAGCATGCAGATACCGGGCAGTTCTGAAGGGCTGCTGCGCCCTCTGAGACCCAGCCGATGACTCGAAGGTGATCCACGCCCCGCCCCGTCCGGGCGCGTGACACGCCTGCCACGACCCGGAGCCGACGACTTCCCTGCGCCGTTGCGTCCGGTTGCATGGACCAGCGTGGCCACGGGCAGAAGACATCGACCTTGGATGACTCGTAGGTGCAGTCACCGGTATCGCTGTTTTCGCGGCGGACGACGGACTTCCGGCCCGGGCCCGTCCGGGTACCCGTCGACCTTGGCCCACACCCGGCGGTTGGTCAGGTCGCCGTCGGCTCCGATGTCGAAGGCCGTGAGTTGCTGCGCGTACGACTCCGCGACGATCAGCGTCGAGTTGTCGGGGGTGACCGCCATGCCGTTCGGGAACTCAAGCCCGGCGGCGACCTGCCGCGCGTGACCAGGGCGATCACCCCGGCTTGGGCGCCTCTCCCTCCATCATCTCGAAGCCGATGCTGTTGACGTACACATTGCCCCGCCCGTCGACGACGATCTCGTTCCACGGCTTGTCGAGGACCGATGCCAGATCGGCGTGTGTGACCAGAGTTCCGTCGGGCTCCTGCCGAAGGACCCGGCGTCCGTTGTCGTTGCTGACGACGAGCAGCCGACCTTGCAGGTCCCAGTCGAAGCAGAACGGGACGCCACCGACGTTCAGCGCGGCCTCCCGGCTCCCCTCCGCCGTCAGGGTGGTGATCTCGTGCGCGGGCCAGTCGGCGAACCACAGTTGCCCGTCGTGCCAGCGGGGCGACTCCCCGAGCCCAAGTCCGCTCAAGACACCTGCGGCTGGGCTTTGGCGACGCTCGTGATGCTGCCTCCTGCGGTGCTTGAGCCCCGACCGGTGAACCGGACTGAACCGGACAGTACGACGGAATTAGACGGTCCGGTCGGTCGGCTCCTACACGGCGGGTGCGCCTGTGCCCGACCAGCAGACCCGCACTCACGGCAAGCGCAAGGCAGGGACTGCGTCTCTCGGGCGTGGCGTGTGGTGAATTGCTCGTCCTGAGCCGCCTGCTCGCGCGCGCCTCCCGGGTGGTGTACAGATCCCAGGGGCCCAGTGAGACGGTGGTTCGGTGCAGAATCTCGGATTGTTGGTCGCCCCCCGAGCCCTACTCGGCCTCGCCGAGCTGGGCTATTTCGGCCGGGTAGGCGCTCAGACCTTGCCGGTGCTTCCCGACGCACTCGCGTCGATCGTCTGGCGCCAGGGGCAGCTCCTGCTGGTGGGGCCTCACGCGCGCGCCTGGAGCCCGCGGGTGACGAACGCGGACGTGGCCGGCGTGCGGCTCGCACCCGGGCCTTTCAGGTTGTCGGCGGAACACCGGCTGAGTCGATGACGAACCGGGTCGTGCCGCTGGCTGCCACGTGGGGGCCGGAGGCGGGCAGGTTGTCTCGGCGCCTGGGCGCGGAAGTGGGCGGCGAGCAACAAGTGCGCATGCTGTTCGAGGCCGTCGCCCGGAGGAGTCCCGACGGCAGGGGCACAGACCCTATGGCGGGTTCGCTGTGGCGGGCATGCGCCACGGGCCGGAACGGCGTCGCCAAGCTTGCGAGCAACCATCACCTGTCGGAACGGCAGGTGCGCCGCAGGTGCACCGGCTCCCTGGGCTTCCAGCCGTCGGTGTTCCGCCGGGTCGGACGGCTTCAGAACCTGCTGCGCCAGGCGCGGGAGGCGCCAGGCCGACTGTCCGACCTCGCGGTCGCGGCTGGCTACGCCGACCAGGCACACGCGGGCCGGGAGACCAAGGGCATGACAGGGCTCAGCGTCCGGGTCCTGCTGGACACGCAGCGACGGTGGCTCACGGAAACGTCCGATTCGTTCAAGACCGCTTGAGCGCGCGGGTGCTTATGTTGCCGGTATGAGCGAACCGGAAGAATTCCTGGCAGCGGTCGGTGCGGCGACGGTCTTGGGGCAAGGCGGTGACCGGGAAGGGGCGCGGCGTGCCTTCGCGGGACTATGGGAGCAACTGGGCGACGACGGCGACCCGCTCCACCGATGCGCGGTCGCCCACAACATGGCCGATGTCCAGGATGACGTCCGCGAGGAGATCTCGTGGGACCTGCGGGCCCTGGACGCGGCCGGGCAGGTGGGCGAGCACCGCGCGGAGCAGGCAGGCGTGCCTGGGCCAGTCGCGGGCTTGTACCCGTCGCTGCACCTCAACCTTGGGGAGGCGTACCGCAAGCTGGGCGACCTGGCGGCCGCCAGGAACCACCTCGCCCAGGGCCTTTCCGCGAGTTCCGCGCTCGGTGACGACGGGTACGGCCGCATGATCGTCGGTGCGCTGCACGGACTTGAGGAGCGGCTCGGCGCGGCCGACGGGGCTTTCCCCTCAGACCCGCAACCGACCTAGCAGGTTCGCGCGGCCCGCGATCACAAGCCCTAGAGGGTCGGGCTCAGCCGGACGACGGCGGCCGGCCCCGCCCTCGAAGCGGGGTGCCGAAGCAGGGAGGGCCATGAGCACACCCACCACGGCCGCGTCGCGCCCGCTGGCCGGTCCCGGCGGACCGATGGGGGGCGGCGGGACCCTGGCTGAGGCCTCGGCCGCCCTGCGCGGGGCCGCCCGCGACCGGAGCCTACTGCGCCGGGTGACTGCACTGTTCAGGCCCTACCGCGTGGCGGTCTACGGCGTCGGCGTCCTGATCCTGCTGTCGTCCGGGCTCGGGGTGGTCAGCCCGCTGCTCATCCGGGTCGTGTTTGACCGGGGGCTGTTCGCTCGCGGCGGACCGGACCTCAGCCTCGTGCTGGTCCTGTGCGGAGCGATGATCGCCGTCACGGTCGTGGTGTCGCTGCTCGGGGTCTGGCAGAGCTACCTCACCAACCGGGTCGGGCAGGACGTCATGCGCGACCTGCGCAGCGAGTTGTTCAGCCACCTCCAGCGGCTGTCCCTGCGCTTTTTCACCGGCGCGCGCACCGGTGACATCCAGAGCCGCCTGCAGAACGACGTCGGTGGCCTGCAGACCGTCATCACCGACACCGCCAGCTCGATCCTGGGCAACCTCGTCACCCTGGTCTCGACACTGGTGGCCATGGCGCTGCTGTCCTGGCAGCTGACGCTGCTCTCGCTCGCGCTGCTGCCGGTTTTCGTGTGGCTGACCGGCCGGGTCGGGCGGGTGCGCCGGGACCTCACGGGGCAGACACAGACGGCCCTGTCGGAGATGAGCGCGATCACCCAGGAGTCGCTGTCGGTCTCGGGCGTCCTGCTGGCCAAGGTCTTCGGCCGGCAGGACCGCGACAGCGACCGGTACGCCGTCGCCAACGAGCAGCTCGCCGGGCTGCAGGTGCGTCAGCAGATCGTCGGCCGTGCGTTCTTCGCGGTCGTGTCGACCTTCTTCTCCATCACCCCGGTGCTCGTCTACGCCATTGCCGGTTTCCAGCTCGCCGGGGGCCACGGGCCGAGCTCGGGCACGGTCGTGGCGATCACGACGCTGCAGACGCGGCTGTTCATGCCGCTCGGGCAGCTGCTGCAGACCTCGACGGAGATCTCGAGCAGCCTGGCGCTGTTCACCCGGGTCTTCGCCTACCTGGACCTGGAAGCCGAGATCGTCGAGCCCGATGACGCCGTCGAGCTGACGGCGGCGCGCGGCGATGTACGCCTGGAGGACGTCTGGTTCTCCTACGAGGCCGAGCCGGCCGAGGGCACCGAGCGACCGCGCCGCTTCGCGCTGCAGGGCCTGGACCTGCACGTGCGGCCCGGTCAGCTCGCGGCGGTCGTCGGGGCCAGCGGCGCCGGGAAGACCACCATCAGCTACCTCGTCCCACGGCTGTACGACGCCTCCTCGGGCACCGTCAGCCTGGACGGTCACGACGTGCGCAGCCTGTCGCTCGCGTCGCTGTCCGGCGCGATCGGGATGGTCACCCAGGAGACCTACCTGTTCCACGCCACGGTGCGCGACAACCTGGCCTACGCCCGACCGGAGGCGACCCTCGAACAGGTGCAGCAGGCCGCGCAGGCTGCCCAGATCCACGAGCGGATCCTCGAACTGGAGAACGGCTACGACACTATGGTCGGCGAGCGCGGCTACCGGCTCTCCGGCGGCGAGAAGCAACGGATGGCGATCGCCCGGGTGCTGCTGAAGGACCCCGCCGTGCTGGTGCTCGACGAGGCGACCAGCGCCCTGGACACGGTCAGCGAGCGGCTCGTGCAGGCCGCGCTGGAGCCCCTGATGCGGGGCCGCACGACGATCGCGATCGCCCACCGGCTCTCGACGATCCGCTCGGCCGACGTCATCTTCGTCGTCGACGCCGGCCGCGTCGTGGAGCAGGGCGACCACGACGCGCTGCTCGCGTTCGGCGGCCGCTACGCCGCGCTGTTCACCCAGCAGTACGGCGGGGGCCTGGTCGAGGCCCGCTGCACCGACGGCCTGCGGCTGGCCGACGGACGCGTGCTGCAGACGACCCCGCAGCCGTGAGCGCGAGCGCGGGCGGTCGGTGCGGGCGAGCAGCTGCACGGTCGCATGGTGGTTGAGCCAGATGATGCCGACGATGAGGAACGACACCAGGTAGGCCAGGTAGCGCGGCCACTGGTCCCCGAGTGCGCGGCCCAGGTGGCCTTCCGCGTCGACGGGGACCTTGACGTCCAGGATCAGCAGCGTGATGACGATGCCAGCACACCGTCGCTGAAGGCCTCCAGCCGCCCGACGCTCATCCCGAACCCGCCGCCGTCGTCCTGACCGACCGCGGTCGCGCCTGCACCGCAGCGGCCGAGGAGGCAGCGGCCGAGGTCGTCTCTCGCTGGAAGCAGGGCGTCCCGGCGCGGCAGGCCGCCGGCCTTGCCGCCGCGTTGGAACGGCTAGCCACCGCAGGACCGGTACGGCCTTCCTGGTGAGGGCGGCGGGGGCGACGTCAGCCGCCGCCCCCTCGGCAGCTGTCGTCCCGTCGAGCCACGGCGCTGGTGTTGCAGCGCTGCACCAGCCGTACTGGATCGTCGTCGTCAGATACCGGCCACTAGTCGGCGGCTTGCCGCCGCACGCCGGGCTGCTGCTCGGCGGTGCGCTGGCCCTGACGGCGGTTGCCGCGGTCCTCACCGGGCTGGTGTCCGGCCGGGACACCAGCGCCCGCCGGCAGGACCGGGTCCGGGAGCTGTCCGGTGCGTGGGCGGCCCCGCGGGACGAACCGGACCTGCGGCTGCACGCCGCCGACCCGGCCCGGATTGTGCTCGGCACCCTGGCCGGCAAGACGATCGCGAACCCGCCGCGGCGCTCGCTGATGGTGCTGGCCCCGACCGGCGCCGGCAAGACCCCCCGGGTGGTGGTCCCGGCGGTGCTGCGGCACCACGGCCCGGCGCTGGTCGCCTCGGTAAAGTCCGACGTGCTGCTGCTGACCCAGGCGGCCCGGGCCCGGTCCGGACCGGTGTGGGTGTTCGACCCGACCGGCGCGACCGGGCTGCCCGCCGCGCGCTGGTCACCGCTGGCCGCGGTGGCCAGCTACGGCGACGCGATGAAGGCCGCGGCGTGGCTGACCGACTCCAGCAAGGTCGACGGCCGGGGGGTGGAGGACCAGCGGTTCTGGGACGCGCTGGGCCGCAAACTGCTCGCGCCGCTGCTGTTCGCCGCCGCCGGCACCGGCCGGCACATCGCCGATGTGGTGCGCTGGGTGGACTACCGGGCCGAGGACGAGGTCCAGGACCTGCTGGACACCCTCGGCGACCCGGACGCGATCGCGGCGTGGGCGGCGAACCGGGCCCGGCCGGACAAGACCAAAGGCTCGGTGTACGGCACCGCCGAGGTGGTGCTGGAGTCCTTCGGTCACCCCGCCGTCCGGGACGCGCTGGCCACCGCGGCCGGTGACCCGGCCGCCTTCGACCACACCGCGCTGCCCGACGGCGGCACCCTGTACCTGGTCGCTCCCGCCACCGACCAGGCCCTGTTCACCCCGGTGTTCGAAACACTCACCAACGCCGTCCTGCGGGAGGTGGAACGCCGGGCGGCCAGAGGCGGCCTGCCGCTGTCCCCGCCGCTGCTGCTGATGCTGGACGAGGCGGCCAACAACGCCCCGCTGCGCCGACTGGACCAGGTCGCCTCCCAAGGCGCCAACGAAGGCGTGATCGTGGTGTCGGTGTGGCAGGACGAAGGCCAGATCGTCAGCACCTACGGCCAGGACCGGGCCCGGACCGTCAACGCCAACCACGTCGCGAAGCTCTACCTGCCCGGGATCAACGACGAGGCGACGCTGCGCGCGGTGTCGGAGTCGATCGGGGACCACCAGGTCCGCAAGGTGACCGAGTCCCGCGACTCCACCGGCCGGCTGTCCCGCTCCACCCAGCTCGTCGATGAACGCCTGGCCCCGCCGGCGGCGCTACGCAAGCTCACCGCCGGCACCGCCATCGTGCTCACCGGCAGCCACAAACCGATGCGGCTGCGCGTCCCGGGCTGGTATGAGGACCGGGCGCTGCGGGCGCTGGTCGACCCGGCGGTCGCCGCCGCCTTCGACGCCCAGTTCAGCCCACCGCGGCGGACCAAGGCCCGGGTGTGACCCACCCGGCCGGACGCGCAACCGACGCCGAGCAGGCCCTGCTCGAGCTGGCCACCGTGGTCAACGACCTCGACGAGCGCCTCGCCGCCGCCGAGGCCTGCATCGCCCGCGGCCAGTGGGACCAACACAGCCCGCAGGAGCTCACCGGCTGGGTCGAGCAGCTACGCGAGACCTACCAGCTGCGCTCCAAGCTGACCGACAGCTGGGCGCACATCCCGGCGGTGGTCGCTGAACTGACCGCGCTGCGCACCGCGCACCGCGCCGCCTGGGGCCCCACCGCCGGCCCCACCGACCAGATGCACTGGCACGACGCGCTGGCCCGGGCGGTGCCGCGCCTGCTCGAGCACCAGGCTGAACACCGCAAGCTCGCCGCCGGCCTGACCGGCCGGCATTAGGCTCGGCGAGGTGAGCACGACCGAGGCGCCGCCGGCGGTGCTGGCCCGGGTCGCAGCGGTCGCCGCCGCCTGTGGCCTGCCCACCCCCCGGGTGCAGATCCGCACCGGGGTGCGCACCGCGACCGTCGATGTCCGCCGCCGGGTGCCCGTGCTGCAGCTCGGCGAGGGTCTGCTCACCGCCGCCGACGACGTCTTCGACCACGTGGTGAGCCACGAGCTCGGCCACGTCGCGGCCGGCCGCCGGCGCAGCCACCCGCTGTCCTACGCCGGCCGCACCGTGCTGGTGGTCTTCCCGGCCACCGCCCTGGCCGGTGTCTTGTGGCTGGGGGTGTACGGGGTGAACCTGGCCGTCATCGTGTCCGCCGCCGGCCTGGGCCTGGCCACCGCGGTCATGACACCGCGGCTGCGCCGCTCGGAGTTCGCCTGCGACGTGTACGCAGCCGATCGCGGCTACCCGATGACCCCGCCGGTCTACGCCTGGCTCAACAAGCAGGCCCCGGACACCTGCCGCCACCGCTGTCACACCGCCTGTGGTGCACCCACCCCACCTGGCCCGTCCGCTACCACGCCGCCCAGGCCACCCCACCGGCCTGACCCCCGCGGCCGGCAGGTAGCTGCCTGCACCCACGTGCCGTGAGAGGGCGTGACCGGCCTCGGCCGACACCCACGGCGCGCTGCGTGGCACAACCCGCGACGAACCAGGGGGGCGTCAGCGGTTCGTCGAGGGCCATCCGGTGCGGCTGGTTCTCACAACGGTGGTGGAGCCGCGTACTCGCAGGTCGGCCCGGAGGGTGCTGCGCCGGGTCCCTGCTGCATGACCGTGTGGTTGCTCAGCGCTGGCCGGCCTCGCCGCGTCCTCGGCGGCCGACAGGACCCGTGGAACGGCCGCCGCGACGATGTGCTCGACGTCCCAGCGGAAGGTGCTCAGCGGGGGGTTGAGCAGCCGCGACATCTGGTGGTCGTCGTAGCCAAGGACCGATACCTGGGCGGGCACGGTCCATCCGCGCTCGGCCACCGCCAGGTAGACGCCGTAGGCGATGGAATCGGAAAGGCAGAAGAACGCGGTAGGAGCGACCGGTTCGGTCAGCAACTGCGCCGCCACCACTGCAGCCCCGTCCACGGACGCGGGCGAGGACGTCAAGGTCAGCTCCAGTCCGAGCCGGGCGGCCTCGACGTGGGCCAGTCTTTCCGCTGGCCGCTCGGGCGTAAGCGGGAGTGAGGGTGATAGCAGCGCGACCCGCCGGTGTCCTAGGTCGGCCAGGTGCGCGAGGCCGAGGCCGATGGCGCGGCGGTTGTCGAACAGCACTTCCCCAGCGGTCGCCACGCCGCGCAGCGGGTCCCCGATCGTCACGACGGGCAGCGCCCTGATCAGGTCCGCCCAGTACGGCGCCGCCGGGTCCAGCGGCACGACGATGGCTGCGTCGACGTGTCGGTCGCGCAGCTGCTGCACCATAGTGCGCTCGCGGTTCGGGTCGCCCTGCGCGTCGGCGACCAGCGGGAAACGCTCGTGACCCAGCAAGGCCCGGCCGAGCTCAACGACGAGTCGCTGCTGCCAGAGGTCTTCCAGCGAGCTGCAGAGCACGCCGATGGTGCCGGTGCGCCCGAGCGCCAGCGCGCGGGCCGTCGGGTTGACCTCGTAGCCAAGCTCGTCTGCCGCTTGGCGTACCCGCGCCAGGGTCTTCTCCGGCAGGTGCAGCCCGCGCAACGCATACGACACGGCGGCTGCAGACAACCCGGTCGCCTCGGCGACGTCGCGCATGGTGGCGCGCTTGGGCCGAAGCGTCATGACGTCAGTGAAGTGCATCGCCCGGAAACACGACGCGCTCGGACTTGACGATTGTGTCGGTGAACCGCTTCACTAATCGGTGAAGCGCATCACCAGAGGGAGGCGAGCGTGTCGATCGACGTACACCAGCACCTGTGGCCGCCAGCTCTCGTCGAAGCGCTGCGCCGACGCCAGAGTCCGCCGCGGCTGGTTGGATGGCGCCTCGAGCTCAGCGGTGAACCGGCGTATGACGTCCGCCCGGCCGATCACGACGTCGACAGCCGCCGCGTGCTGGCCCACCAGGACGGGCTGGACCTCGTCCTACTGTCGTTGTCCAGCCCACTCGGGATCGAGCAGCTGCCCCCGGCCCAGGGCCTCCCGCTTCTGGCGGCGTGGCACGACGGAGTCGCTGAGCTCACCGCGCCATTCGGGGCGTGGGCCTCGGCGGCGGTCACTGAGCCGGACCCGGCCGCCCTGACGGCAGAGCTGGACCGCGGGTGCCTGGGCCTGCAGCTGCCCGCTACCGTGCTGGCTGACCCGTCCGGCGTAGAGCGGCTGGGACCGCTGCTGGCGGCGTTGGAGGAGGCGGACCGACCGCTGCTCGTCCACCCCGGTCCCGCCGTCGCGGGACCCTCAGTCCCGGCTTGGTGGCCGGCTCTGGTGCCGTACGTGTCCCAGCAGCACGCGGCCTGGTACGCCTGGCATGTGGCGGGTCGACCGAGCCACCCTGCATTGCGGGTGTGTTTCGTGGCGCTGGCAGGGCTGGCCCCGCTGCACCATGAGCGCCTCGTAACCCGCGGGGGGCGCTTTGGACAAGTGGATCCTCTGGTCTGGTTCGACGTCTCCTCCTACGGGACGCGCGGCATAGACGCCATGTTGCGCGTCGTCGGGGTGGACGGGCTGGTGCACGGTTCGGACCGGCCCTACGCTGGGCCGTCCGATCCCGGCCTCGGTGAGGCGGTGAGGTTTGCTCTGCGGACCCGCAACCCGAGCCGGTTCCTGACCGGCTCGCCCGTAACGGCCCCGCTGCAACGGCGGTCTGTGCTCGGCAAGGAGCGAGTGCCGTGACACCCTCCGTCGCGCCTGTCGCCGTACCGAACCCACCGGACAGGGGCCCGGGCACACCCCTGTCTCGGGCGTTGACGGCCTTGCCGGGCCGGCAGCTCGACCCGGGCGAGTTGCGCGAGCTCGTCGACCGACTGGCTGGAGAGACGGCACTGTGGCACCCGCTGGTCGCGTTCTCCGATCAGGAGCGGCACTTCGCCTCCCTGCACCGCGACGCGTTCGTCGATGTCTGGTTGCTGTGCTGGACGCGGCGCAACGACACCGGCTGGCACGATCATGACCTTTCGGCGGGGGCTGTCGCCGTGGCACAGGGGGCGCTGGTCGAGAGCAACCCGCGCATCGGCGGCCACCATAGGAAGACGGTGGTGTCGGCCGGAACCTCCTTCCACTTCGGCGCAGACCATCTGCACCGGCTCACCGGCGCCACCGACGACGCGATCTCGGTCCACGCCTACTCCCCGCCGCTGTGGCGCCTCGGGCAGTACGACCTGAGCGCCGACGGCATCCTCCGGCGCAGATCGATCAGCTACGCCGATGAGCTGCGTCCGGTCGGGTAGGCCGCCGCCAGCGGGGTCAGTCACGGCGCGCTGGGGCGGTCAGCGCGGCCAGCTGGGTCAGCAGGTCGACGCCGCTTTTCAGGTCCGGTCCCAGCACCCGGTCGTCGGTATCGGCGGCCAGCTGTGCCGCGCAGAGCTCGAAGGCGGTGCGCACCGGGGCGTCGACCAGGCGGTCTGGCGCGCTACGGAGCGCGCGTACCGCCGCTACCAGCTCGGTGGCCAGGACCAGCCCGACCAGCTCTACGGTCCGCCCGGCCGCCCGGGCGGCCTGCGTGGAGAAGCTGGCGTGTTCCTCAAAGCCCAGGCTGAGTACCGCGCTGCCGGCAGTCAGCGGCGCGCTGAGCGCCCGGAGCTCGCTGAGCGCGTCCTGCGCGACGTACTCCAAGATCATGATTCCGGAGCTGCCGGGTGGTCCGCCGGCCAGAAAGGCTGGTAGTCCGGTCATCGTCGGGTCGACCAGGTCCCCGAGTCGGGCAGCTGACAGGGCAGCGAGCGGGAGCAGGGCGGCCCGACTCTGGTCCAGGGCCAGGGCGAGCTCGGCGGTGTGGAAGCCGCCGTGGTGGAAGACCTCCTCGCCCCGGACCAGTGGGTTCTCCGAGGCGGCGTTCGCCTCCACCTCCACGACCCGCCGCAGGTCGGCTAGTGCGTCCAGGGCCGCGCCGGCGACCTGCGGCAGGGCGCGCAACCCGTAGGGGTCCTGCAGGCGGCGGCTGGGTAGCCCCAGCTGCGGCTGTCCCAGCAGCAGCCGCAGGTCGGCCGCGATCACCACGGCCCCCGGGTGCCGGGCGGTGTGCACCGCTGCGGCGTACGCCTCCGGGGCCCCCTGCAGAGCGCAAAAGGACAGGGCCGCAACGACGGTCGCGGCATGCAGCAGGTCGTGCAGGTCCACGCAGGCCAGCGCCGAGGTCGCCACCGTCAAGGCGTTGCTGCTGATCAGCGCGAGTGCGTCGCCGGTGCCCAACGCAACCGGGGCGAGGCCGGCTGCCGTCCAGGGCAGCTCGCCCAGCAAGGTCAGCCCGAGCTCGGCCAACGCCGACAGGTCGCCGGTGCCGACCGCTCCCCACCGGTGCAGCTCGGGAAGCCCCCCCTGCGTCAGGGCCTGGGCCAGCGCGTCGACCACCTCAGGGCGCACCCCCGATCCCGCCGCCAGCAACTGGTTGAGCCGGACCAACACGGTCGCCCGGACCGTGGCCGGTGGCTCCACTGGGCCTACGCAGGCCGCGTGACTGCGTAACAACCGACGTCCATGACCGGCCAGGTCGGCAGCCCGGACATCCTCATGCCGTTGAGCGCCCACCCCCGTGGTGCGGCCGTACACCGGGCGCTGCAGCGCGGCCCGCTCAGCGCTGGCATGCGCGGCGGCGACGCGGCGACGGGCTGCGGGATCCACCGTGGCTGCCCTGGCACCGCGGGCCACCGTGACGATGTCCCGGCAGGTAAGGGTGCCGCCGTCCAAGGACAACGGAAGCTCCGCCCTGCCGGTGCCCACCGGGTGCGCGCCCTGGACCGGCTCATGCGGCTTAGCAACCATCCCCGACACCTCCGACATCGCCCTCCCAGCAACCCATCAAGCCAGCGAGATCTCCCACCCCAGCGACGTCCAGCAGCGGTGCCGGCAACTGGACAAGAACAGAACCCCCCGCTGGGCAGGCACCTTGCTCGTTCACGGTCCACTTCCCACGAGCATGTGACGGTCCGCCACATCCCGCTCGTCCACCACCCACTCTCATCACAGGCGCACGAAGAAGCACCGCTGCCATGACCAGGGCCCTGTTCTCGCCCCTACAACCTTGCCAATCTCGAGCAGCACAACCGGCTCGTCATAGGCCCAACGGCCAGGAACCGCGCCGCCAACGACGCTGTGCCCAACGGCTCCACGGTACCTACTACGCCTGCGCTTCTGGCCGGTAACGGCGCAAGGGCGAGCCGCTGCTTCATCACGCTGTGGTGCCTGATCTTGCCCGCTCGACGTCAGGCACGTGCTGCTCAGCCCAGTCGCAGATGGCGCGCAGCGGCGTCTCCACGTGCGACCCAGCGGTGTGAGCCTGTACTCCACCCGCGGCGGCACCTCCGCGTAGATCTGGGGGTCACCAGCCCGTCCCGCTCGAGGCCGCGCAGCGCCGCGGTCAGGACCTTCGGGGGAGATCCAGGCGAACTCCTCGCGCAGCTCGCCGAGCCGCCTCGTGCCGTGCAGAAGCGTCAAGAAGATCATCACGGTCCACCGGTAGCCAGTGAGGATGTATTTGGCACCGCACGCTGGGTCTGACTCACCGGTAGCCCGACGCGAGCCTGCTGTCTTTGGATCGATTCGTCGGCCTGGCGGGCGGTGCTGCTTGCACGCGAGCGGCCGGGTGGCGTGACCTCATAGGA
>JAABUT010003643.1_pt1 | contig 12977 bp, 12 predicted proteins | sample 5559281 | NCBI WGS metagenome assembly JAABUT01 (sample SAMN10711880, study PRJNA513359) | rock metagenome | isolation source: Antarctica rocks | place: Antarctica: Victoria Land, Ricker Hills nord | collected 2016-01-04
AACAACCTCACCGACCTACTCCAACGCCCGGAACAACGCCTGGAACAACGCCAAAACGGTACAGCAAGCCCCGCCCAACCCCGAGCGGCCTGAACCCCTGACGAACTATCGAGCGAGACCACTTAGCACGGCTATCGGAGAGGGACAGTGCGGATAGCGAAATCGACCAATCATCGCCATCGAGTGGACGGGAGTCACCATGCTCCTGCCAGACAGCGCAGCCACCCCTCACACCGATCAGCGTCCGGACTATCCGCACCCTGACCGCCGCGAACCTCACCGGCCAGGCCCCGAGCGGCACTGCCGGACTGGCACCGGAGCCAGCAGTCAATCAATGATGAGGCGATCAGACTGTTAAGACGGAAACGCCGGCCTGTCGGATCCGGTTGAGCACTGCGGGGTTTGCGCCGTTGTCGGTGATGAGGCAGTGCACGTCGGAGACGGGACAGATTTTGGCGAAGGCGCGGGCGGTGAGCTTGCTGCTGTCCGCGACGATGATCAGGCGCCGGGCGCGCTGGGCCATGAGCCGGTTGATGCTGGCCTCCTCTTCGTCGTTGGCCTTGGCTCCGGTGTCGGGGTCGAAGGCGTCGACTCCCATGATGGCGACGTCTAGGTCCACTTGTTGCAGGGTTGCGGCGGCGAGTGCGCCGGTCAGCTCGAAGGATTTTGGGCGGGCGACGCCTCCGGTCATGACGAGTTTGACGTGTCGGCGCACGGTGAGCTCTCCCGCGATGTTGATGGCGTTGGTGACAATGGTGACCTGTTCGTCGCTGTCGGCGGAGGTGGCGCGCTCGGCGATGGCGCGGGCCACTTCGGTGGTGGTGGTGCCTCCGTTGAGGCCGGCGACTTCGCCGCGGCTGACCATGGCGGCTGCGGCCGCGCCGATTCGGGTCTTCTCCGAGTGCTTCATGGCCTTGCGGTAGCGGATCGGCAGGTCGTAGCTCACGGTGGTGGCCACCGCACCACCCCGCGTCCTGGTGACGAGCTGTTGTGCATCGAGATGGTTCAGGTCTCGCCGGATGGTCGAGCTGGACACCTGCAAGATCCGGGCGATCTTGTCGACGTCGATGTTGCCGTCGTTCGCCATGGCATCCAGCAGAGCGTTGAGACGGGCGTATCGGTTCACGGCCTGGGTCCTCTCGTCGATGCCGGACCTTAACACAACTGCTCGAAACTGCTCGCAAAAGGTCTATCGCGAGCAGTTTTACCCATGTTAGCTTCTTGGCACCGCAGTTCAACCGTTTCACCGTTGATCACCTCCCGTTCGCCGGAACCCTTTCGCCCAAGGAGAAGTCGTGCGCAACCTCAGATTAAGAACAGTGGCACTGACCGCGACAGCGGCACTTGTGCTCATCGCCGGGTGCTCGAGCAGCAGCACCGCGGCCGGCTCGAGCAGCAGCACCGCGGCCGGCTCGAGCAGCAGCACCGCGGCCGGCTCGAGCAGCAGCACCGCGGCCGGCCCCAGTAGCGGCGCCTCGGCCGGTGCGGCGACGTCGGGTTCCTCGATGGCGGCCGGTTCAAGCTCGTCCAGTGGGACAACTGCCGATGCATCACCGGTTTCGCTGACCTACGGCGTGTGGGACAAGAATCAGGTGCCGGCCATGCAGAAGATCATCGACGCCTACCACGCCGTTCATCCGAACGTCACGGTCACGGTGCAGTTGACGCCGTACACGGACTACTTCACGAAGTTGCAGGCGGCCGCCACCGGGGGACAGGCACCGGACGTGTTTTGGATGAACGGCCCCAACTTTCAGCTCTATGCCTCCAACGGCGTGCTGCAGCCGCTCACCGACGTCAAGGTGGACACCAGCGCATATCCCGCATCGTTGGTCAAGCTCTACTCCTACAAGAACCAGCAGTTCGGATTACCGAAAGACTTCGACACGATTGGGCTCTGGTACAACAAGAAGCTCTTCGACGCAGCCAAGGTGAAGTACCCGGACTCGACCTGGACGTGGTCGACGTTCCAGCAGGCTGCGCAGAAGCTGACAGTTCCGGCCAAGGGGCAGTTCGGCGCCGTCTCGCTGCTGGAAGGTCAGGAGGGCTACTACAACACCATCTTCCAGGCTGGCGGCTACGTGGTCTCCCCGGACGGGAAATCCTCCGGGTACGGCACTGCCCCGACGATCAACGGCCTCAAATTCTGGACCGATCTGATCAGCAACAAGCTCTCACCCACGCAACAGCAGATGACCGACACCGCGCCCTATCAGATGTTCGAGGCCGGGAAGGTAGCGATGTTCTGGGGCGGCTCGTGGGACGCAGTGGAATTCGGGGGAAATGCCGGCACCAAGAACACGGTGGACGTCGCGGTACTCCCGATGGGCGTCAAGCGGGCGACGGTGATCCACGGCCTGGCCAATGTCGTGTTCAGCCGGACCGCCCACAAGCAGGCCGCGGAGGAGTTCGCCGCGTTCCTCGGTTCGCAGCAGGCCGCCAAGATCGAAGGCAGCACCGGCACCGTGATCCCGGCCTACAACGGGACCCAGGCGGCGTGGGCGGCGGCATTCCCGCAGTTCCACCTGCAGAACTTCCTCGCCGAACTGCCCTACGCCGTGCCGCTGCCGGTGTCCGGCAACACCGCCGCGTGGAACACCCTGGAGACCGACGATCTCACCAAGGCGTGGGCCGGCACGACCCCGATCGCCACCGCGGCGAAGGACCTCGCCACTTCGATGACCGCGGTGTTGGCCAAGGAAGGGAACTGACCGATGGTCAGCACCGTGGGGGACCGGACCACGCAGGACGCGGCGCCCGTCAGGTCGTTGAAGAAGGCAACGTCCCCCACCGGTGGCCGGCGATCCAGTCGTCCGAGGTCGAATCTGTTGTGGGCGATCTTCTTCCTGGCCCCGACCACGATCGGCCTGAGCGTGTTCTACCTGTGGCCGATCGTGGAGACGATCTACTACAGCTTCACCACGTGGGGTCCGTTCGGTGGTCACACCTTCACCGGCTGGGCGAACTACAAAGAGATCTTCCACGACCCGGACGTCGCCGGCGCCTTGGGCAACACCCTGCTGTACGCCCTGTTGGGTTTGATCGGTCTGCCGGTCTCGCTGGTGCTCGCCGCGGTGCTGGCCAAGCCGGGGCGGCGGGGAGTCAGCGCCTACCGCACCCTGCTGTTTTTGCCGGTGGTGACGATGCCGGCCGCCGTGGCGATCGTCTGGCGTTGGCTGTACAACGGCGATTTCGGCTTGATCAACAATCTGCTGGGTCGGGTGGGGTTGCACGGGGGCTACTGGCTCAGCGACCCGCATACCGCCTTGATCGCGTTGGCGGTCGTCGGGATCTGGTCGACGGTCGGCTACAACATGGTCATTTTGATGGCCGGTCTGCAGTCCATCCCCCGCCAGTTTCACGAGGCAGCCGCGATGGACGGCGCCGGACCGGTACGACAGTTCTTCTCCATCACGTTGCCGCTGCTGAGCCCCAGCCTGTTCTTCGTCACCGTGCTGTCGGTGATCGGCTCACTCCAGACGTTCGACTTGGTCTACGTGATGATCGGCAAGACCAACCCGGCGTTGCCGCAGACCCGGACCATCGTCTACCTGTTCTACCAGAAGGCTTTCCAGGAGAACGACCGCGGCTACGCCGCCGCGATGGCGCTGCTGCTGCTGCTGCTCATCGTGTGCATCACGGCGTTGCAGTTCCGGCTGCAGAAGAAATGGGTGCACTATGAGTAGCGCGATACGGTCGATACCGCCGGAGGTCGGCGATGATGTCCGACGTGGCAATTGGCGAGCTTCCAGGCTCGGGCCGGTCGGTGCGCACACCTTTCTGCTGATCGCGGCGCTGGCGCTGGCTGGGCCGTTCGTGTGGGAACTGCTCACGTCCTTCAAGAGTCTGACCGAATCCACCCGGGTACCACCGACTCTGCTGCCGCAGACCTGGCAGTTCGGTACCTACGGGAACGTCTTCACGGCCATACCTTTTCTGCATCTATTGACCAACAGCGTGATCAACGCTTTGGCGCGCACGGCAGCTCAGCTGCTGTTCTGCTCGATGGCCGCATATGCGTTTGCCCGCATCGACTTTCCCGGACGCAAGGTGCTGTTCGGTATCTTCCTGTCCGTGCTGTTGGTCCCCAGCCAATTGTTGATCATCCCGCAGTACCAGATCATCCAGAACCTGGGTCTGCTCAACACCCTGCCGGCCCTGTTTCTCCCGGGTTTGTTCAGTGCCTTCGGCACGTTCCTGCTGCGTCAGTTTTTCTTGGCGTTGCCGATGGAACTGGAAGAAGCGGCCCGGCTGGACGGAGCAAATCCGCTGCGCATCTACTGGAGCGTCCTGCTGCCGCTGGCCAGGCCGGGTCTGGTGGCCCTGGGCATTCTTACCATGATCTGGTCCTGGAACGATCTGCTGTGGCCGCTGATCGTGAATACCGACCCGAACAAACTCACGCTCAGCGTCGGCCTGGCATCCCTACAGGGTCAATTCCAGACCGACTACCCGGTCCTGATGGCCGGATCCCTGCTCGCCACCATTCCGGTCATCCTGGTCTTCATCATCATGCAGAAGCAGGTCGTGGAAGGCATCGCACTGTCCGGCTCCAAAGGATGAGTCCCCAGAAGGTGACCTCCGGAGGGATCGACACTGTGTCGGATTTGCGCGTCGGCGTCGTCGGCATCGGTCAACGCGCGGCGCTGGCCCGGTTGGTCGCCACCCCAGCTTCGGAGGCCCGGGTGGTCGGCTGCGCCGATCCACACCCAGGCGCAAAGCGCTACGCCGCCGAACTGTTCGGTCCGGATGTGCCGGTCTTCGATGACCACCGCGCATTGCTGGAACAGGATCTGGATGCGGTGATGGTCTTCACCCCGGACGACGCCCACACCGCACCTGTACTGGCGGCGCTGACGGCTGGGGTGGCGGTGTTCGTGGAGAAGCCACTGGCCATCTCGATCGCCGACTGCGACGAGATCCTGCAGACAGCCAGAGCCACGGGTTCCCGACTGTACGTCGGGCACAACCTGCGGCATCTTCCGTTGCTGCGCCGGATGAAGGAGCTGATCGAGCGGGGCGTGATCGGTGAGGTGAAATCGATCTGGTGCCGGCACTTCGTCGGGCACGGCGGCGACTACTACTTCCGTGACTGGCATGCCGACCGCAGTCATACGTTGGGGTTGCTGCTGCAGAAGGGCGCCCATGATCTCGATGTCATCCACTGGCTGGCCGGGGCCCCGTCACGGCATGTGGTGGCGATGGGCGCGCTGCAGGTCTACGGCAACATCGACCGCCGCCGGACGAACCCCGAGCCACCGGGGGCCGCCATGGGCGACTGGTTCGATCCGCAGCAGTGGCCGCCGACCGAATTGGACCAGCTCAACCCGGTGGTGGACGTGGAGGATCTGTCGATGATGCTGGTCCGGCTAAGCAACGGAGTGCTGGCCAGCTATCAGCAGTGCCACTACACGCCCGACTACTGGCGCAACTACACCGTCATCGGCGACCGCGGACGGATGGAAAACTTCGGCGATACCGTCAGCGACTCCGCCGGCACGATCAAGGTCTGGAACCAGCGCAGATCCGGATACCGCGAGGACGCCGACCTGAGCATCCCCGTTCAGCCCTCCGAGGGCAGCCACGGCGGCGCGGACGCCGCGATCGTCGCGGAGTTCCTTCGATTCGTACGGTCCGGCGGCGTCACCGACACCTCTCCGGTCGCCGCCCGCGAGGCCGTCGCCGCCGGTGTTGCCGCTACACGGTCCCTCCGGTCGGGGAGTGTCCCGGTCGACATCACCCCACTGGCGACAGATCTGGTGGACTACTTTGCTCGAGGCCAGACCCGCTGACACCCGTCGCTGCCAACTACTGCACCACAAATTCGAACCAACCAAGGAGTACGCATGAGTTTCATCAGTGCCGAGATCGCGCGGCAGCCGGCCAGCTGGCAGCAGGCTGCCCAACTGCTGCCCAGCGTGGCCAAGATGTTGCCCGCCAACGGTGAACGGGTCGCCGTCATCGGGTGCGGCACCTCCTGGTTCATGGCCGAGGCCTACGCCCGGCTCCGCGAGGATGCGGGACTGGGCGAAACCGATGCTTTCAGCGCCTCGGAATTCCCCGCACACCGCCACTACGACCGGGTCGTGGCCATCACCCGGTCCGGGACCACCACCGAGATCCTGACCGTGCTGGCCCGGCTCCGCGATCTCACCCCCACCGTCGCGCTGACCGCCGACACCACCACCCGGATCGTCGAGGTCACCGACCTCGTGGTAGATCTGGGCTTTGCCGACGAACAGTCGGTCGTTCAGACCCTCTTCGCGACGACGGCGTTGACGTTGCTGCGCGCCCACCTGCGCCACGACATCGACCACCTCATCGAACAAGCTAAGTCCGTGCTGGCGGTGCCGCTGGAGCGCCGGTGGCTCGACGCGGAGCAGATCACATTTCTGGGCAGCGGGTGGGCACACGGTGTGGCCAGGGAAGCAGCTTTAAAGATGCGGGAAGCGTGCCAGGCCTGGACCGAGTCGTACCCGAGCACCGAATACCGACACGGGCCGATCAGCATTGCGGCGCCCGGCCGACTCGTTTGGCAGTTCGGCACTGGTGAACCTGGCCTGCCCGAACAGGTCCAGGCCACCAGTGCCACCTACGTCCACCACCAGGACGACCCCCAGGTCGACCTTGTGCGCATTCAACTTCTCGCCGCAGCGCGCGCGCAGTTGCTCGGCCTTGACCCGGACCAACCGCGAAACCTGACACGCTCGGTCGTCCTGACCGGCTGAGCGACCCAGCAAGGACTAACTCCACGCTCACCGCAGGCACCGGGCGCCCTTCGCTGAGCAACCTTCCACCTACCTGATCGCAGGGGTACGCCCAGACTTCTAACACCACATGCCCTGCAGTTGTGACGGGTAGGGGTGGCCGAACAATAAGCTGCACGGCGACTTGGCAACCCTAATTCCCTGCAGCGCAGCTATTACTCCGCGCTTCCGATCCGAAAGGCACGGTCTGAGATGGACTCCGCCATTACTGCTGATGCCCTGGTGAGGCAGCCGCCCCACTCGACCACGTTACCCACCGGCCGTCCGGTCGCCGCGATCGACATCGGCGGAACCAGCATCAAAGCCGCGCTATTCCTGGACACTGGCGAGCCGCTGCACGAGTTCCGGGTGCCGACACCGCGGCATCTGGGGCCCGATGCCGTGGTGCGCGCGGTCATCGATACTGCGCTGCAACTCCTCGATGTGGCGCAGCGGCAGCACGGAACTGCTCCAGCTGCCCTGGGAGTCGCTTGCTTAGGGCTGGTCGACGACCAACAAGGCACCGCCACGTACTCCGCTGCGATCGGTTGGCGTGACCTACCTCTGGTGGACGTGTTGCGAAGCCGACTGCACATCCCGGTCGCGCTGCGGCAGGACATTCGCGCGGCCGCCTACGCCGAGACCCCTCCCGGCAGCTCGCAGAATTGGGACCCGACGCTGTTCGTGGCCATCGGGACCGGCATCGGCGGGGCCATCACCGCCGGTAATCGCCTTCTATCCGGCGCGCACCGTCGCGCCGGCGAGATCGGCCACCTGCAGGTCCGCCCGCAAGGGGGCCGGCCTTGCCGGTGCGGCGGCACCGGTTGCCTGGAAAGCTACAGTTCGGCTACCGCGATCGCCGCGGCAGCCTCGGCTGCCCTGGGCCGCGCGGTCAGCGCCCCCGAGGTCGTCTCGGCCGCCACCGCAGGTGAAGGCTGGGCCGTGCCGATCTGGCACGACGCGCTCCAGGTACTGGCGCAGGGTCTGCTCGCCGCGGCCCTGCTCATCGACCCAGCCCGCATCGTCATCGGCGGGGGATTGTCGTTGGCCGGAGCGGCGCTGCTGAATCCACTGCGGCAGGCCGCCGCCGATGGATACCCGTTCGGCGAACCCCCGCCGATCGTCCTGGCCAGATTCGGCGACTCCGGAGCCCTGCGCGGAGCCGCATCCAGCGCCCGGGACCTGTTGGCCGACACCGTCGGTGCACGATGATCCTGACCGTTAGCCTCAACCCGGCACTGGATGTCACCTACCTCCTGGACCGGATCACCCCTGGCGCCAGCCACCGCGTGCAGCAGGTCACCGAACAGGCCGGCGGCAAAGGCATCAACGTCTCCCGCGTCCTGCAGCAGATGGGGATCGACACCAAGGCCACCGGAGTGCTCGGCGGGTCCACCGGACGCACCGTTGCCCAAGACCTTGCCAACGCGCGCATCGCCCATTCCTTCCTCACTGGGCCCGCAGAGACGCGTCGCAGCACCACCATCGTCGAGCGCGACGGGACGGCGACCGTGCTGAACGAACCCGGGCCCGGTACCCACATCCAGCTGAGCCTGTGGTTGGAGTTCCTTGATCGAGTGGGCTTCCTGACCGGCCGATCCGACGTTGTCGTCCTGTCCGGCTCGCTGCCCCGATGGGCGCCCCCGGATGCCTACCGGCAGCTGGTGGAACTCATCCACTTACTCGGGCGGCCCTGCATCCTGGATGCCGACGGGCCCGCCCTGATGGCAGCGCTGCCCGCTGGGCCAGACCTGATCAAACCCAACCGCGGCGAGCTGCTGCACGCTACGGCAGCAACAAATCTCAACGCGGCGATCGACATCGCCCTGCGCGCCGGCGCCCCACGCGTCGTCGTCTCCGACGGCCCCGACGGGTTGTTCAGCTTCGACTCCTCCAGCGCGTTGCACGTCCGACCGCCGACGCTGTCCGCGGTCAACCCGACCGGCGCAGGTGATGCCGCCGTTGCCGCACTGGCCGTGGGCCTCCTACAAGGTGACACCGAGCGGCAAAGCCTGCTACGAGCCTGCGCCTGGTCGGCCGCAGCTGTCCTGCACCCGGTGGCCGGATTCATCGACACCACAATCCTGGCCGAGTTGAGCGCACAGATCACCGTGCACGCCGCGCCCCGACAGAGGCGGGAGCCGGCATGCTGAGCACGACGGCCGCACTGTTCGACTTCGCCGCCCACCACCGGACCCCCTTGCTGGCGTTCAACATCATCACCCTGGAACACGCCCAGGCAGTCCTGGCCGCCGCGGATGCCGCCGATCAACCTGTCATCCTGCAGATCAGCGAAAACGCCGCCAAATACCACCACGGACCTGGGGCGCTGATCGCTGCCTGCCAAGTCTTGAGCCAAGCCAGCAGCACTGCGGTGTCACTTCATCTAGATCACGTAGAAAGCCTGGCATTACTGCATCTTGCCGCCGACCTGGGGGTCAGCTCCGTCATGGTCGACGGCTCACGCCTGCCCGACCAGGAGAACATCAACTTCACCCGGGACACCGCAGCCTGGGCTCACCGCCACGACCTGTTCGTGGAAGCCGAATTGGGCGCCATCGGCGGCAAAGGGCACCCGCACACCCCGGGAGTGCGCACCGACCCCGCCCACGCCGCCACCTTCGTCGCCCAGACCGGAGTCGACGCCCTAGCCGTCGCGGTCGGCAGCCAGCACGCGATGACCACCCGCACCGCCCAACTGGACCTGCCGCTCATCCGGGCTCTGGCCCGCGCTGTCCCCGTCCCCCTGGTATTGCACGGCTCCTCCGGCATCGCCGACGACACCCTCCGCGACGCGGTGGGCAGCGGGATCGTCAAGGTCAACGTCGGCACCCTGCTCAACGTCGCCTTCACCCACGCCGTCCGCGACACCCTGGCTGCCGATGCCGGGCAGGTCGACCCCCGCAGCTACCTCGGGGCCGCCCGCGCCGCCACCGCAACCGCTGTGCTGCGACTGTTCCGCGCGCTGATTCCCAGCACCGCAACTGATCTCCCCCCACTGGCACCCGCCCCTACCTGACCCGCCGACCACCGGCGAGTCGCCACTTGATCCGTTTCATCCGTTTCCGCCCCACCGACGAAAGGAACCACCAGTGATCACCCGCCCAGCACGCCGATCCCTGCTGCTCACCGCAGCACTGATCGCCGGCACGCTGATCGGCCTGAGCTTGCCGGCCACCGCCGATGCCACCACGCCGCAAGCCTTGGGACAGCACATCGCCGTCCCGGCGTACATACCGCCAAGTTCATAGGACTGGAACAAGCTGGAAACCGCCTCGCCCACCCAGTTGGGGTTCGTCGTCGCGAACGTCGCCAACGGCCCGGACGCCGCCGTCAACAGCCAATGGCAGGCCGTCATCAACGCCACCCACAACCACGGCAGCAAAGTGCTCGGATACGTCGACTCCGGCTACTTCGGATACTCCGCAGATCACCGCACCACCATCTCCGGTGACACCGACCCGCAGGCCTGGCTGGTGCAAGCCGAACAACAGGTCAACACCTGGTACCAGCTGTACGGTTCCTCCGTCGACGGCATCTTCTTCGACGACGGGGAAAATGTCTGCGGGCCCACCGCCGGGGACAACACCTACGTCAACCTCTACCGACAGCTCAACACCTACGTCCACACCTACCACCCCGGTGCGCTCACCGTGGTCAACCCCGGAGTGGCTGTGCCGCAGTGCTACGAGGACGCCGCCGACGTCATCGTCACCTTCGAAGGCAGCTACAGCGACCTGATGAACCCGCCGGCCCCGTTGGCGACCCAGACCTGGCAACTCAACGCCGACCCGAACAAGTTCTGGAGCATCGTCTACGGCGTCCCGGACCAAACCTCGCTCACCGCGGTCATGAACAAGACCAAGCAGAACAACGCCGGCTACGTGTACGCCACCGACGACACCCTGCCCAACCCCTACGACACCGTCCCGAACAGCACCTACTTCAACAGCGAACTGGCCGCCGCAACGGTCACCGACACCCAGACACCGGTGATCCCGCCGAGGCCGTACACCACCGCGCTCCACTCCAGCACCGTGGACATCGGCTGGACCTCCACCGGATCCGGCATGGCAGTCGGCTATGACGTCTTGGTGAACGGGAAAACCTACGGATCGGTCGGAAACTTCACCCCGCAGGACACCGACTTCCACCTCGTCGGACTAACACCCGCTACCAACTACAGCATCTCGGTCAAATCCCGGGACGCCGCGGGCACCCTCTCAGCCGCCGGTCCGGCCCTGTCGGTCACCACCGAAACATCCTTCGGCGCAGCCCCCACCGCGCCGACCGCCCTGACCCAAACTGCGCTGAGCGCCAACTCGGTCCGCCTGGCCTGGGGCGCATCCACCGACTCCGACCAACATGTCGCCCAGTACGAAGTCATGGAAAACGGTGTCCGGCAGGTAACCCTGGACCCGAACACCAGGGCCATCCGACTGGAATTCCTCAAGCCGGGAACGACCTACACCTTCACTGTCATCGCCCGCGACAACACTGGAACACCCTCCCCGGCGTCCAACTCGGTTACCGTCACCACCCCGAATCCCACCCCGATCGCCTCACCGGCAGGGACGTTCACAGCGACCACGGCAACGTTCCAGGCCCAGTTCAACGTGAACTACCAGTTCCACCACGTCTTCATCAGTGACGGAGCCAACCAGAGCACCGGCTACGCCATCAACGGAATCGTCGCGGACTTCCTCTTCGAAGAGGGCACGTTCTACCACCACGACACGACCCAACCCGGCGCGTACGCCTGGATCCCATTCACCGCGCCCCCCGGGGCACCGTTCCTGTCCAGCACCACCGGCGGGCTCCACGTCTGGCAGACACCTACGTCCAATCTCACCCCTGGCGCCACCAGCCTGCAGGCCGTCTTCGACGGATCCGGCGGAGGATCACCCGAAGTGACCCTGGCACCCATCACCATCACCCAACACTGAAGTGGCTTAAACGATCTCCACCTAGTTGTCCGTCGGTGAATTGATGTGGTTGTTTGGTATTCTGGTGGCATGGTTGCTGCAGCTTTGTCGATGACTGTTGAGCAGCGGGTCGAGTTGGAGCGGATGGCGGTTGCGACCTCGTTGTTGCAAAGGGAGGTCACAAGCTCGCGCGTTGTTGTGGGCCGCTGACGGGGTCGCCAACGACGAGATCGGGCGGCGGTGCGGGGTGTACTCGGATTCGGTGCGGGGGTGGCGTTGTCGGTTCGTCGAGCTGGGCGTCGCGGGGGTCGGGATCGTGGCCAAGGGCCGCGGCCGCAAGTCGAGTTTGCCGCCCGGCACGGTCGAGGAGGTGCTCCGGTTGACTCATCGGGAACGGCCCGCCGGTGGGACCACGCAGTGGTCGACGCCGTCGTTGGCCGCCCGGCTGGGTATCGGGAAGGACGCCGTCGCCAAGATTTGGGCCGACCACAACCTCAAGCCGTGGCAGGTCAGCTCCTTCAAGGTCTCCAACGATCCTCGGTTCGAGGGGAAAATGGTCGATGTCGTTGGCGTGTACTTGGACACACCGGCGCGCGCGGTGGTGTTCTCCTACGACGAGAAGACGCAGTGCCAGGCCCTGGACCGGACCCAGCCGTCTTTGCCGCTCAACCCGGCCGGGCCGGGACGATGACCCATGACTACAAACGCAACGGCACCATCGACCTGTTCGCAGCGATGAACATCACCACCGGGCAGGTGCTCACCGACCTCCGCAAGGGGCATACCGGCGCCGACGTACTGCGGTTCTTCAAACAGATCGACGCCTCCGTCCCTCGCGGCCTGGACGTCCGCGTCATCCTGGACAACCTGTCCGCGCACTCCACCCCGGAGATCACGAAGTGGTTGGCCCACAAGGATCGCCGGCGTTGGCACCTGCACTTCACCCTCACCCCCAGCTCCTGGCTCAACCTCATATCGAACGATGGTTCAAGGAACTCACCGATAAACGGCTACGCCGCGCGGCGTCTTCACCAGCGTCGCGGAACTGACCACGCCGTGCACGGTCAGACCGGCCGGGAACCGGGCGGCCACTGCGTCCAACTGCCGGACACGCCCGAACTTCAGCGCCCGGCGGAACGTGCCCAACGTGGTCGGCGCCCGCACCCCCGGATCCGGTTACTCTCAGGACGCTTCGTCCAGCGTGTCGACGATGATGGCGCATGCGCCCGTGATCTGTCGTCCCAGGTATCGGCCCGGTACCCCCTCGCGGCTCTCCTGGTCGGAGAACGCCCCTCCAGCGTAGAAC
>JAABUT010003644.1_pt1 | contig 12975 bp, 12 predicted proteins | sample 5559281 | NCBI WGS metagenome assembly JAABUT01 (sample SAMN10711880, study PRJNA513359) | rock metagenome | isolation source: Antarctica rocks | place: Antarctica: Victoria Land, Ricker Hills nord | collected 2016-01-04
GGACGAGGTGGACGGCTTCAACCTTGAAAGCGGGCGGATAGGGAGCGTGAGGATTCGGCATCAGGACACCTCCATGGATTTGCTCGGATGCAAATCATCGGGTGTCCACCGAACCAACGCAACTCCATCCAGAAGAACAAACTGACGATCAAAGACTGGGAAACTCAGCGTGGCGTCCTGATGCAAGGGGCAGAAATCCATGATGCGTGGCTGAAATATGCGAGCGGCTATTCGCATCCAAGCGCATTCTTCCGCAAATCGAGTCAGTATGAGGCGTGTGTCTCAGGAAAGATCAATCTCTATACCGTCTTTACCGAACAGTGCTACAACCTGCTCCGGTCGAGCGGTCAGTGCGGTATTGTTGTCCCGAGCGGTGTCTATACCGACCTCGGCACGAAGCAACTGCGCGAAATGCTATTCGATACGACGCGCATCACCGGCCTGTTCTGCTTTGAGAACGCAAAGGCGATTTTCGAGGGTGTCCATAGGAGCTATAAATTCATCGCGCTCACGTATGAAAAAGGCGGTAACACCGACACATTCCCGGCAGCGTTCATGCGCCGTGACGTAGCAGAACTAGATCGCTTCCCACGGGAAGGCGCGCTAAATCTGTCAGTCGAATTAATTCGTCGTCTCTCGCCAGACTCGCTCTCAATCATAGAATTTACTGGCGAAATGGATGTGCAGATCGCAGATAAAATAGCAGCATCTCCTCCACTTGGTCAGCAAATCGACGGTACATGGAATGTCGTGTTGACACAAGACTTCAATATGACTACGGATAGTTATCTATTTAGAGCCGAAGGAGGGGCTGGTCGGCTACCGCTCTATGAGGGCAAAATGATCCATCAATTCACAAACCAATGGGGAGAGCCGCGTTATTGGGTAGATGAACGAGAAGGCCGAAAAGCATTGCTCGGAAAGACGGCAGATGCAGGCCAGGTGATGAGTTACGAACTCCATCGCGTGAGTTTTCGAACCATCGCAAGGAATACAGACGAGCGGTCACTCATCGCAACGATATTGCCCCGAAAGGGCATGAGTGGCAACTCTCTCAGCATTACAAAGAGCCACTTGGAGCCACGGAATCTCATGTGTCTTGCCGCGTTGCTCAATAGCTTCACGGTGGATAGTGCCTTGCGTCAGCGAGTTTCAGCGAACATCAACATGTTTTACGTCTACCAACTTCCCATCCCGCGTCTGACCGAGCGGGATGCGGCGTTCAAGCCGATTGTCGAGCGGGCGGCGCGGCTGATCTGCACGACGCCGGAGTTCGATGATCTGGCGCGGGTGGTCGGGCTGCGCGGGCACGAGGACGGCGTCACCGACCTCGCCGAACGCGCCCGGCTGCGCGCCGAACTGGACGGCATGGTCGCGCACCTCTATGGCCTGACCGAGGAGGAGTTCGCCCACATCCTCCGCACCTTCCCGCTCGTCCCGCAGGCGACCCGCGACGCCGCGCTCGCCGCCTACCGCGCCCTCGTCCCCCAGCCCGGCGACCCGGCCATCGCCTCCCTGATCGCGCAGGGCGAGAGCAAGACGCTGGAGTTCAAGGAGCGCGTCTGCTGGGACGAGACGGGCGCGAAACGGGGCGAGAAGGTGATCGTCAAGGGCGTCGCCGCCCTGCTCAACACGGACGGCGGCGCGCTCCTGATCGGCGTGCGCGACGATTTTTCCATCGCCGGCCTCGCGCCGGACTACGCGGCGATGAGCGAGAAGATGGGCAAGGACCGCGACGGCTACGAGCGCTTCCTGACCCAACTCCTCCTCGCCGCCTACGGTAACGACGCCATTGCCCTGATCGATGTGACCTTCCACGTCATGGACGGCAAGGAGGTCTGCCGCATCGCCGTCAAGCCCTCCCCAAAACCCGTCTGGGCCAATGAGCAGACCCGCGAAAGCACCGAAATGGAACTTCGAAGCGCCATCGAAGACTGGATGCGCTTTCGGATGGCGAACCATCGGCCGATCCCTGCGATTGATGAGGTTGCAGTTGAGGTAACGGTGGCGCAGTGACGATCAGATCGCGAGCGGCAATTCGGATGCCTCATTCCGCGCCTCGTTCACGACGCGCACGGTGGGATCGGTTTCTATCCGCAGTTGCTCGTTCGCGTTGAGCAATTCAATGCCGTACAGGGTTCCGTCCGGGGCGAGATCGATATTCACCTGATCGCTCACATGGATCGTTTCCACCTGCGCCGTTTTCTCTTGGAACGCGAGATAGGCGATGTTGTAGCGCGGATCATAGGTGAGTTTCATCGTGGCCTCTTCTCAAAAGAACTTTGTGATCACCGTAATCACGAGCCATCCATCTTCTTCGACCGCAAATGCCTCGATTTGCTTTGTCGCATAGTACCTTCCTCGCCACTGAGCGTCAAAAACGAAGTTCCGTCGGAAACCCGTGCGGCCGAATTTGGCGGGAAATGTTTCGCCGTCCTGAACGGTGGCGATCACCTCCGCTTCGGTCGCACCGCGCTCATCGAGACGACCGGTCGCGTGCAGATGTAAGCGAACCTCGGTCATTAGCGCGCCACGGCGGTGAGGCGATCGGCGCTGAAGACGCCGGGATGGGTGCCGCTGAGCATCAGTTCGGCGGTGCGCTCCGCCGTCGCGGGGCCGATGCCCATGCCGCCGCCTGTGAAGCCGACCGCGAAGTAGACATTCGACAGGTCCGGCAGTTGGCCGACGAGCGGCATGCCGTCCGCCGTGAAGCCCATGATGCCGCTCCAGCGATGCTCGATCTTGAGGCCGTTCAACTCCGGGAAGTATCGGTGCAGGAAGGATTCCAGCCCCGCTTGCAGGTGCGGCGTCGTCTCGTGGTCGTTGTACCCGACCTCCTCCTCGACGTGCCGGTTCCGCCAGCCACCGATGATGAACCGGCCATCGGGCAGTTGGCGGAAGTACTCGTAGCCCCATTCGCAGCCCATCGTCATCTCCATGAAGCGCGTCGGCGCGGGCGCGGTGGCGAGCATCTGCCCGCGCGTCGGGAAGACCTTGTCCGCGAAGTATGGATGGAGCGTGCGCGAATACGCATTCGTGCAGAGGCAGACCTGCGCCGCGCGGACGGTCGCGCGCTGACCGTGCACGGTGACGATGCCGCCCTCCTGCTCGATCGCCCGCACGGCGCAGTTCGGGATCACCGTCGCGCCGCTGTGCACCATCACCTGCGTCGTCAGCCAGTACGACTGCGTCGCCATGTCGCCGGGCTGCCGGATGCCGCCGAAGAAGCCGCGCCCGGTGGGGTCGTGGTCGTAGTACTCGATGTCGTAGCCGTCCGCGCTGAGGGCGCGGGCGTCTGCTTCGAGTTCCTTCGCCTCGTCCGCGTCCCACGCGAGCGTCAGGCTCCCCGGCTGCTCGTACCAGACGCCGTACGCATCGAGGAAGCCCTTGACGATCGCACGATTGCGGAAGCCGAGATCGCGCGCCTCCTTCACTGCCGCGCGCCCGAACTGCGCGACCGCGCGGGCGTACCCCGCCTTGTAGTGGACCGAGACATGCCCCGCGTTGCGCCCGGACGCGCCGAGGGCGACATCGCGCGCCTCAAGGACGATGACGGACTTTCCTGCTTGCGTGAGGAAGGTCGCGAGCGTGCTGCCGACGATGCCCGCGCCGATGATGCAGACATCTGCCTCCTCGCGCCGGTGCGGCAATGCGGGCCAGATGGACGTATCCTGCCAGATCGAAACCGTGCTCATCACTCTTCCCTTTCCACTCCCCCGCGATCACCGTGTGTGCCGGTGCAGTGTACATCGTCCCTTTTCGGCGCGTCGAGGCGGGCAAGGGGCGGTTGGCGGTCAATACCGGCGTGGTAATTCTTTGCCGATGGAGCATGTGCGGAATCGCGGAACCGTGTGCGCCGCCGCCGCGTCCTATCGAATGAAGAATTGGCAGGCCCGCTTTTTTGCGGTGGGTCACAGGTATAGAGGAGGGCACACAATGACGATACATCTTCACAGGGCAACTGCGGCGCTCAATCGCCGTCGCTTTCTCGCGCTGGCGGGCGGCGCGGTGGGCAGTGCGATCCTCGCGGCGTGCGGCGGGAGCAGCGCGACGGACACGCCGAAACCCGCGACCGCGACAACCGGGGCGGCACCGGCGACCGCCCCGGCTGCGGCTGCGCCGACCACCGCAGCAGGCAGCGCCGCCGCCGCGACACGACCGGCAGGCTCCGCACCATCCGGCACGACGACCGGCAGCGCCGCAGCCAGCACGACCGCCCCAGCAACGACGGCGGCGGGCACGAGCGCGTCGAGCACCACGGCGGCGAGCAGCGCGGTGGCAACGCGCCCGGCGGCGAGCGCGGTAACGGCAAACGCGACCTCAGCGACCGGCAGCGCGGCGGCGGGTGGCACGACCGGGCAGTTGCTCGTCATCGAGGCGGCGGAGTACTCGTTCAAGACCCTCGGCAGCATCCCGGCGGGCGTGACGACGGTCCAGATGAAAAACATCGGCAAGGAGAACCACGAGGCGCAGATCCTCCGGCTCAACGATGGTGTGACGTACGAGCAGCTCCTCGCGGCGCTCGCGGCGGCCGGCGGCAACGGGGAGCCGCCGCCGATCTTTACCTACGAGGGTGGCCCTGCCGAGATCGTGCCGAACAAGGTTTCCGAGGTGGTCCTCGACCTGAAGGAGGGTCAGTACGCGCTGCTCTGCTTCGTTACGGGATCGGATGGCGCGCCGCACGCCGCGAAGGGGATGGTCGCACCCGTCAAGGTGACACCCGCGACAGGCGCGGCGGCGACCCTCCCGACGGGCAGCGGCGCCATCGCGCTCGGCGGCGCGAGTCTCGACATCCCCGAGTCGCTCCCGGCGGGCAGGCGCACCTTCCGTCTCACCAACGGCGGCAAGTCGGCGCGCGCCTTCTTTGTCGGCGGCATCCCGGCGGACAAGACGATCGACGATGTCCAGCAGGAGCTTGCGAAACCGGACGCGCCGCCACCGCCGTGGTTCACCGCTAACGGCGGGATGGACGGCCTCAAGCCCGGTGGTGCGGGCGCGGTCGTGCTCGATCTCGTGCCCGGCAAGTACGTGGCGGTCGATGTCGCCTTCGGCCCGGAGAAGCCGACGGCCAAGGTCTTCACCGTTAAGTAGGAACACGGTCATAGCGAGCCAACCGGGCGACCCGTGGGTCGCCCGGTTGGCGTTTGCGATTACGATTGCGGTTGCGATCCGGCCCGTGCTCTGCGAAACTACGCGCGCGAGCGCGATCGACGAACGGGGGCAGCGGGATGATGACGAACGCTATTCGGGCTGTAGCTGTGCGCCCCTACGGAGTTGAAACGGTATCGATGTGCCCCCGGTAAACCCGCCGCGCCGCGCCGTGATCGTACTGGCGAAAGCGCCCGCTGCCGGGGTAACGAAGACGCGCCTCTGCCCGCCGCTCACGCCGACGGAGGCGGCGGCGTTCGCGGCGGCATCGCTCGTCGATACACTGGCGGTCGCGCGGAGCGTGGCGGACTGCGTGCCCCTGCTGGCGCACCCACCGGGTGCGGAGCGGGCGATGGCCGCGCTTCTTGGTGATGACCTCCCGCACGCCTTCACCGTGCCACCGGGGGATGTTGGCGTGGCGATGTCGTACGCGATGACCTGCGCGCTGGATCGCCGGGCGCTGCACCTCGTGCTCATCGGCGGCGACCTCCCCTCCCTCCCGCGCGCCCGCATCGAGGAGGCGTTCGCGCACCTGGACGGGGGGGCGGATGTCGTGCTCGGCCCGGCGGAGGATGGCGGCTACTACCTGATCGCGGCCACCGCGCCCCACCCCGCGCTCTTCACCGGCATCACCTGGAGCACGGAGACCGTCTTCGCCCAGACCGTCGCGAAGGCAACGGCGGGCGGGCTTTCCCTTGCCACCCTGCCCCCGTGGTACGACATCGACGGGGTGGCGGACCTGCGCCGGTGCGCACGGGACCTCGCCGCCGACCCGCACCACCCGGCGACCGCGACACGAGCATTCCTGGCGAGCATCGCCGCCCACCTCAAGTCCCGTCCCGACGATCGCGAGCGGCAATGAGCGCACCAACTTCCCCCATCGGCATCGCGCTGATCGGCGCGGGCTGGGCCGGGGCGCGCCACGCCGAGGCGTACCGCGCCCTGCCGGATCGGGGCCGGATCGTCGCCGTCATGGACACGCGCGGGGCGGTCGCGCGGGCACGAGCGCGCGAATGGGGCGTTCCCTTCGCGACGGATGACCTCGCCGCCACACTCGCGCGGCCCGACGTGGACGCGGTCGATATCTGCCTGCCGCATACGCTCCATGCGGAAGTGACGGAGGCAGCGCTCGCGGCGGGCAAGCACGTCCTCGTCGAGAAGCCCTTCGCCACCAGCCTCGCCGAGGCGGACGCGATGATTCAGGCGGCGGCGCGCGCCCGGCGCTTCCTGATGGTGGCGGAGAATGTCCGGTACGACGTGGTCTACCTGCGAATGGCGCAATTAATTGCGGCGGGCGCAATCGGCGCGCCGTTCCTCTGCCGCATCTGCCGCGACCATCACCTGCACGAATCGCTGTGGGCGCGCCCGTGGTTCCTCACCGACCCGACCGGCGGCGTCATGTGGAGCGGCGGCATCCACGATATCGAGACGGTGCGGATGCTGATGGGCGACGCACCGTTCCGCGAGGTCTATGCCACCGCCGCGCGCCGGACGCTCGCAGAGATGACGACGGACGACACGAGCGTCGGCGTCTTCCGCATGGATGGCGGCGGGGTCGCGCTCCTCTCCGAGAGCTTCTCGACGCACGCCCCGCACGGCGAGCGCATCCGCGTCGAGGTCTTCGGGCCGGGCGGCTCCCTCCTCACCGATGGTGACGGCGCGCTCACTGTCGTCACGCCCGATGAGACGCGCATCGAGCAGGTCGCGACGGAAAATACCTTCACGGCGGAGGTTCGCCACTTCCTCGACTGCATCCGCGCCGGGGACGAACCCGCGACCGCCGCGTGGGCGATGCGCCCCGGCCTCGCCGCCATCCTCGCCGCGCAGACGAGCATCGCCCTCGGCGTGCCCATCGCCCCGGAGCCGTTACGCGCTATACTGTAATGATCGTAGGAGGATTCACGACCATGGCGATATCAACGCTCGCACCGAAAACCATCACACCCGAGGAGCATGAACGCTACGTGCGGCTGATTGCGCTGCTCGCCGAACCGGGCGTCAAACTGACCAATGCCGAGGGCGAAGGGGTTGAGATACCGGAAAGCCTCCGGCCGATGATGCAACAACTCGCGGAGCTACTGGCGGCGGACAAGGTGATCTTCCTCGATGGGATAAGCAAATTGCTCACGATTCATCAAGCAGCGGATATTCTCAACCTTCCCTACGAGCACGTCATCGCGCTGCTCGATAATGGCACAATCCCGCACACGATGGTCGACAAACGACGCCGCATCCAGTATGACGCCGTCATGGCCTTTTACCCTGTATGGAAAGCGGAGCAGAAACGGCTTTTGAAAGAACTGACACAACTCAACGAGGAGATGGGATTCTACGATCTACCACCGCGAGTTACTGACACACATGCTTCTGAGTAATGGATATCGCACCGCCGCATCGTGCTGTCCTCGATGCGAACGTCCTCTTTTCGGGGGTACTCTGCGATTTGCTCATGCGCGCGGCGATTGCCGGTTTGTATCACGCATATTGGAATGAAACGATTCTCGATGAGGTGGAGCGCAATCTCGTCAAGCAGGGACGCGCGACACCGGAAAGTGCGCAACGCCGCCGAGTCATGATGCAAAGGTCATTGCCGCAGGCAGCGGTGCAAGGATACGAATCGCGAATCGCGGCAATGGCGAACGACGCGAAGGATCGCCATATCCTCGCCGCAGCCGTCCATATCGGCGCGCGGATCATCGTCACCCATAATCGCCGCCACTTTCCGCCCCACGCTCTCGCGCCGCATCGCATCGAGACGCAATCCGCCGACATTTTCCTCACCTCCCTCTTCGTTGCAGCCCCAGACACTGTCGAGCAAATCATTACCGAGCAAGCGAGCGATCTGAAGAATCCCCCGCAGTCCGTCCATCAGGTGCTGGATAATCTCTCCCTCGAAGCGCCGACGTTCGTCCGGGCGATCAGGGAACGCCCTGCCCAAGTGCTGCGAAAGGATTGACGATGGAACGACGCGATGGCTATCTCCGGCGCATCCACGCGCGCTATCCCGATCTGACGATCACGGCGGCCCGGCTCGACACGCAGGGCCAGAATAATGTCGCGCTGATCGTCAACGACGCGATCATCTTCCGCTTCCCCCGGTACGCGGACGCCATCGTCCCGCTCCGCACCGAGGCGGCAATTCTCCGCGCCCTCCCGCCCGCCATGCCCCTGCCCGTGCCGGACCCGACGTACGCATGGCTCGACACGGACGCGCCCGATGAGGCATTCATCGGCTACCGGATGCTCCCCGGCGAACCGCTCTGGCCGGACATGCTCACCGCGCTCGATGCCGCGAGCATCACCACCATTGCGGCGCAACTCGCGGCGTTCCTTCGCGCCCTGCACGCGGCGCCAACCGCCGCGCTCCCCACCGACCTCTCCATCGCGGACGAGGCGCACGTCTGGTCGGAGATGTACGCGCGGATTCAGCTCTCTCTCTTCCCGCACATGCGGCCGGACGCGCGCGCGTGGGTGACGGAGCATTTCACGACGTTCCTCGATGACCCGCAGAATCATGCATGGACGCCCGTGCTGCGGCACGGCGACTTCGGGCCGAGCAACATCCTCTTCGATCCCGCAACGCGCGCGGTGACGGGCATCATCGACTTCGACAGCGCCGCGCTCGGCGACCCGGCGGTCGATGTCGCGGCGCTCGCCGGTTACGGGCAGGAATTCGGCGTCGCCTTCCACGCCGCGTACCCGGAGATGGCCGCAGTGGCCCATCGCGTCGCCTTCTACGCCGGGACATTCGCGCTCCAGGAAGCCCTCTTCGGGGCGGAGCACGACGACCCGGAGGCGTTCGCGAACGGCATCGCGCCGTACCAGTAGCCTGAACCCGTTCGCAAGCGCCATAGCGACCACGCAATACAAAATGCCGGTGAACCTTCCGTCCGCCACTGCTATACTCCGCCAATACTGATCGACGCTTCGATAGTGAAGGAGTGTGGCATGGCGGACACGGCGACGGCGACGGACGCGAAGGGATCAATCCCCGCGCATGAGGCGATCCTGACACCCGCCGCCCACCTCGGCTTCGAGCCGGGCGACGCCCGCAAACTCGCGCCGTGGTCGCAGATCGCCGCGTATTTCCAGCTGCTCGGCGCGCGCTCGCCCCGCGTCCACACGGAAGCCCTCGGCGACACGACCGAGGGCCGCCCTTTCCTCCTCTCGATCATCGCCAGTGAGGAGACGCACGCGCGGCTCGACCACCACCGCGAGATGCAGGCCCAGCTCGCTGACCCGCGCGGCGTGAGCGCGCAGCAGATCGAACGCCTGATCGCGGAGGGGAAGACGGTCGCGCTCGTCACTTGCTCGATCCACGCGACCGAGGTGGGCGCGACGCTGATGGCGATGGGCCTCGCGCACGACCTCGCCACGAAGGACGACGCGACAACGCGGCAAATCCTCGATAACGTCATCCTGCTGCTCGTGCCATGCTTGAACCCGGACGGGTGGGACCTCGTTCAGCAGTGGTACGGCAAGACGCTCGGCACGCCGTACGAGGGGAGCGCGCCACCGCAGCTCTACCAGACGTACACCGGGCACGACAACAACCGCGACTGGTTCATGCTCACGCAGGCGGAGAACCGCCTGACCATCGAGAAGATTCACAATGTCTGGCACCCGCAGATCGTCTACGATCTCCACCAGATGATGCAGGACGGCCCGCGCTACTTCGTGCCGCCGTTCATCGACCCCTACGACCCGAATGTCGACCCGATCCTCTCGCAGGAGATCAACGTCCTCGGCTCCGCGATGGCACAGGCGCTCGCGGCGCACGGCAAAAGCGGCGTCGCGACGAACATCATCTTCGACGCCTTCTCCCCCTCCCGCGCCTACCAGCACTACCACGGCGGCGTCCGCATCCTCTCCGAGGCGGCGAGTTGCCGCATCGCCACGCCCGTGACGATTAACAAGGACGACCTGAAGACCGGGCGCGGCTTCGAGCCGCAGATGGCGACGTGGAACCACCCGAACCCGTGGCCCGGCGGCGAGTGGACGCTCGCGGACATCGTCTCGTACAACCGGATCAGCACCGACGCGCTCCTGCTCCATGCCGCGCGCTACCGGGATATGTGGCTCTCGAACTTCGCCGCGCTCTCGAAGCGGGCGATTGACCGCACCGGAGCGCCGATTGCCTTTGTCGTCCCCGCTGATCAGCGCGACGCGGTGACAGCGACCGAACTCCTCCAGGTGCTCCAGCGCGGCGGCGTCGAGATCGCGCGGTCGAAGACGCGCTTCATGGCGGACGGTGTCACCTACCCCGCCGGTTCCGCCGTCGTTCAGATGGCGCAGCCGTACGGCGCGTACGCGAAGACGCTGCTGGAGGCGCAGAAATACCCGGACCTCCGCCTCTACCCGGACGGCCCGCCGAAGCCGCCGTACGACATCACCGCGCACTCGCTCCCCTTGCAGATGGGCGTGGAGGCGGTCGCGGTGAAGGCCCCGTTCAAGACGGAATTGCTGCTGGTGACGGAGCCGATCGCACCGCCGCGCGGCACGGTGAAGGGGAGCGGCACGGCGGGCATCGTCATCGGCGCGGAGACGAACGCGAGCGTCAAACTCGTCAACGCACTCCTCGCGGAGGGGGTCGAGATCAGCCGCACCAGCGGCCCCGTGCGCGGTGGTGGCGAGGAGTTCGGCCCCGGCGCGTACGTCGTTGCGGCGACGGGCGACGCGCTCGGGCGCATCCAGAACCGCTGCGTGGACTACGGCGTGCGCGCGGCGGCGGTGGAGCGGGTGCCGACCTCCGCACGGCGGCTCAAGCAGCCGAAGGTCGGGCTGTACCGCCCGTGGTGGTCGAACGCCATCGACGAGGGGTGGACGCGCTTCATTCTGGAAGAATACGGCTTCCTCTATGACACGCTGCGCGACGGCGACCTGCGGCAGGGCGACCTGCGGGGCCGCTGCACCTGCATCATCCTCCCCGCGATGCCCGCGAAGATGATTATGGAGGGGAACAGCGCGACCGACTACCCGCCGGAGTACACCGGCGGCATCGGCGACCTCGGCGCGGCGAACCTGCGGCGCTTCGTCGAGGCGGGCGGCACGTTGATCGCGCTCGACGCGGCGTGCGAAGTCGCGGTGAAGCAGTGTTACCTGCCGGTGACAAACGTCCTCGAGGGGGTGACGGCGCAGGAGTTCTACTCCCCCGGCTCGATGGTGCGCATCCTGCTCGACCCGAACCACCCCATTGGCTACGGCTTCGAGCGCGAGAGCGTCGCGCTCTTCGTCAACAGCCCCGCGTTCGAGATTCATGGCGGGGCGTCCGCCGTCGCGCACTACCCACGGAGCAACCCGCTCCTCTCCGGCTGGATGCTCGGCCCGGAGAAGATTCAGGGGCGCGCGGCGGTTGTGGAGGTGCCGGTATCGCAGGGGCGGGTCGTGCTGCTCGGCTTCCGCGCCCAGTTCCGCGCCCAGGCGCGCGGCACCTACCGCCTCTTGTTCAACAGCATCTACGCGAGCACGCTGCGATAAGACCCGACCCCCGGCCCCTCATTCTAAAAGATCGTACATCCCCGCGTGGCGTTAATCCTGCTATACGAGGGCGTACGTACGTGATGGTTCGCACCAATCGGGGAGGCTTCCGATGCATGCCGTGTTCGGCGCTGACTGGCACAAGATGTTCGCCATCGATACGCCGTTATTGGAAATCTTTTTGCGGGGCACCATCGTCTATTTCGCGCTCTTCGCGCTGCTGCGCTTCGTCGTCAAGCGGGAGGCGGGGTCGGTGGGGATCGCGGACCTGCTCGTGATCGTCGTGATCGCGGATGCGGCGCAGAACGCGATGTCGGGCGACTATATGACGATCACGGACGGCATTCTGCTTGTCAGCACGATCATCGGCTGGAACCTCGTGCTGGATTGGCTGGCGTACCACGTCCCCGCTGTCGGGCGCGTGCTGGAGCCGCAACCGGTGCAACTCGTCAAGGATGGCGCGCTGATGCAGCGGAATATGCGCCGCATCCTGCTCACGAAGGATGATCTCATCAGCCAGATGCGCCTGCAAGGATGCGACGATCTCTCCCGCATTAAGCACTCCTACATGGAGCGCGACGGACGGGTCAGCTTTATCGAGTTCGAGCAGAATGGCAAGAAGCAGTCCGCCCCCGAGCGACAAATAGGGTGATTGCCGCCGCCACCGGTTTGTGGGATTGTAGACGAGCGCGTGCGCGTGGTGATCGTGCCGTTGTGGTTTCCTTGGTGGCGGATAGAAATAGAAGCCCACTATCACCAGTCTTCACCGGGGAGAACGGCATATGTATACGAGAATCATGGGCATTCATGTGATGGGCCAATAATGGGCGTGATGACCAGGCACATGCGCGAACCGGCGAACGGCCTGACCCATCTGGCGGAGGTGTTGCTCTCTGTCGTCGCGCTGGTGATCCTTGTATGGGTTGGCATCCGCACGGGTAATGCGCTGGCGCTCGGTGGCCTCATCGTCTTCGGCCTCAGCCAGATCGGCCTGTACACGGCGAGCACGCTCCACCATTCGCTGTCGCTCTCGCCACAGGGCAACGCGCGCCTGCTCCGGTTCGACTGCACGATGGTCGTCGTCCTGATCGCGGGGACATACACGCCGGTCTGCCTGCTCGCCCTACACGGCCTCTGGCGCTGGGGGCTGCTCGGCGTCGTGTGGGGGCTGACGCTCGGTGGCCTCATGGCGATGGCCCGCTGGATGCGCGCGCCCCGCTGGCTCTCCACGGCGTTCTACATTACGCTCGGCTGGGTCGGGTTGGCGGTCGCGCCGACACTCTACCACGCGCTCCCGGTGGAAGGTTTCCTTTGGATGCTCGCGGGCGGCGCAGTCTACACGATCGGCGC
>JAABUT010003646.1_pt1 | contig 12966 bp, 14 predicted proteins | sample 5559281 | NCBI WGS metagenome assembly JAABUT01 (sample SAMN10711880, study PRJNA513359) | rock metagenome | isolation source: Antarctica rocks | place: Antarctica: Victoria Land, Ricker Hills nord | collected 2016-01-04
CCCCGGCTGCGGCGTCGTACCGGAATCCGGTGTGCCCGGAGCCCATCGTCACCGAAATGTCGGTGCGCCCGGGTGCGTTGGCAGCTGCCGGGTAGGCGGTGCCGAAGGTGAAACCGGGTGAGCGCGCCTGCTGTTTACCGACGATGCTGTCGGCCAGCCGGGTGAGGTCGACGTGCAGGTTGTACGGCGCGTGCTTGGCGCCGGAGCGCCAGTAGCCGGACGCGCCGGACGCGTCCATCAGCGGTGAGGAGGCCAGCATCGCCAACGGACCGCCGGCACCGCCGGAGAACGCCAGCAACGGCCGGCCGTAGGACTGCAGCAGATCCACATCGGTGCTCCGCACGCTGCGGACCGGGCCGACCTCGGCGGGCAGCACGCTGTGGAATATTCCGATCAGCCGGGTGAGGCCACCCTCGACCTGTTCCACGTACACCACGTCGGCATCGGCCAAGCCGAACTGCGGCCGGCCGGCCGAAGTGTTGTCGATCTTGACGGCGACAACCGGGTTGGTGCTGCGGATGCCGCCGTTGAGCGGATCGAACCGAAGGAGCGCCGCCTTCGCTTCCGCGGCGGCCCTGGCCGCTGCCTTGGCCCGCTCGGCCTCGGCGCGCTCCGCCTTGGCTTTGGCCGCCTGCGCTGCCCTCGCCTTCGCGGCCGCCTTCGCCCTGGCTGCCTCGGTCGCCTTCGCCTTCGCCGCCGCGGCCGCCTTCGCCTTCAGTTGCTCTTCCTTCACCCTGGACCGGTCGGCCGCCAGTCGCTCGGCGTTCGCCCGGGCCTGCTGCTCGGCCGCTCTGGCCGCGGACTCTGCAGCTGCCGAGGAGGACGCCGCGGCTGCTGCTGACGATGCGGCAGCCGCATCAGAAGCGGCAGCAGCATCCGAAGCAGAAGCAGCATCAGAAGCAGAAGCCGCATCAGAAGCGCCGGAAGGCAAGGCATCTGCCGAGCTGGAGACAGGAGCCGGGGAACCCTGCTCCCCGGCTCCGGAGGACCCCGATGTGCAGCCGGACATCACGAGTGCGGCTGCGATCAGAGCAAGGGTGCGGCGAGCTGACATGGCTGGAACGACCCCCAAATCTCTGCTGGCTGCCGGGAGCGGCCACGACCGGTGGCGGCGCCAGCCCAACCTATATCCGTCAGGTGATCGGGACCGGGTCGGACGGTCGGCTGTCCGCCAGCGTGTCGATCACCTCGCCGAGTCGCGCGGCCAATTCCACCGGATACACCAGCTCATCGGTGGCGGCGAGATCGCCGGCCGACCACCACCGGTGACCGTCGATTGTGTCCCGCTCCAGGGCGGTGAACCCGGTCACGTCGACGGCTACCCCGGGCTGTCCGTGCACCTGCAGGGCGAAGAACGTCTCCTCCGACGTCAGCGACTCCCCCATGAACTCGAAATCGACTGTGCGCACCCACACCGGGCCGAGCAGTTGTGCGGGTTCGACGATCAGGCCGGTTTCCTCCCGCAACTCGCGGACGGCGCATGCCGCCTCGTCCTCCCCTGGTTCGACGCCGCCACCTGGGGTGAACCAGAATCCCGGTAGGTCAGCACGAGAAGGATCGGTGCCGTGGAACAGCAGGACCCGATGCCGGTCGTCGAGCACGACCACCCGGCCGGACCGGCGAGTTCCCACTGTGAGTGGCGTGGGTGGCACCGGGCCGACGGCGACCGGGTGCACGTCGGCGATCTCGAAGTAGTCCGGGATCACCGCGCTGCCGGCCAAGCGGAAGAACCGGGTGAACCCGGCCTGGCGCAGAGCCAGGGTGTCCCGCACCGCGTCGTTGTAGAACCGGCGGGCGAGTGTCAGGCGTTCCTGGGCGTCGGCGAGTTCGCCGTGCAGCTCGGGCGGCACCGTGTGCGGCAGGGCGCCCAGGGCCCTGGACAGCTCGTTCTCGGCAGCGGCCCGCCGGCCGCGTTCGGCGGAGTCTGCCTGTCTGGCCACGCCGCGCAGCAGCGCCGCCCGCTCAGGTGCCAGACCGCCGGCCGCAGCCACGGCGCGGGCCGCCACCACCCGACGCGACAGCGCTCCCTCCAGGGCGACCCAGGCAGCTTCGGTCCTGACGTGCAAACGATCGAGACGATTGGCCGTCAGCCACAGACGCAGCGCCGCCAGCAACAGTACGACGATGACGATGACGATGACGGTCGTCGTCATATGCGCCTCCGCTCTGTCCGCTGCTCTGGCGGCTGCCCTGACCCGGCGTCCGCCCGATTCTTCCCTCCGCGCACCGAGCGCCTCCGGTCAGGATCCCACGTGCCCCTCACGGTGAGCGCCGATCAGTCCGCCTCCACGACGTGACGCGGATCCGCAGCGATCACCGTCTCATAGACCTTGACCACCGTTCGGGCAACCGTCGCCCAGTCGTAGCCGGCTACCAGCTCGCGGCCGCACGCTGCCAGCGCCCGCCCCTTCTCGGGGTGGTCCAGCAGGTCCGACAGGGCGGCCGCCAGCGCCGGTGCGTCCTCGACCGGGCTCAGGACGCCGGCCCGTCCGCCGTCGAGCACCGCGGAGAAGGCCTCGATGTCGCTGGCAACCACCGGCGTCCCGGCGCTCAGCGCCTCGGTCAGGACGATCCCGAAACTCTCACCGCCGGTGTTCGGGGCGCAGTAGACGTCGACCGAGCGCAGCAGTCTGGCCTTGTCCCGGTCACTGACCCTGCCGAGGTTCACCAGATGGCCGGCCAGTGCCGGGCCGGCGTCCTTGATCAGATCGTCGTGGTCGCCGCTGCCGGCCACCAGCAGCTGCAGGCGCGGGTGCCTGGCCAGCATCAGCCTGGCCGCCGCGAGCAGCACCGCCATCCCCTTGCGGGACTCGTCGAAACGGCCGATGAAGCCCACTGTGCCGCCCGGCCGGGGATAGCCGGGCAGCGGCGGCGCACCGGCGAAGAACTCCACGTCCACCCCGTTGGGTATCACCACGGCGTCACCGTCCAGGTGTTCGACCTGGACCTGCCGGGCCAGTTCGCTCACTGCGATCCGGCCGGTGATCTTCTCCAGGAAGGGCTGCAGCACCGGTTGGAAGGCCGTGAGCATGCGGGAGCGCGGATTCGAGGTGTGGAAGGTGGCCACGATCGGGCCGTCGGCGACCATCGTCGCCAGCAACGACAAGCTCGGCGCGACCGGTTCGTGCACGTGCAGCACATCGAAGTCGCCGGCCCTGATCCAGCGCCGCACCCTGGTGTAGGAAACCGGCCCGAACGCCAGCCTGGCCACCGAGCCGTTGTAGGGGATGCCGACGCTGCGGCCCGCCGGCACTACGTAGGGCGGATGGTCCGCGTCGTCATCGCCCGGAGCCAGCAGCGAGACCTGGTGGCCCATCCCGATCAGCACCCGGGCGAGGTCGGAGACGTGCGCCTGGACCCCGCCGGGGATGTCCAGCGAATAGGGACAGACAAGGCCGACCTTCATCCAGTGCCACGGTGCATCGGGCCGGCGGACAGTTCCCGGCGCTCCGCGGCGGGCAGGTCGGCGATCCAGAACGGCTGCATCATGTGCCAGTCGGCGGGATGCCGGGCGATGTGCACGGCGAACTGATCGGCCATCGTCTGAGTCGCCCGGGACACGGTGTCCCGCAAGCGGTCGCCGGTCAGCTCGATGGCCGGCCCGATGATGTGCCGCCAGCCCGGCGGAGTCGACCCGTCCCGCTCGGTGTAACTGAGGTGGACCGCTCGAAGTTCGGCGCCGGTGCGGGCGGCCAGCATGGCGGGGCCGGCCGGCATTCTGGTCTCTTCCCCGAAGAAGCTGACCGGAACGCCGCTGCGGGTGAGGTCTCGGTCGGCGATCAGGCAGACGATACCGCCGGCCCGCAAGCGGTCCATGAGGATGCCGGAAACCGGAGCCTCGCCGCCGGTGAGCGGCAATACCTCCATTCCCAGCGACTCCCGGTGCGCCAGGAACCGGTGGTACATCGCGTCCGGTTGCAGTCGCTCGGCCACCGTGGTGATACCGCCCAGATGCCGGCTGACCATCAGGCCGGCGATGTCCCAGTTGCCAGAGTGCGGCAGCGCCACGATCATTCCCCGGCCCTCCGCGTGGGCCCGCTCGACCGCCTCCATACCGGTGGTCCCGGACAACGCCCTGCGGTATACCGCATCGATGTCCATGCCTTCGAGCCGGCAGGTTTCTTTCCAATATCTGGCGTAGGACCGCAACCCCGCCTGCACCGTCGCCGCCAGCGTCTGTGGGGTCGCGGTATCTGCGAGCACCCGCCTCAGGTTCTTCGCCAGCTGGATGACGGCGCTCCCCCGCCGCCGGTAGAGCGCGGTGGCGGCGAGCTGGAAGATCCGGTCCGCGATCGCCTCCGGAAGCTTCCCGGCGACGCTCCATCCGGCCGTCATCGCCGTACCGAGGTAATCCTCACGACGGCTCATTGAGCCTGGTCCACCGGGTCGTTGGTGACTCTGGCGAGGTAGGCCTGCCGTACTTGGAGCATCCGCTGCACGACGGTGATGACGCTGGCCGCCGCCAGCACCCACAGCAGCACTGCCAGCGCGTGCGGAACTCCCAGACCAGCCAACCCGGTGCCGACCAGGCCGAGCAGGTTCCGCTCGGCGCGTTCGGCGAGAGCACCGCCGATCGGAAGGTTCACCGAGTCTGCGCGCGCCTTGATGTAGGAGATCACCTGCGCCGTGACCAGGCACACCAAGGCCGCCACCCCGATGTCCGGGGAGCCTGCCCGGGTGAAGCAGTAGTAGGCGATCGCGCCGAACACCGCGCCGTCGGCCACCCGGTCGCATCCGGCGTCGAGGACCACGCCGAAGTCGGTGCTGTAGCCCCGGGCTCTGGCCATCGCGCCGTCGACCAGATCCATCAGCACGAAAGCGGTGATCACCAGTGTTCCGGCGAACAGTTCGCCAAGCCCGAACAGGACCACTGCGCCGGCGACCACTCCGGCGGTCCCGATCAGGGTGACCGCGTCCGGCGACAGGCCGACGCGCAGCAGCGACCTGCCGACGGGGTCCGCCACTTTCGACACCGCGGATCGCGCGAATGTGTTCAGCATGCGGGTCTTTTCGGCTTCCTGGCTGTGGCGGGTCGGCGGCCGGTTGGGCGGGGCCCTGGGGCCGGCGGGACAGGTGACTACGATAGCGGCCCGGGCGTTGGCCCCCGACCGGGACCAGTCGATCAGCCGGGTGCCTGCCCCCAGGCGTCGGCGAGCAACCGGCGTGTGGTGCCCAGCAGCTGTGGGAGCACCTTGGTCTGTGCGACTACCGGCATGAAGTTCGCATCGCCACCCCAGCGCGGCACCACGTGCTGATGCAGGTGCGGCGCGATCCCGGCGCCGGCCGCAGTCCCCGCGTTGATGCCGATGTTGAAGCCGTGCGGATTCGCGGTAGCCCGGATGACCACGAGCGCGTGAAGGGTGAAGTCGGTGAATTCCGCGAGTTCGGCGGCGTCCAGGTCGGTGTAGTCGGCGATGTGTCGATTCGGGACCACCATCAGATGCCCGGGGTTGTACGGGTAGAGGTTGAGCACCGCGTAGACCAACGCGCCGCGGGCGACGATCAGGCCCTGCTCGTCCTCGAGCGTGAGGATCCGGCAGAACGGGCACACCGGCGCTTGGCCCATCGGTGAAGGCTCACCGCCCTCGATGTAGGCCATTCGGTGCGGCGTCCAGAGCCGGGCGAAGCCGTCCGCATCCCCGACCCCGTGCTGCGCCTGGAGTTCGGGTTCGGGTGGCTGGGGTGTCACCGCAGGGCCGTCATTGCTGAGCCGTCATTGCTGAGCCGTCAGGCCAGAGCCGGGAAGGCGTCCGCCGTCGGCTCCCTGTTCTCCCGGCGGCCGACCCAGTCGGTGATCGCTGCCACCGCGGCATCCACCTGGACACCGTTGATCTGACTGCCGTCGCGGAATCGGAAGGACACCGCTCCGGCAGCGGCATCGTTCGCCCCCGCCAGCAGCAGGAACGGCACCTTGCCGGTGGTGTGGGTGCGGATCTTCTTCTGCATGCGCTCGTCGGAGTGATCGACGTCAACGCGAATGCCGTTGGCGCGCAACGATTCCGATACTCTGTTTAGGTAGGGCCCGAATTCGGCGGCTACCGGAACTCCGACCACTTGCACCGGGGCGAGCCACGCCGGGAAGGCGCCGGCGTAGTGCTCGGTGAGTACGCCGAAGAATCTCTCTATGGAGCCGAACAGCGCCCGGTGGATCATGTACGGCTGACGGCGTCCACCGTCGGCCGCGGTGTACTGCAGATCGAACCGCTCCGGAAGTTGGAAATCCACTTGAATGGTGGACATCTGCCAGGTTCGGCCGAGCGCATCCCTGGCCTGCACGGAGATCTTCGGCGCGTAGAAGGCGGCGCCGCCGACATCCAACACCAGATCCAGGCCGGACTCCTCGGCCGCAACCTGTAGAGCCTTGGTGGCCTCCTCCCACTGCTCGTCGGTGCCGACGTACTTCTCGTCGTTGCGGGTCGACAGTTCCAGGTAGAAGTCGTCCAAGCCGAAGTCCCGCAACAGGTCCAGCACGAACGTCAGCAGCGACTTGATCTCGTCCTGCAACTGTTCGGGGGTGCAGTAGATGTGGGCGTCGTCCTGCGTCATCCCACGTACCCGGGTGAGCCCATGGATCACACCGGACTTCTCATAGCGGTACACCGAACCGAATTCGAACAACCGGAGCGGAAGTTCCCGGTACGAGCGGCTCCTGGAACGGTAGATCAGGTTGTGGAACGGGCAGTTCATCGGTTTGAGGTAGTAGTCCTGGCCCGGTTTGCGGACACTTCCGTCGTCGTTGTGTTCGGCGTCCAGGTGCATGGCGGGAAACATGCTCTCGCTGTACCACTGCAGATGTCCGGAGGTCTCGAACAGCGCAGCCTTGCTGATGTGCGGGCTGTAGACGAACTCGTAGCCCGCCTGCTCGTGCTTGGCCCTGGAGTAGTCCTCCATCGCGCGCCGGACAATGCCGCCACGCGGATGAAAGACCGCGAGACCGGAACCGATCTCGTCCGGGAAGGAGAAAAGATCCAGCTCGCTTCCCAGTTTGCGGTGGTCGCGCTTCTCCGCCTCTGCCAGCAGTTCGAGGTACGAGTCCATGGCCTCCTGGGATTCCCAGGCTGTGCCGTATATCCGTTGCAGCGCAGCGTTGTTCTGGTCCCCGCGCCAGTACGCCGCGGACGAGCGGGTGAGCTTGAATGCCGGGATGTATCGGGTATTCGGCACGTGCGGGCCGCGGCACAGATCACCCCAGATGCGTTCGCCGGTGTGGGCGTGCAGATTGTCGTAGAAGGTCAGCTCGTTGCCGCCGACCTCCACCGCGCTGTGGTCATCGGCCGGTCCGGCTGCGCCGCCCTTCAGGTCGACCAGTTCGAGTTTGTACGGCTCACCCGCCAGTTCGCGCTTGGCTTCGTCACGGTCGGCGATCACCCGCCGGGAGAATCGCTGACCGGACTTGACGATCTTGTGCATCCGCTTCACGAGCGCGGCGAGATCCTCTGGGGTGAAAGGGGTAGTGACATCGAAGTCGTAGTAGAAGCCGTCAGCGACGGGCGGACCGATACCGAGCTTGGCCCGTGGGAACTGCTGCTGGACAGCCTGCGCCAGTACGTGCGCTGCGGAATGCCGGATCACAGCGCGACCGTCCTCGGAATTGGCCGGAACGGGCTCCACCTCGACGTCGGAATCCGGGACCCAGGCCAGGTCACGCAGAGCGCCGCCGGTGTCACGGACCACCACGATGGCGTTCGGACCGGATCGCGGCAGGCCGGCCCGCTCGATCGCCTGCGAAGCGGTGTTCCCCGCCGGAACCCTCACCTTCGCGGGCGCGCCGGGCTGGGCGGCTGACACGGACACGGCGATCCTCCTGAGTCGTCTGCCCGGTGGCCGGGCGCAGACCAAGACTATCGACGCGGCCCCGGCGATTTCCCCCCGGTTGAACTCGCCGGGTGGCCCGATGGCATGGCCGACCCGCTCATGTCCGAAGAAGATGACTACCGGTGCGAGCATCAACACCCGCTTGGCATACCAGCAAGCGAATGCCCGTGAGTTCTGGAAGAGGTGCTGCCCGTGCTCTCGGGTGCCACACTGCACCGTGGCCGTGATCGACCTGCTCGCCGACGGCGATGCCCGGACCCGCTGGGCCGAACTCGCCGCGGCCGCCCAGGGGGCTCCGCCGTTACCCGTCCCGCAGGGCACCGACCTGGCGGAGCGGCTGGCCGAGCTGACCGTCCCCTATGACGCGATCGCCGAGATCGTCGCGATCGCGACCCGGTTGGGTGAGGACCATCTGGAGTTCATCCGGGTCTGCGCCGCTGCCGTACTGCGAGCGATGGGCGGCCGCGAGGTCGTGCGGTTCCCCGCGCCGGCGCCGCCCTCCGACTTGGGCAGGTTCGGCTTCGTGTTGATGTACGCCGGGCTGGTTCCCGTCATCCGCGACTTCCACGCGCAGATCGGGGCACCGGATTCGGTCAGCCGAGCCACCCTGGCGGATCTCGGACGAAACATGCACGTATACCGACGGCGTTATGGGACAAGCGGTTTCGACAAGCAGGAGTGGCTCGCGCTGCATTTCACCGGTCGGCTGTACCAGCTCGGCCGACTCCAGTTCGAGCGGACGGCGGTCGACCGACGCACCGCTTCGGCGGTCAGCGCGGCGGGCGTGCAGACGGCGCCCGGCGACCCCGTGTTGTCCGTACACATCCCGCGCTACCTCGGCCCGCTGCGGCCGGCCGAATGTGACGAGTCCGTCGCCAGGGCTGAACGCTTCTTCGCCACGCGATTCCCGGCCGAGCAGAACCAGCTGGCGATCTGCATCTCCTGGTTGCTGGACCCACAGCTGGCAGCGCTACTGGGCGAGCAGTCGAACATCGCGACGTTCCAGCGACGGTTCGCCCTGGCCCTCCCGCCGGAAGTGGACGACGTGTCACCGGTGGTCTTCACCTTCGACCAGCCGGACCGCCCACGGGCCTTGCTACCCAGGAGATCCCGGCTGCAGCAGGCCGTTCTCGACGTACTCGACCGCGGCGGACACTGGTACACCGGAACCGGCTGGTTCGGCTGGCCGCAATGAGCCTCCCGCTCAGGCGGGCCGGCGGGAAGCGGCCGCCACGACCCACCCCGCGTGTCGGTGCCGTCGCCGACACTGGGCCGACGCACCATGCAGGTCTGGACAACGATGGAGGCACCCAGATGGCGCGAGCCCTGATCGGATCTGGCGGGATCGGTTTGAGCGACAGCGAAGTCGCTACCTTGCGCGCCGCATTAGCGGGCAATCGCAGACCGCGGGTCGTCCTACCCGGCACTCAGTTCGGTGAGGGCGCACGCGGGCAGGTGATCGCCGTCGGCGATCCAGCTGCGCACGGCGACGAGTTCATCAAGGTGCGAGTCAAGCTCGGCGGGGTGAGCGATACCCTGACCTTCAGTCCCGCGAACTCAGTCTTCCGGGCACGGGCGCGCCAGAACCAGCCCCGCCGCAGCGTCCGCTGGATCTCCGCGGTCCGCTGGATCACCGCGACGTCGGGCCGGCGCCAGTGACCGATGTCGTCAGCGAGTCGGCGCCATCGGCGCAACACATGTTTGCAAACTGCTGTTGGCGAGCCCGTGTGGGCGAAGTCGGCGCCGTCGAGGGGCGATCACCGGATGGGGCTTGCGTTTCTGGTACCTAGCGCTACTATCTACCGGTAGCTAGTAACACCAAGTAGTTGGAGGAGGGGTGTCCATGGTCAGGCAGCTGACGGAGATGCTCAAGGGGACGCTAGAGGGCATCGTTCTTGCGCTCCTGGCCGGGAAGCCGGCTTACGGGTACGAGATCACCACGCTGCTCCGGGCGAAGGGCTTCACCGAACTTGCCGAGGGCACGGTGTACGCGCTGCTCGTCAGGATCGAGCAGAAGGGCCTTGTCGACGTCGAGAAGCGTCCGTCCGAGAAGGGACCGCCGCGCAAGGTGTACTCGCTCAACGCTCAGGGCGAGAAAGAACTAGAGGAGTTTTGGACAACATGGAGCTTTCTGTCCGATCGCCTCGAACAACTCCGAGAAAGAGGTAATTAGACATGGCCGCAGGATGGATCGAGCAGGTCACAGGGTCGCTCGAGCAAAAGAAGAAGTACCGGCAGTACAAGGCGCGCACGAAACAGCTTCCCGCGAACTATCGCACGGCGATCGAAGCGTTGGACCGGTACCTGATGTACTTCGGGTCGATCACGAAAGGGGACACGCTGGTGTCAATGCTGGAGGATCTCGCAGATCTCTTCGAGCAGAGCGCAGCGGACGGGACGCCCATTCGGGACGTCGTCGGGGAGGACCCTGTGGAGTTCGCGGAGACGTTTCTCCGGAACTACTCGAAGGATCAGTGGATCAACAAGGAGCGGGAACGGCTGACCCGCGCCATCGACAGCGTCGTCAGAAACGAGGAAACCCCATGAACACCATAGCGACAACCCCACGGGATCGCGAACCTGCAATCCGGGTGCAGAACATGGAAAAGTCCTACAAGAATTTGCACGTACTGCGCGGGGTGAACTTCGACGTGGCACGGGGCAGCATCTTCGCCCTTCTCGGCTCGAACGGAGCTGGAAAGACCACGATGGTGAAAATCTTGTCGACGCTGCTGAGGCCGGACGCGGGTACAGCCACCGTTAATGGATTCGACGCCACGACGCACCCGCTCGAAGTTCGAGAATCCATCAGTCTGACCGGACAATTCGCGGCAGTCGATGAGATCCTCTCCGGCCGGGAGAACCTGGTGCTGGTGGCCAAGTTGCGGCATCTGAATGACCCCGGCCAGGTGGTGGACGATCTTCTCGCACGTTTCAACCTCGCCGATGCAGCTTCGCGAAAGGTGTCTACGTATTCAGGAGGCATGCGCCGTCGCCTTGACATCGCCATGAGCCTGATCGGGCAACCGAAGGTGATCTTCCTCGATGAGCCGACAACGGGGCTCGACCCCGAAGGACGCATCGAAGTGTGGCAGGTCGTTCAGGAGCTCGCCAAGCAGGGGACTACCGTTCTGCTCACCACGCAGTATCTCGACGAGGCCGAGCAACTCGCTGATCGAATCGCCATTCTTCATCAGGGGCGCATCATCGCGAACGGCACTCTCGCCGAGCTGAAGCAACTACTCCCACCGGCGAAGGTCCAGTACGTCGAAAAGCAGCCGACCCTTGAGGACATCTTTCTCGCACTTGTCGGGAACGACGGCAAGGTCGAGGCAAGTAAGGACAAGTCATGAGGACACACTTCATTTCAGGCACATCCGTCTTGCTGGGCCGCTCCATGCGCCACATCACCCGCAGCCCAGACACCATTATCACTGTCGCGATCACGCCGATCGCTATGATGCTGCTGTTCGTCTACGTGTTCGGCGGCGCCATCAAGACAGGCACCGACAACTACGTCAATTACCTACTGCCCGGAATCATGCTGATCGCGATCGCGTCTGGCATTGCGTACACCGCAGTTCGGTTGTTCACCGATATGAAGAACGGCATTTTCGAGCGATTCCAGTCCATGCCGATCCCACGATCGTCCGTGCTGTGGGCACATGTTCTGACGTCGCTGGTTTCCAACGGGATCTCGCTGGTGATCATTGTGCTGGTCGCCGTCGCCATGGGATTTCGCACCTCGGAAAGCCCACTGCATGGCTCGCTGTTGTCGGAATCCTGGCGCTGTTCACCTTGGCACTCACCTGGCTCGCCATCGTCGCCGGCCTATCAGCGAAGACCGTGGACGGTGCCACCGGATTCTCCTACCCGCTCATCTTCCTGCCCTTCATCAGTTCGGCGTTCGTCCCCACGGCCACCATGCCGGGTCCGGTGGGCGCCTTCGCTGAGCACCAGCCGTTCACCTCGATCGTCAACACCATCCAGGATCTGTTTGCCGGGCGGCCGGTCGGCAGCAGCATCTGGATCGCTCTCGCTTGGTGCCTCGGCACCGGGGTGCTGGCCTATATCCTCGCCATGGCCTCCTACCGGCGCAAGGTCAGCTGAACGATCAGGCGGTACTCCACGCGGCGAAGGACTGGCCGCGATCCGGCCGCAGATGCCACCAGCACGAACGCGTCCTGGCGCTCGAGCGAGCTGAGCTTCCGCAGCGGGACGGGACTCAGATCTGGTCGGGCTCGGCGACGGCGCGCCGCGCGCGTCGTCGAGCCTGCCCGGCGAGAGGAGGTGCGGTCAGCGCAGCCGTGAACGCCGTTTCGGCAGACCGGTCGCCCGGTCGGCTGCACCTACTGACGATTCCCGCAAGCGGATCCGCTTACGGGCACCAGGTTCGAACGACGGGGACCAGATTCGCTCCGTTGCTACGGCAACCTCGAGCCGGCCTCGCCCAGCCTTCACCCGATCCCGCATCCGTAGCGGCCCGCCGCTCGGCCAGCAGCCGGCGCAGCGACTCAGCGACCAGCGGAGTGCCTGCCGGCAACCCTTGCTCGGCGAGATAGTCGGCGGCCGCGATGCGGTGAGAACCAGCACGGTGCGGGCACAAGGACATCAGCTTCCGACCGCAAACCAGACACTCGACCCGAACGTCGGCCACGCAGTTCCACCTTCCAAGCACTCGGATTACCGCAGCTTCCACCCATCCAGAGTGCTGGGCGGTTCAGAATGATCACGAGCAGGGGTCCGCCGCGGGTGCTACTCAATGGGAGGGTACTAATGTCAGACGGCTCAGCCAGCACATTTCCAGACGCAGACTACGAGCCCTTCTGGATGGACCAAAGTCCACTGGCGCGTCAAGTGAGCGAGCACGTCCACAACGCGATCAACGACGCGATCAGCCGTCACGACCACCTGATCGCTTCTTATGACAACTGGATGGCCAGGCCCACCGAACTCGGCCGCCTACGCGATGCACTCACGGTTGGACCGATCAACCTGGCCAAGTGCCTGCCCAACACCGCATCCAGCGAGGTTGTCCCGGATCTCGTGGAACTTGAGGTGGCGGTCCCCCGCCTGACACCGACCTTGGGGTAGGTGTTGGGCGTCGACCAAGACACCACCTCAAGAAGGGGACCGCCGTGACCAAGAAGT
>JAABUT010003649.1_pt1 | contig 12962 bp, 13 predicted proteins | sample 5559281 | NCBI WGS metagenome assembly JAABUT01 (sample SAMN10711880, study PRJNA513359) | rock metagenome | isolation source: Antarctica rocks | place: Antarctica: Victoria Land, Ricker Hills nord | collected 2016-01-04
TACTCCTGGAATACCAGCAAAACACCCACGCCCGGACACTTTAGGCCGCTCCGACTCCCTGCAACACGCTAAGGTCACTTAATTTCCCTTTCCGCAGGTGACCCCTTCTATCGGCAAAAGCGGCAAGCCCCGCCCGTTGAATTTTGGCGCCCAAACGGGCGGGGCTTGCCGCTTCGTCGTCGGGCGCGAAGGCGACTTCCCAAGTTTGGCCGCTGTTGAACGAACGATACGCCCGCTCGTTTGTTGTCTCAACGTAAAGCATTCCGTCGTCGTCTTGGATCAATGCGTAGGCTTCGCCCGACTTGGCAGGGCCGATAAAAAACGACGACGACGCGCCGCTCTGGAATAAGCGGCCTTCAGCGTAGCCATCACTGAGCGGGCGGGGCAACCCGACGACGACGAAATAAAGTTCTTCCTGGCGCCTGTGAAGCGTTGCCTGACGCCCGCTGGGGAGAATAATAGGCCGTGACATTTCGTCCGTAAAGGTTAGCCCGCGTCGTCGGCATCCTTCGCAAGCTGCGCCCGCCGTTCCAGTTCGCGCGCAGCAATATCAGCGAAGGTTAAGCGCCGGGCTGTGGCGCTTATTGTTTCAATTTTCGCGCGCTTTTCGTTTTCGGCTTCTACCCACTGGCGACGCTGCGCGGGCGTTAGGGCTATCAAGTCGGCGCCCGTTCTAATCGGGTCGGCGGGCATGGCGACACGGTAGCGGGTGCCTTTGCGTCTGCGGTTCGCGTCACCAATTCGCGCGCGCCCTGCGGCGGTTCGCGGGCCTGTTGAGGCGCCGCCGTGAAAGCGACAACGCGCGCCTTCAAACGCGACGGTGTTGCAACACGGGGCGCCCGTGCTTTTGGCCTTGGCGCCGCAGGTCGGCGGGTCGGGCAACAACTCGAAAAAGTAGCCGCCGCGTTTGGCGTCGTATCCGTAGCGGCACAGTTTGTTTGCGGTCTTGGCTGCTTCAACCTGTCGGCGAATTTTGGGCGGGTAATTTTCGGGCATGGTTACGGTTTTCAAACCTCATGGACAGCGCGCGCTACTTTTCGGAAAAAGTAGCCATTTTTTCAAACCTCATGGACGACGACCAAAATGCCGACATTTCGCGCGATTATCGGCACAAAAAGTAACGAAAAGTCACGCTTTGGGCGCCAAATAGCCCACATTTCGGCGCAAAAAGTGAACAAAACCCCGCGCGGTTCTGGCGACCGCGCGGGGTTTTTAGGTAATGCTGCGCATTACGACACACGTTGTTAAGCGGGCAAAAGTATATCTTTGGCCAAACGCAAAAATAGCGTCATGCGCTGGTCGCTGCCCTTGCCGCCGCTGTTCAGTTGCCCGCGTTCAAGGCGTTCCACAACGTATTGACGCCCCTTCACATAGGGCTTGTCGCCCTCTTTCACGTCGGGGCGATAGGGAACAACTGTGTCGCCAACGTAGGGCGGGCGCCCGCGTTTTTCCAGTTGAGCGCGCGCAAAAAGCATCGCCTGCGCTTCGGTTTGTAAGGTGTCGTTTGGCCCTACAACGTCGCTAATGATTTCGCCGCAGTAGCAAAGACTTTTCCCCTGAAAACGCGGGTCAAAGGAAAGCGGATTAGCTTCTTCGATATGCACGCGCAGGTGAGTGAGCGGGTTTTCGGCGCCGATCACGACGATGCGGTTAATGAAGTCGTCAAAGTTCTGTCTGAGCGTCAGGGGCCGCAACAGCCGCAGCGTTGAATCGGTCGGCGCGTCTTCGCTATAGTTGAGGTCAGGGCGGTCGCGCTCTGTCAGATTGCTGAACTTCAGGCCCGCATCGCTCGTTGTGAGTTCATAACCTGGCGCGTGATCGGCGACAATTTGGCGCATAAACGAAAGGTAAGTGGCCGAATCGTCAGGGCGCGCGCGCGGCGATTCGCCCGCAGGCGGTAGCGGTATCGGGTCTAAGCCTTGGATTTCGCCCTGCGGGATGCCCGCGTATTCTTCGGGGTAAAGCCCGCCTAACTTGGCTTGCAGGCGCAGCGCGTCGCCGACGTGTTGACCGTCTACGGCGACCTGCGCTTCGACTTTGGTGTTCAACACCTGTTCCAATCCGACGACCGTTATTTTGCGCTCGCTGCCCGCGTTGGGCTGCGGGTCAAGAGGCGGCGGCGTGGCGCCCCTACCGATTGGCGGCGTTGTGTCACCTGTCGTGCCGTGCAGACTTTGCAGGTTCGTGTATTCATCGGTTTCGATGCGCCCGCGCCAGACGACCGTCGTTTCGGCTTTTGTTTCGCGTTCAATTAACGAAATGGTAGCCGACCGCTTGCCCAGACCAACAGCGGGCAAGCCGCTTTCGCGCCGCCCGTTCACCAGTCCGTCGCGGTAAGTGCATTCGGCATACAGGCTGTTGCCTTCGTGCGCCGACAGTTGAACGTCTTTCAGGTGCGTCACGCCCGATAGGTCTGTGTGATCGAACGAATCGTAGACAAGGGCGCCAAAGTCGCCCACGCGCGGCGTGATAAGAAAGTCGAGCGCATACACTTCGGCGGCGAAGTCGCCGCCGCTAAACAGGTCTACGCGCGGCTGATAAACGGGCGGGAGCGTAACGCCCAGGGCGGGCACAACAACGGACGGCGAAACGATTTCGACTTTGGCCCGCACCTGCGTTTTAGGCAAAGCGGCTTCGTCTTTGGTCGTCCAAAACCCGCCGCCGTCGTCCTGCGCGACGGCTAAACCTGACGGGCTGCTGACAGCGATGTAATCGAAATCGGCGGCGCTGGCCGATGCGGGCACGACAAAGGGCGCGCCGTAAATGCTGGCCTGTGTCGCGTAGTTCGGCGCGCCCATCGCCAACTGGAATTCGCCGCCCGTGCTCTTGATCTCCAGTTTTGACCGCTTGCGCAACATCGTTACGAAGGTCGTGCCGATTTTTTGCGTTCGATCCCACCACACGAAAGGCGGGTTGTTGCCGATTGTGATTAAGGCGCCTCCGCGCCTGAGCCATTCGATTGTTACGTCAATGGAAAAGCCCAGCGTCGTTTTGATGTATTCGGGCACGGTCACGGCGGCTTTATCGTAGTAGAGCAGCTTTTCTACGATTTCGATCACCTTTTTCGCTGCGTCGCCCACCTGCTTTTTCGCGTCGCGGATCTTGTCTTCCTGCTTTTTAAGCGCCGCGACCTGTAGGTTCGTCGCCGGGTCATTGGCGGCACTTCCCTGGGTTAGAAGCTTGTGTTGCGCCTCGATTTTGTAGAGTTCCTTTTCGTCATCGGCGGTCAAGCGGCCCGCGTCCAAAGCGTCGTTCAACTTGTCTTCCAGGGCGTCGCGGTCGGCGGCGGGCATCGGCTTGTAGTGCCGCCATTCGATTTCTTTATCCTTGCCAAACACCAGGGCGTAGCGTTGCAGGTCGTCGCCAAAAATCAGTGAAAACTCAAACGTGCCCTGTTCTTTGGGCGCTTCTAACCGCTTTATCCGAAAGGAAATGCTGCGGTTGGGCTTAATCGAATTGACAAAGCGCAAATGAAGCGGAATGTTGCCGACCGACAGGCCGTAATAAACGCCGCGCGCTTTCGTGCCCAGGCAGTTATAGGACGTATTGAAAAAGCCCTGTCCTGCGCTTCCCAGTTGCGCCAGTTGCCTTTGGATCGTCGCCAGACGGAGCGTGTCTTCGGCGGTTGGCTGCGCTTTGTGTTGCAGCTTGTATTGCTCTAAAGCGAGAATGCCCAGCGCGTTTTTGCGTTCGCGCTTTTCGCGGTCGCTGACCGTTTGATGGAAATTTTCGGGTTCTACCGAATACCAGCGAATGTCATAGTTGGGCATCAAAACGTAAGCGGTCGTCGGCACTTGACCTGGCAACAGGTCAATGTCGCCCAGCGTATCGTTATCGAGCCGAACGCGCCGAATCGCCACGCGGCGACCGTCCTGACCGCCCGCTTCGCGCCAGAATTGCCCGCCCGTCAAAGACTTAACCGCCGGGCGGATCGGCGGCGTTTGGCGCTGCTCATAGATGCGCATTCGCGGAATGTAGTAGGGAAGTGACATGGCCTATTTGAATTGAACGAAACCAGGAAGTGCGGGCATTAGTAGTTGGTGCCAAGGGCGTTATGACGCTTCAAGCGTTCGGCTAAATCGGCGTTGGGGTCGCGCGGAATGTCCAACACGACGCGGCGCGTGCCGTCGCGGTTTTGCTGTATGGAATAGCCCGCGCCGCCGTCGTCGCCCGTAATTGCGCCCGCCGCCTGCGCGCGCTTGTAGTAGTCGTTTGCGCTCAGGCCATCATTTCCATAGTTGCCCGCGAAGTCCATTCCTCCACCATTTTGGGCTGCGTCCAAACGAGACGAAAACGGCGGCGGGTCGGCGGCGTTGTCATAAGCACCATTGGACGGCAAACCCTGCGCGACGCGCGTGAGCGGAGATGCGTTGGGGTCAATACCCGTGTATTTTTCGGGGTTTTCCAACATATCCTTTTCGCGTTCGGCTTTATCCTGCGCCGCCGTTGTTGCCTGAGCGCGCGCAAAAGCCGCGTCGCGCTCTTTTTGTGCATCGTCTTTTTTGCCCTGACGCCGCAAGTTGTTGGCAGTCAACATAAACGAAGTCGCGCTGGTGTCGTCGCCTTCGCCACGCGCCTTTTCCGCGAGATCGAAATACGTCTGCGACTGCGCGGTTTTGTTACCGCGCTGGTCTTCTAACTTCTTTTCACCTTCTGGCCCGATGCTGCCTTCGGTCGCGGCCTTTTCCATTGGCTCGTTGTAGAACTTGTCAACGCCCAGACGAAACAGTTCTGCCGCCGCTACGATTGCGCGCGCGGGCGGGAAAAACGCGGTTACTCCCATCGTCACGGCGCCCGTGATGCCTGCATACAGATCGGCAGTTCCTTCGCTTGCGCCCATTGCTTTCATATCGTCGCGCGCGCCATACGCGGCGCCCGCGCCCAGCGCGGCGCCCATCGCCATGCCGCCGACCGAAACGGGCATCCCTGCGCGGCCAAAGGCGGGAATCTGGGTCAGCATTTTCGGGCTAATGCCCATCGCTTCAAAAGCGGGCGCCAGCCTGCCGCCTTCGGCGCCTGGAACCATCGTTTGATTCAGCAGGGCTTTCAGGCCGCCAAACGCTGCCGTAACCGTTTGCTTTACGCCTGCCAGCCCTTTTAGCTTCGCGGCGGCCCCTTCAGCGGCTTCGCCTGCGCCTTCGATTGCTTTTCCTTCGGTGCCTGCGACGCCCGCCTTTTCCTTTTCGGCGATTGTATCGGCGACCGTTGCGCCTTGCAAAATCTTCTTCGCCTGCGCCGCTAACATCGCCATTCCTTGAAGCCGCTTGAACGCGCCAACCGTGAACATCACGCCGCCGCCGACCGCCGCGAACGTGAGCGCAAACTTAGCGAAGTCGGGGTGAAGCTGCAAAAACTCGTTTGCTTTGCTGACTAACGCCGTCATCCCTACTAACGCTTCTGTCGCCATCGGAAGAAGACTTTCACCCGCAGTTGCCTTGAGCTGTCCTAATGCATCTTCAAAGTTTGTTTCTGCATTGTTGTAGTTCCCCGCCGCGTCTTTCATGGCGTTTCCCCATTTCTTATCAAAGCCGCCTAAAAGCGCACCTATCGCGCGGTCGGCGCTGATATGCTGGCCGCCCAGGTTCGTCATCTGCTTTGCGGTTAAGCCAAGTTCCTGCTGAAGAATCTTCATAGCAGGAATGCCCATATTCGCCAATTCGTTAATCTCGCGCTGGTCTACAAAGCCATGCGTTTTGATCTGCCCAATAGCACGCAAGGCGTGCGTGAAGTCAGAAGTATTTCCACCAGCCGCCGCAACCGCGTTCCCAACGCTTTTCATCGTCGGTATTAAATCTTTAGCGGACACTCCCATAGCCAAAAGCATTTGGCCACTTTTAGCCATCTCTCCAAAATTGAAGGGAGTTGTAAGGGCGAACTTTTGCAGTTCGGCCAGCTTCGACTTAGCGGCATCCATGCTGCCAAGTGTCGTGGCGAAACCTGAACGAATCATCTGCATATTACCCGCCGCCGTGATGAGCGCCTTACCCATCACGATTGCCGAAGTAGCGATGCCGCCTCCAATTCCCATTAGCAGGTTTCCGCTTTGAGCTGCGCGATTAGCAGACGCAGAAAAGCTATCCTGCGCGCGTTGGGCGTTCGTCCAACCACCTGCAATACGAAGCTGATTGGCTACATATTCGTCTACGCCAAGCAATTCGAGAACGGTGCTTGCCGTGTCCCCTGAACCACCTAAAAAAGCCATGATTTTACTCCTTTACTGCTAAACATTCGCGCGCGAACACTTGCGCGCTGTTCTTGAGCAACAGAATTAAGCGGCCATGCGCAACGACTTCGGCTAAAACGTCTTCACCGACGCTGGCGAAAATCTGCGCCTGAATCGCGTCTATTCGCGCGTCACAAACCACGCGCAGGCGTTCAAATTCGTCTGTCCCTTCGCCCGTGGGCCAAGGGTTGCGAGGGTTGGCGCCGTTGGCGGTCAAGATGCCCTGAAGCTGCGTTTTCAGGGCGCAAACTTCGGGGTCAGCGTCAACCGCCGCGCCGAACTCCGCGCCCGTCGTCGCTATGCACATCATAGCGACGACGTAAGCCAGGGCGCCCGCCGACAGATCGCGGGCGTTGATTTGGCGCGTTGTCACAAGTCGCGCCAGATCGTCGCAAGTGGGCTGCAAAGCGCCCCAGTTGTCGTTCATCGCCGTTGCCTGTTCCTGCGCGGCGGCTGGGGCGTCATCGGCACGTCCTGTTCATCCTGCCAGGCGTAAGTTCTTCCCACCTGCGCGGCGGGTTCGAGCGCCTGGTCGGGCTGAGCTTGCGGCTCAGGGTCGGCGGGCGGTTGCGCTAAGATCGGCGAAGGAGCAACGGTTCGGCGTCCGTTGTCACGCACGATTTGTTCGGCTGTGCTTCGGGGCTGAACGAAGGCGGGAACGTCGTTTTCGCCTTCAAACGTGTAACGCCCGTTTGAAGGCGCCAAGATTGGCGCAGGGCCACGCGCGCCAGGGCCGCGCAGAAGGCGACGGCTAACGGCTTCATGCTGCTTCTCAACCTCAACACGCGCGGCGGTCGCTTGCGCGTGTTCGCCCCGTGCGACAGTCACGGCATCCCAAGAGCCGACGCCAGATGCAGCCGCGTCTTCGGTTGCTTGCGCTTGACGCGCTTTCTGCGCTTCTGTGGCGCGGTGGGCGCCCAGTTGCGCTTTAAGTTCGTTCTGCTGTTTTAAAAGTTCCATGTTCGTTTCTCTGCCCTGTTGGGCATACGTTTATATATGTTCTCACTCATTCAACTAAAATGAGTGAATCTCAAGGTGAAAGTGTGCCCGACTTCGGGCGTTTGTAGGTAATGCTTCGCATTACGGATTGACCCTGCGGGGCGTGTGTGTTGCGTTGAATAAAAACGGCTTTTCCCTGTAGGAAATAGGCTGTTTAGGGTCAGCGTAGGCGTTGGGGCATCGAATGGCCAGAACGGGCGCAAAACGGCTAAAAGGGGAGCGCAGGCGTTGGGGAGACGCTGGTCGGGGCGTTGTGCGCGCGTGTTGGGTATTCATCGTTAGTTCGTCTTTCGGTTTTCCCCTTTAGGTGCAAGGTGCAAAGGTGCAAAGGTGCAAACCCCTTTAGGGGTTGCACCTTATTGCACCTTTGCACCTTCAGGGTTGCTTAGGTGCAATTGCACCTAAGTTGCACCTTTGCACCAATCAGGATTAGGTGAGTAGATCGCCCCGCGTTTCGCGTCGTCGGGACATGAAACCGCGCCGAATTTGAGCAGCTTCGTTTTTGAGTAGTAGAAGGCGCGTTTTGAAATTCCCGCGTCCTCACAGACCTTGCACCACTGCGCCGCTGTTGCCCCTGAATCGCCAAAGGCGCCCGATAGTTCGCCCAGCACGTTCCTTTCGCCCTGGCTAAGTTGATATTCGCCGCCTGTTGCGGTTTCGATACGTGAAAAAACCAGCGAGTGCCCCAGACCGCCCGTGTCGGGTAGCGCGACTTCAATCTTCTCGAATGAAAGCGGGGCCAACTCTTCGGCGTCCTTTTGCTTTTCCGTCGTCAGGGTTACGCGGTCGGTTTCTTTGTGGCGTTCAAGCGTCAGGCAGGTATCAACCGCCGCAGGAAGCGCCGACGAACCGCGATATTCGCCCAATTTGTTGTTGTGGTGAACCGTGAGAACGTGCGCGCCCGTCGCGCGTGCCAGGTCGCCCAGTGCATCGGCAAAGGCGCCCATGTCGGCGGCGCTGTTCTCTTCTAAACCAACCGCGCAACGCGCCAAAGTGTCAATTATGACCAGCGAAGGCATAAGCGCACACGTCGCCGCAACGAACGCCGCGCGGTCGGCTGCGTTTGCGACCTGAAAAGGCGTATCCAGAACGACAAACGCGCTGGGCGCCAAGCAACCGTGATGCGTAAGCCACGCCGCCGCCCGCTTCTTAATTCCCGCCGCGCCTTCAGCGGCAACGTAAACCACGCCGCCGCGCTCGACTTCCAGACCATGAAAGGGGCGCCCAGTTGCAACACAAAGGGCCAGATCAAGCGCGAAGAAGCTCTTAAAACTCGCGTGCTTCGCCGTCAAGAGCGAAGTGCCGCCGACCGTTAAGAGCCGATCAACCAGAAAACGCGGGTCAGGACGTGTCAGAACATCGCAAAGCGTTAAAAATGCGAAGCGGGGCGGCTTTTGCCATTGTTCGACCAGGCGGCGCGCGACTTTGGGCGCTTCACTCAACTTGTAAGCCGTTGCCTCCGGGTCACAAAGCCACTCAAGAGCGTCGCGCGCGTCGGGGTCTGCATCGCTCAGGGCGTGCAGCGCGTTGGAAACAACTTCTTCCAGCGAATACCCTTGCTGAACTGCGGACACATCGAACTCACAGCGAAGACGCCAGATCAAACACGCCACTTCATCATTGCCAGGAACTTGCGCTAAATCGAAGTCGGGAAACTTGTCTCGGATTGAACGAAACGTGGCTTCATCGCGTGTCGCTGTCAGAAAATCCCAAACATTGCCCGTTTTAGGTGTTGAGTTGTGGGAAGCGGCATTTAAACCGCCTTCGATTTTTCGTAATACTTGCTCCATCTGATTTTCCTTTTCAGCGCCCGTCAAAAGCGGGCATCCAACGCCCCGAAGTTGCGACCCTCGGGGCGTTTTGTCGTTTAGGCGTCGGCCCTCTCGCGCGCATCCTTAACCAGTTGGGCGACCGTTTGCGGGTCGGCGTCAGGCGATGCAAAAGCCAACGGCCCTATGCGTGTTGAGCTTGCGTTTGCGGTCGCTGCGAGTTGGCCTAAGGAGCTTTCAGGAACGCGCCAGACGCGACCCATTTTCACGCCGCCGACTTGCCCAATGCGTAACCATTTTCGCATTGTAAAGGGCGCAATTTTCAGCCGCGCGGCGGCTTCTTCAACTGTCAAAAAGGTGTCGTTTGTCATTTACAAAGCCTCAATCAACGCCAGTATTAACCATTCAGCAACATCAAGCAACACAAAAGAAGGGGCGGCTTCCAGTTCGGAAGCCGCCCCTTCTTTTGCTTACGTCGCCCTACTCCCAAGGCCAGCGCCATAAACGGCGCGGTCGGCGCCGTTGCGGGTGCTGTGGCGGCCGGTTCGTCGTCGCGCTGGTCGTCGCCACATCGGGCGCTACGTTCGTCGGCGAAGGCAGTGCTGCCACACTAAACGCGAACAGGCGGCGGGTTTCGGCGTGCGCGCTTTGCTCGCGTTGAAGCGCGCTGTTCGCGGCCTGAAGCTGTTCCCGAAGGTCTGCGATACGAGCATCTTTTTCGGCGATTAGAGCCGCCATTAGGTCGCCTTCGCGCGTGTCGGCACCTATGGCGGCACTTGGCGGCACAGTGCCGCCACTTTGGGGCGTCGAGTCGCTTTGTTCGCTTGAAAGCGTGTCGGCAATATTGGCGGCACCTATGGCGGGCGTGTCGGCACCTAAGCGAATCTCCCATTTTTGACCGTCTCGCGTCGTCGTCTTGCGTGCCCTCAGTTCGCCCGCCGCCGCGCGACGTTGAACGGTTCGCTCCGACACGCCCAGACGCGCCGCCGCCTGCGAGACGCTTAGCCAGGCGCCGCCCGACGTGTTCATTTAGCCGCTTCTTGCTCCGCTTGCTTTTGGCGCGCGTAGTTCGCCCAGTAAGCGCAGTCGTCGTAAAAGGCAAGAAGGGCGGGGCCAATTTTGGGTGCGGGTGTGTCGGCGGGTTTGGGCGCAGGTGTTGAAGGTTTGTTTTTCATTGGATCGGTAGACCGTGCTTTTCACGGTAGTAAATGGCTTGATAGCGCGGGCACGCGCCGACGTGATCGGAGCGGTTTAAGCTGGCGCCGCCCGAACACTCGCAAGGGATTTCTAAGACCGCGCGACGCTTCGCCCTGCGACCCGCGTGCGCCTTCTTGATCGTCGCGCGCGACGACGCCGACTTCTTAGGCGTTTTGATACTGCCGAGCAAAGCCGCCGCTTTTGTGGTCGCTTCAGTTGAAGGTGAACTTCTCACGCCCTGATTTTACAATGTATCGAAAGTTTTTGCACAAAGCGGGTTTAAATATGCTTCGATACATTGTAAAATGAAAGGGGTTAGAGCGGCCCGCGCGACGTGATACCAACACGACGACGGGCCTAAGCCAAAGCGGAAAGAGCCGCTTCAAGCCATGAGCAAAAGTATCACGAATCAGGCGCCAACGGCGCGCCGCCCATTGTCTGACGCGCAACGCGCTGTCGCGCCGTTGGCGCCCATCTTCGCCGCCTGCAAAGCGCGCGGCCTTTGCATCACGCCCGATAACAAAACCGCGCGGTTGCGGGCGGTAAATGCTTACCTAAACTGGCTTCCCTTCGATTGGATCGAAACCAGCTTCAAAGAGCTTCTAAACGACCGCGCCGCCGTCCTGGTCGTCGCCGATGCCATCGAAGGGGGGTTGCTGAAATGGTAACGCTCCACTTCGCCGACCAGCGCGACGCCGATGCGCTGCGTAGTGTGTGCCGCGTCGAAGGCATCGAAACCAGCGCCCGCTACTTTGGGCGCGGCGGGGTTCGTCTGAGGATTGACGCGCCGGGTGACTTAATGCCCGATCTGCGTGCCGCCGCCGAACGCCGCCGCGCGTTTTTCGGACTTGCAACGCCGACGACCGCCGCCAACTGGCGCAACTTGTTTGACTTCTGGTTAATTGGCGTCTGGTGTGACGCGCAGCGGGCCGAAGAAGCGAACGCTGCCGCCGACCTTCACGGGCGCGATGTTTACGACTTGGACGCGCCCGCCGTCTTCCTCGCATTTGTTGAGTTTCTAAGCGAAAACGACACGCGCCGCCGCGCCTGGAACGCCGCGCCGTTTTTTTCGCTTTAGCCGTCTCAGACAAACACAGAAAGGGCGGGCGTTCAAGTTGAACGCCCGCCCTTTCTGTGTTTGTCTATGAAGCCGCTTCCCTCGTTTTTGGCGCGGGCGGGCGCGTTATACATCGGGTTAATGCGGCGGCGATTAAATCGAGTTCATCACTTAGCACTTCCCCCAAACGCACTTCAAAGCGCACTGTATCAAGCGCGCGCACTTGGGCGGCGTCGGCGCTACTGGGTTTGCTTAAGCCGTTGGCGGCGTCGGGCACAAGTGCCACGCACCAAAAGAGGGCGCCGTGTTCAGGCTTCTCGTTGGTGATCGGCGCACAAAGCCGAACGCTGGCGCGTCCAATAGGCGGCTCGGAAAGCACAACAACGGGCCGCGTTTTCCCCTGTTCACTGCCGCGTGTCGGGTCAAGCTGGGCGCGCCACACTTCGCCGCGCTTGGGGCTGTTGGCTGCCACTACTGCGCGACCCCTTTTTCTGCCTGAAACGCGGCTTCTTCTTCGGCGCTGTAATAGTCGCCTTCGTCGTCGTGGAACGGTTCGCCGTCAAGGGCGCGCCAGTCGGAAAGTTCGGCTTCGCCTTCGGGCGTTGCGTAGTAAGCGGCTGCGGCTTTAGCGCTGCGTTCCATGACGTGCGCTTGCACGTCATCAGGAGCCACGAAGAGCGCCTTCAAAGCGGCGTTATGGCGTTTGGCGTCGCCGCTTGTCATATCGCCCCAAAGGGCTTCAACCTGCGCCGCCGTCGTGCCGTTAGTAGGCAAAAGCAACATCTCCACTGTTTCGGGCTTGATTAGCCACTTCGCCCCGACTTTGGCACCTTCCAAACGTCCCGCGCGAACATGGCGGCGCACGGTTTCAGGCGTGACGCGCAACCGCGTCGCCGTTTCTTCAATTGTCAACATAGAAGACGAAGTGTATAGCAAAGGTGCGCTAAAGCGTATTGAAGCGCGCCTTGTTCAACCTGACACAATTAACCAAGTGGAAGCCACTCTTTGCCGCTGTTTGGCTTTATAAAGCCAAACTTTCAAAAACACATTCATTATCGTTGCAAAATATCAAAGGCGGTCATGTTTTCGGGCTTCAAATCTCGCAAAAGCGGTTTTTAAGTCGAGCAGCTTCTCCCAAATCTCGCGGGCACTTTTTGGGCGGGGGCTTTTAGGTAACGCTGGGCGTTACGAAGTTTTCTCTTGCGTGCGGTCGCAACTCGAAAACAACCGCGAAGGGCGCGACGTTATGGGCCTTCACGGTCGGTCTGCGGTTCTTTGATCAGGTCGGGCGCTTGCTCGTTTTTCCTGTAGGAAATTGGCGCGCGAAGTTGGGCCGTGCTTCTATGGGGTCACCTATGGAAAAGGAAATTAAGTGACCTTAGCGTGTTGCAGAAGCGGTTTCAGTCCGGGTTTGAGTGGCTATTTTGATCGAGGTAGGCGTAGAGTGTGGGCTTTGAGATGTGGAACATTTCGCAGAGTTGTTTGATGGTCAGTTCGCCTTTTTCGTAAAGGGTGACCAGAGCCTGTCGTTGCTGAATCGAAAGCGCGGGTGGGCGTCCGCCCAGGCGTCCTCTGGCTCTGGCGGAGGCCAGACCGGTGAGAGTGCGTTCCCGGATCCAAGACACAGACCTGCGTCGTCGCGTTCAAGTCGGACTCAACAAAGGGGAAGCGCGAAACGCTCTGGCCAGAGCCGTCTTCTTTCATCGCCAAGGTGAAC
>JAABUT010003650.1_pt1 | contig 12957 bp, 10 predicted proteins | sample 5559281 | NCBI WGS metagenome assembly JAABUT01 (sample SAMN10711880, study PRJNA513359) | rock metagenome | isolation source: Antarctica rocks | place: Antarctica: Victoria Land, Ricker Hills nord | collected 2016-01-04
GTCGCCGTCTCGATCATCGTGCTGGTGCAGCTCGAGGCGCACCTGCTACAACCGCTGATCATGAGCCGCAGCGTCCAGGTGCATCCGCTTGCCATCGCGCTGTCCGTGTTGTCCGGCACGCTGGTGGCGGGCATCGTGGGCGCGCTACTCGCCGTGCCGTTCATCGCGTTCCTGAACTCGACGATCCATGCATTGCGCGACTCTCCTGTCGTGCCGATAGGCGATTCCGGGTTCCCGGTGCAGGGCAAGGAATCGCCCCGCGGCGACGCCGTCGACATGACCCACGAGCCGGGAACCGAGGAAGCGGACGCGTCAGCGAAGGAAGACGACGTGCACTTGAAGAAGGACGCAGAACCGTCAGCGGACGTGTGACTCGACGAACGGCGGCTTGACCACGCGAACCGCGCTGCGCCGGCCACGTACGTCGATCGCCAGCTCGTCCCCGTCGTCGACGCCTGCGTCGGTGTTGATCAGCGCGAGCCCGATGCCCACGCGCCGGGTCGGCGAGAACGTCCCGCTCGTCACCTCCCCCACCTGGTCGCCGGCAGCGTCACCGGCAGCGTCGCCGGTAGCCGACAGCACTGGCATGTGGGCGCGGGGTATTCCGCGATCGAGCGCCAGGATGCCGCGCAGCGTGCGCGCCGGCCCGGCCGCCCGCTCGGCGGTGAGCGCGTCCCGGCCCCAGAACTCGTCCTTGCGCCACCCGACCGCCCAGCCGGACCGGGCCTGCACCGGGGTGATGTCGAGCGAGAGGTCCTGCCCGTGCAGCGGGTAGCCCATCTCGGTGCGCAGAGTGTCGCGTGCCCCGAGGCCGGCCGGCATGCCACCGAGTCCGCGCACGATCTCGACCAGCGCGTCCCACAATGCCGCCGTGTCGGCCCAGCGCGGGAGCAGTTCATAACCGTGCTCGCCGGTGTAGCCGGTGCGGCAGATGCGCAGCGGATGAGCGTCCCACTCGGCGTCGGCGTAGGCCATGTAGTCCTGACCGGACGGCAGCCCAAGACGCTGCAGCACCTCGACCGACCGAGGACCCTGCACGGCGAGGACACCGAATTCGGTGTGCTCGTTCGTGACGTCGATGCCGTGCGGGGCCGCGGCATCGAGGCGGCGCACGACCTCTGCGGAGTTGGACGCGTTGGGCACCAGGAAGACCTCGTCGCCGCCCACCAGGTAGGCGATCAGGTCGTCGACGACTCCGCCGGATTCGTCGCAGCACAGGGTGTACTGCGCCTGGCCGGCCTCGATGCGGCCGAGGTCGTTGGACAGGCAGCCGTTGACGAAGTCCCGCGCGCCGGCACCGCGCACGGTGGCCTTGCCGAGGTGCGACACGTCGAAGATACCGACGGATTCACGGACCGCCGAGTGCTCCTTCAGCACGCCGCCCCCGCTGGACGGGTACTCGATCGGCATCTGCCAGCCACCGAAGTCGGCGAGCTTCGCGCCCAGTTCGACGTGCCGGTCGTGAAGCGGAGAACGCAACAGCTCGGACATGCCGGCCAACCTACCGAGAGCCGGCTCCGCGGCCGATCTTCCTGCATCTGCTGCTCCCCGCGCGCCATGGGCAGGAAGGTCAACTCGGGCGCCGCACCTCCCGCGGCCCACCGTCGATCAGCGCAGCTTACGATCGCGGCCATGCCTTCCGTCTCCGTCGTCGCACCCGACGCCCCGCTGCGCGCAGACGCCGTCGTAGTCGGAGTACGCCGCACGCAGGACGGACCGGTGCTGGCGCCCGGCGCCGACGCCGTCGACGCGGCGCTCGGTGGCCGGCTGCTCGACGCGCTGCGCACGCTGGACGCAACCGGAAAGCCGGACGAGGTCGTGAAGATCCCGACGCTCGGCATCAGCGAGGTCCCGCTGGTCGTCGGTACCGGCCTCGGTGACGACCCGGCGAGTGCCGAGGCGGCCCGTCGGGCCGCGGGGGCGGCGCTGCGCACGCTCACCGGGCGCCGCCGCGTGCACGTCGCCATCAACGCTCCCGCCGGCGCACTCGCCGAGGGGGCGCTGCTCGGCGCGTACGAGTTCACGACGTACAAGTCGCACGCGGCCAAGAACGCCCTGCGCAAGATCACCATCGCCGCGTCGACGCAGGCGCGCGCCGAGGTCCGCCGGGCGGTCATCGTGGCCGACGCCGTGCTGCTCACCCGCGATCTCGTCAACACCCCGCCCAACGACCTGTATCCCGAGACGTTCGCCGCGCGCGCAGCCGAGCTTGCCGGCCAGCAAGGGCTGTCGGTCGAGGTGCTCGCCGACCGCGCGCTCAAGCGCGGTAACTACGGCGGCATCCGCGGCGTCGGTCAGGGCAGCACCCGGCCACCGCGCCTGGTACGGATCAGCTACCGGCCTGCCAACGCGCGTGCGCACGTCGCCCTCGTCGGCAAGGGCATCACGTTCGACTCCGGCGGCCTCAATCTCAAGACCGCGAACCTGACGTGGATGAAATCCGACATGAGCGGCGCCGCCGCGGTGATCGCATGCACGCTCGCCCTCGCTGCGCTGAAGGTGCCGGTGGCGGTGACGGCCACCGTGCCGATGGCTGAGAACATGCCCTCGGGTACCTCCTACCGCCCGTCGGACATCCTCACGTTGCGCGACGGCACCACCGTGGAGATCGGCGACACCGACGCCGAGGGCCGGCTGATTCTGGCCGACGCGATCACCCGTGCCGCCGAGGACGCTCCCGACCGGCTCATCGAGGTGTCGACCCTCACCGGTGCCCAGCTGATCGCGCTCGGGCCCCGGGTGATCGGCGCGATGGGGGAAGCTGCCTGGCGCGACGAAGTCGTGGCCGCCGGCAACGCGGCAGGCGAGGCGAGTTGGGCGATGCCACTACCCGAGGAGTTGCGCGCCGGCCTCGATTCCTCGGTGGCCGATCTGGTGAACGTGCCGAGTGAGCGCTTCGGCGGGATGCTGGTGGCCGGCCGCTTCCTCGGCGAGTTCGTCCCCGACGGACTGCCCTGGGTGCACCTCGACGTCGCCGGGCCGGCGTTCAACACCGGCAACGCGCGCGACTACACGCCCAAGGGCGGCACCGGCGCGGCGGTGCGCACGATCATCGCCGCAGTCGAGCAGCTGGGCCGCGGCTAACCCGCGCCGTCCGCCGTCTTGCGCTGCGCTGTCCAGTCGCGCATCCGCTGGGGATAGCCGACCTTCGCCGCGTCGTAGAGCGGGATCGCGTGCTTCTTGGCGAACGACTCAGCCGCGTCGGGATCTTCGACCCGCCGGCGCGTCCATTCCCCCGACGTCGCGACGAGCACCACTGTCGTGTCGGTGACGGTCGTGCGCGGCTCGAGATAGGCTTCGACGCCCTGGCGGCTGCGCACGAAATCGAGCAGATGATCACTATCAGCCGATGTGGCCGCACGCAGCGCACCCGGACGGTTCCTGCGACGGCGCAGCAGTCCCAACTCGGCTCCCCATGATCGCCCGCCGCGCCGGATACCACGCAGTGGTCGGCGTCATCATCGCATCGCGAACTTGGAAATTCTGGTGAGCGGACGGCCCGGTGCGCCGCGTCGACGCGCAGTGCCAAGATGGGTACGACCAACAACCAGAGCGGGAGCACCGGTGGCAGACAAGCAGTCCGATCTCGTCATCCTCGGCGGCGGCAGCGGCGGTTACGCAGCCGCGCTGCGCGCGGCCGAGCTGGGCAAGTCGGTGGTGCTCATCGAGAAGGACAAGGTCGGCGGCACCTGCCTGCACCGCGGCTGCATCCCCACCAAGGCGTTGCTGCACGCGGGCGAGATCGCCGATCAGGCACGCGAGAGCGCCAACTTCGGCGTCAACGCCACCTTCGAGGGCATCGACATGGCAGGCGTGCACAAGTACAAGGACGGCGTCGTCGGCAAGAACTGGAAGGGTCTACAGGGGCTGATCAAGAGCCGCGGCATCGAGACCGTCGAGGGTGAGGGCAGGCTCGTCGCCCCCAAGACCGTGCAGGTAGGCGAGGACACCTACACCGGCACGGACGTCATTCTCGCCACCGGTTCGTACTCCCGCACATTGCCCGGTCTCGAGCTCGACGGGCAGCGGGTCATCGCCAGCGAGCACGCGCTGAAACTCGACCACGTCCCGGACAGCGCCATCGTGCTCGGCGGCGGTGTCATCGGCTGCGAATTCGCGTCGGCGTGGACCTCGTTCGGCACCAAGGTCACGATCATCGAGGCCCTCCCCCACCTCGTCCCTCTGGAGGACGAAGCCAACTCGAAACTGCTCGAGCGCGCGTTCCGTCGCCGCAAGATCGACTTCAAGCTCGGCGCGCGGTTCGAGAAGGTCGAGCACACCGACGGCGGCGTGCGCGTCACGCTCGACGGCGGGGACACCCTCGAGGCCGAGCTGTTGCTCGTCGCGGTCGGCCGCGGCCCGACGTCGGCGAACCTCGGCTACGAGGAGCAGGGCGTCACCACCGAGCGCGGCTTCGTCACCGTCGACGAGTACTGCCGCACCTCTGTCGACGGCGTGTACGCGGTCGGCGATCTCATCCCTACCCCGCAACTCGCGCACGTCGGGTTCGCCGAGGGCATCCTGGTCGCCGAACAGATCGCCGGGCTGCCAGTCGTGCCGATCGACTACGCCGGCGTCCCGCGCATCACCTACAGCCAGCCCGAGGTCGCCTCGGTCGGACTCAGCGAGATCGACGCCGCCGAGAAGTACGGCAAGGACTCGATCAAGACCGTCACCTACGACCTGTCCGGCAACGGGCGCAGCGCGATCCTCAACACGAAGGGCGCAGTCAAGCTCGTCGCGCAGCAGGACGGGCCGGTGCTCGGCATCCACATCGTCGGCGACCGCGTCGGCGAGCTGATCGCCGAGGCGCAGCTGATCTACAACTGGGAGGCGCTGCCCAACGAGGTCGCGCAACTCATCCATCCGCACCCGACGCAGTCCGAGGCGATCGGCGAGGCGCACCTGCTACTGGCCGGAAAGCCGCTGCACGTCCACGACTGACACAGCACCACCCACTTTCTCGTTCCGCCGAAGGAGCCGCACACCCCATGCCGACATCCGTGACCATGCCCCGGCTCGGTGAAAGCGTCACCGAAGGCACCGTGACGCGCTGGCTCAAGGCCGAGGGCGACCAGGTGGAGGCCGACGAGCCGTTACTCGAGGTCTCGACGGACAAGGTCGACACCGAGGTCCCCTCCCCCGCCGGCGGCACCGTGTTGTCGATCAAGGTGCAGGAGGACGAGACCGTCGAGATCGGCGTCGAGCTCGCGGTGATCGGTGAGGCCGGCGCGGACGGCGGCGCGTCAGACGGCCCCGGTGCACAGGAGGGCAGCTCGGACTCCGCCGACGACGCGGCGGCCGGCACCGACGAGGCGGCCACGGACGAGCAACCCGCGCCGGAGCCGGAGCCGGAGCCGGAGGAGCAACCCGAGGCGGAACCGGAACCTGCGAAGGAACCGGAGCCCGAACCGCAGCCGGAGCCCGAACCGCAGCCCGAACCGAGGCGGGAGCCCGAGCCCGAACCGAGGCAGCAGTCGCGGCCCGCTGCGGCGCCCACGCCCGCGCCGGCCCCGTCCGGACAGCAACCGTCCGCGTCCTCGCCCCCCGCCAGTGCGAAGGATGCGGTCGACGAGGACGACGAGGTCGCCGGCACCTACGTGACACCGCTGGTACGCAAGCTCGCCGGTGAGCACAGCGTCGACCTGTCCACGATTCAGGGCACCGGCGTGGGCGGCCGCATCCGCAAGTCCGACGTCGTTGCCGCCGCACAACGCAGCAGCGAGCCCGACACCGCCGGCGCACCCGCCCCAGCTGCATCCCCCGGTAAGGCGGCCGCTGCGCCGCCCGAGTCCCCGAGCGCATCGCAACGCGGCAAGGTCGAGTCGATGTCGCGGATGCGACAGGTCATCGCAGCCCGCATGGTCGAGTCGCTGCAGACCTCGGCCCAGCTGACCACCGTCGTCGAGGTCGACGTCACCAAGATCGCGCGGCTGCGCGAGCTGGCGAAGAAGGACTTCGAGGCCCGCGAGGGCGTCAAGCTGTCCTTCCTGCCGTTCTTCGCGCTCGCCACGATCGAGGCGCTCAAGGCACACCCGGTGGTCAACGCGTCCGTGGACATGGACGCCAAGTCGATCACCTACCACGACGCCGAACACCTGGGCGTCGCCGTGGACACCGAGCGCGGGCTGTTGGTGCCGGTGATCCACGGCGCCGGCGATCTCAACCTCGGCGGCATCGCGCGCAAGATCGCCGACCTCGCCGAGCGCACCCGCGCGAACAAGGTCGGTCCGGACGAACTCGGTGGCGGCACGTTCACGCTGACCAACACCGGCAGCCGCGGCGCGCTGTTCGACACGCCCATCATCAACCAGCCGCAGGTCGGCATCCTCGGCACCGGCGCGGTCGTCAAGCGTGCGGTGGTGGTGTCCAGTGCCGATTTCGGCGAGACCATCGCGATCCGCTCGATGGTCTACCTGGCGCTGTCCTACGACCACCGCATCGTCGACGGGGCGGACGCCGCGCGCTTCCTCGTCACGATGAAGGACCGGCTGCAGGCCGGGGCCTTCGAGAACGCGCTCGGTCTGGCCTAGCCGTGCAGGTCGTACTCGCCGGCGCGTCCGGCCTCATCGGCCCGGCGCTGCGTGACTCGCTGCGCGCGGACGGGCACGAGGTCAAGACCCTCGTGCGCCAGGACACGGACCAGCCGGACGAAGATCGCTGGGACCCCGCCCAGGGTCTCCTCGATCCGGACTTCCTGCACGGCACCGACGCAGTCGTCTGCCTGTCCGGCGTCGGGGTCGGCGACCATCGCTGGAGCGACGGCTACAAGAAGCAGATCCTGCGCAGCCGGGTCGACTCGGTGGGCACGGTGGCGAAGACCCTGGCCGAATACGGCGGCCCGCGAGTGCTCGTCTGCGCCTCGGCGGTCGGTTATTACGGCGACACCGGCGCCACGCCCGTCGACGAACAGGCCCCGCCCGGCGACTCGTTCCTCTCCGGCGTGTGCGTGCAATGGGAGGCCGCTGCCGACCCGGCCCGTGCGGCCGGTGTCCGCGTCGCGCACCTGCGCACCGGACTCGTGCTGTCCGACCAGGGTGGCCTGCTCAAGCGGCTCGCCCCGATCGTCAAGGCCGGCATCGGCGGCAAGCTCGGCGACGGCACGCAGTACATGCCGTGGATCTCGCTGGCCGACGAGGTAGCGGCGATCCGCTTCGTGCTCGAGCACGACATCGACGGACCGGTCAACCTCAGCGCGCCCGAGCCGGTGACGAACGCCGAGTTCACGAAGACGCTCGGTACGGTGCTGCACCGTCCGACGATCTTGCCCGTGCCCGGCTTCGCCGCGCGCATCGTGCTGGGCGAGTTCGCCGGCGACGTCCTGACCGGTCAGCGCGCGGTGCCCAAGAAGCTCCTCGACGCCGGCTACGAGTTCGCCGACACAGACCTCGCAGCCGTGCTGCGGACCGAGCTGGGCTGAGCGGCCGGGCCGACATGCGTCAGCTCATCGTCACCGAGAATCTGTCACTGGACGGGATCATGTCGCCGATGGACGGCTGGTTCGACCCGACGAAGTCCGGCGACGACCTGCTGTCCGCGAGCGCCGAGCACCGCGCAAGCGCCGACGCGCTGGTCCTTGGACGGGTGACGTTCGAGGAATTCGCGGGCTTCTGGCCCTACCAGGACGACGACCGAACCGGCGTGTCCGATTACCTGAACCGGGTCTCGAAGTACGTCGTTTCCACCCGGTTGGACAGCACCGAATGGCAGAACTCGACGATCTTGCGCGGGCCGGTCATGGACGAGCTCGGCGCGCTCAAGAACGCGGAGGGCCGCGACATCGTTGTCACCGGCAGCGCGGAACTCGTCCGCTCGTTGCAACCCAGCGGGCTGATCGACGCCTACCGGTTGTTCGTGTACCCGGTGGTGCAAGGTCGCGGTCGCCGGCTGTTCGTCGACGGCGTCGACGCCGCGCTGGAACTCACCGACGTGCGCCGCTTCGCGTCCGGCGTCGTCCTGCTCGAGTACCGCACGGCGGCAGCCTCATGAGCGGGCCGTTGGCCGGGCTGGAGGACATCGACTGGTGGCGCTGCTGCTGGCGTCGATCGCCTCGGCGGACTCGTTCCTGCTGGGCGGCGAGATCACCGGGTGGCGCGCGGCCTGGGGCCGCGGGGCCGACGATCCGACGCCCCCGCGAGACGTTGCCGAGGACTGCCGCGCCGCCGTGGCCACGGCCACCGAGGGGTGGTGGCATTCGCCGCTGATCGAAGCGGTCCGGCCGGGCGCCGTCGCGGTTGCCGACGCGGTCGCGTCGACGCTGCCGACTGCTGCGCCGGTGGTGCTTCGGGAATGGTCGTGCTCGCCCGATCGTCGGGTCGCGATCGCGGTGGCCATCACGGACGATCTGGCCCGCGGCGCCGATCCGGCGCAGCGGCTGCGCGAGGCCGGCACGCTCGACGATGAGATCGCCGACATGGTGGCGAGCCTGGCCGATTTTCCGCCCGACGTTCTCGCCGTACAGGTGGTCCTCGAATTGTGCTCCAGAGTCGCGGCCGACGGGCGGTCCTGAGCCGCGCGGATCACCTGACCTGCTGCTCGGCGATGCGCAGACCGCCGGACGTGCGGGCGAGTTCGAGGCGCAGGTGCGCCGGCCCGGCGCCGGGCGCCGTACCACGCACCGCACGAGCACAGATCAACCGCGACGGCGGCAGGATCGCGGTCACCGTGATCCGCACTCGGCTGCCGTGCATGGCCGCCCGCATGTGCGTGTAGCGCGTGCGGGCGCCGGCCAGGCCGCAGCCGGGCGGAACGAGCCGGCGCAGCAACGCGGTGTCGGCTGTGAGCAACGGACCGGGCACGTACACGCGTGCGAGCAGCTTCGGGTCGCGCGCCTGGAACGCCCGCGCGCGCATCGCGTCCAATCCGACCAGCGCCGTTTGCCACTCCCCGGCGGCCGGTGCCTTCGGCTTCGTCTTCTTCGTCTGCGTGTTGACGGTCGGTGTCTTCGGGGGCGAGTGGCTGGGGGGCGACGTGCTGCGCTTGACGTGCGACGAGGCTGCCGGCGAGCTCGATCGCATGACAGGCGCGTGCGCGGCCGGCTCGCCGTCCCGGGTCGTCGCCCAGACCGTGCCCGCAGCCGCGAGCAGCCCGCACAGCGCCACCGCCAGTGCGATCAGCATCGTGCGCCGTCGCCCGGCGCGGCGGCGGGGGCGTGGGATCGCCGGCCGCGGCCGTGGCCCGACCATTCGGGTCGGTGGCGCCTGCCCGGCGCCGCCGGGCACGCCGGAGGTCCGTTCGAAGGACGGCATCGCGCGTTCGTCGACGTGCACCGCGGTTTCGGTCGAGCGGGGCTCGGCTGGGCGGGCAGCGTGGCGCGGACCGGACCGCACAGCCGCTGCGGGCTCGCTCCGGCCGCGGCCCGCGGACAGCTCGACGGCAACCGGCTCGCCGCTGTGGCGCAGGTCGAGGGCGAGGTCGGCGGCCGTGCCCCGCCGGTGCGGATCGACCGCGAGTGCCCGGCACAGCACCGCCACCATGTCGGCCGGCGTCTGGGCGCGGGCAAGCCGCTCGGCGACATCGTCCAGCACGCCCTGCGCGGCCAGCGCAATCGCGGCCTCGCCCGAGTCGGCCGGCCACGGCGGCTCGCCGGTCAGTGCGTGCAACGCGACCGCGGCGAGCATGAACACGTCGCTCTGGGGGCCGGGGACGCAACCTGCGGCCACCGCGGGGTCGAGGTAGGCGGCCGTGGATGCGGCGTCGGTGTCGTCGCCGGTCAGCCGCGCGACCCCGACGTCGGCGAGCAGCGGCACGCCGGGAGGGGTGAACAGGATGTTGCCTGCGCTGACGTCGCCGTGCACCACACCCTCGTCGTGCAGGTACGCCAGACCGGCCGCGATCGGCGCGATCGCGGTGATCACTTCGCCGGGCGTCAGCCGACCTCGCACAGTGAGTAGTTCGTCCAGCGATCCACCGTCGGCCAGGTCGAGGACGAGCACCGTCGCGCCGTCGACCGGCAGCAGCGCGTGCAGGCGAACGAGGTGCGGGTGATCGAGCGCGCTGAGCAGTGCCGCTTCGGTCTCGGCTCGCCGGGCCTGATCGCGGTCGGCGACCGTGATGCGCTTGAGCGCGACCGGCTCGCCGGAGCCGTTGACGTGGGCCCGCCAGACCTCGCCCGAGGCGCCGCTGCCGAGCAGGCGCTCGACGGTGTAGCCGCGAAGTCGCCAGGCCGCGCCCATGCATCGACGCTAAGCCTGGATGTGCCGTCCACCCCGGTTGTCCACAGACCTGATCCGACCGATCTGGCGCCGATCAGCGGCCGCGCGCCGGCCGGGATCTTGTTGCGCATGCGTCGCCCGCTGCACAGATCAGCAACAAGATCACCAGCGCGAACCAGCGCTGACGCCGGCCGCGCTGGTTCGCCGTAGGGTGCGAGGTCATGACTGCAGACGCGCCGACCATTCTGGCCACGTCCGGCGGGATCGTCCCGGGCAGGCGGGTGCGCTGGGAGCTCGGACCGCTCACCGAGTACGCCCTCGAGCTCGCCGGCGTCGGCGGCCGCCGCCCCAAGGTGTGCTTCCTCGCCACTGCGGTCGGCGACGACGCCGCGACCATCTACAACTTCTACGGCGCGGCGCAGACCCGCGGCCTCGACCCGTCGCATCTTGCGCTGTTCCCGATGCCGAACGTCGAGGACGCCACCGCACACCTGCTCGAGCAGGACGTTGTGTGGGTCTCCGGCGGCAGCGTGGCCGGGCTACTTGCCCTGTGGCGGCTACACGGTGTGGACGAGGCGATGCACGCGGCCTGGCGCGCGGGTGTGGTGTTGACCGGTGTCTCGGCCGGGTCGCTGTGCTGGCACGCCGGCGGCACCACCGATTCGTTCGGGCCCGACCTGCGCCCGGTGACCGACGGCCTCGGGCTGGTGCCGTACGCCAACGGCGTGCATTACGACTCCGAAGTGCAGCGGCGACCGATGTTCCAGTCGTTGATCGCCGACGGCACGCTGCCGGCCGGCTACGCGACCGACGACGGCACCGGGTTGCTCTACCGCGGCACCGAGCTCGTCGAGGCCGTCGCCGAGAAGGACGGCGCCTTCGCCTACTACGTCGAACGCGATGGCCTCGGCGGCGCGGTCGAGACCCGCCTCGACACGCGCCGCCTGTAGCCGATCAGTCGTTCGCGGACGCCGTCGCCAGCTTCGACGGCCACCAGATCTTCTTGCCGATGTCGTGGCTCAGCGCGGGCACGAGGATCGAGCGGACCAGGATGGTGTCGAGCAGGACGCCGAACGCCACGGTGAAGCCCAGCTCGGCCAGGAACACGATCGGCAGTACGCCGAGCACGACGAACGTGGCCGCCAAGACCACCCCGGCCGACGTGATGACGCCACCCGTCACCGCGAGCCCGCGCATGATCCCTTGTCTCGTCCCGTATTCGAGGGTCTCTTCCCGCACCCGGGTCATCAGGAAGATGTTGTAGTCGATCCCCAATGCGACCAAGAACACGAACGCAAACAGTGGGTAGGACGGGTCGGCGTTCGTGAAGTGGAACACGTGGTTGAAGAAGATCGCGCTCACCCCCAGCGCCGCCGCGAAGGACAGCACGACCGTCGCGATCAGCAGGATCGGCGCGATCAGCGCCCGCAGTACCAGGCCGAGCACGAGCAAGATCACCAGCAGGACGATCGGGATGATCAGGTTACGGTCGTGCCTTGACGCGTCCTGGATGTCGAGGTTGACCGCCGAACTACCGCCCACCAGCGCATTCGCACCGTCGATCTTGTCGAGCGCCGCGCGGATGCGTTTGACGGTCTGGTAGGCCGGTTCGGTGTCGTAGCTGTCGATCAGTGTGGCGTTCAGCAGCAACTTGCCGTCTCGCGGCTGCACCTGCAGCGCAGCGGGTGGGCACGACGTAGGTTTGCGCGGCGCGCTTCCCGGGTTCGACTTCGCTGCCGCGGCCGCCTTGGCGTAGTCGATCTGCACGCAGACCGCGTTCGGAGTCTTGGCCACGCCGTCCAAGCCCTTCACCGCGGCAATGGCCTGGTCGGCCTTGCCGGCGTCGACGAGGATGTCGGCCGGAGCACCGGCACCCTTCGAGCTCGGGAAGGCCTTGTCGTAGAGGTGCTGACCCACGACGGCGTCGGGCTTGGTCGTGAACCCGTCGATGGTCGACAAACCATCGGTCTTGAGCCCGATCATGCCGGCGATGCAGGCGATGAGCACCACCCCGGCGCCGATCCACGCACGCCGGTAGCTCGTGGACAACCGCTGCGAGAAGCGGCCCCAGATGCCGTGCATCGCGAAGATGTCGGTCTCATGGTCGAGCTTGGGCCGCCTAGGCCAGAAGATCCACCGGCCGGAGATCACGAGCAGCGCCGGCAGCACCGTCAACATTATGAGCACGGTGCACGCGATGCCGATGGCGCACACCGGGCCGAGACCGGCCGTCGAATTCAGGTCCGCGAAGGACAGGCAGATCAGGCCGAGGATGACCGTCACCGCCGACGCCAGAATTGGCGGAGCCGCGCCCTTCCACGCGGCGGTCATCGCATCGACGCGGCTCTCGTACTCGTGCAGCTCCTCGCGATACCTGCTCACCAGCAGCAACGCGTAGTCGGTGCCGGCGCCGATGACAAGGACCGACAGGATGCCCTGGCTCTGGCCGTTGAGCGTGATCACCCCGTTCTTGGCCAGCGGGTAGATGACCAGCGCCGCCGCCCCGAGCGCGAGCACGGCGCTGAACAGCGGGAAGAACCACAGCACTGGACTGCGGTAGACGAAAAGCAAGATCACGATGACCACGAGCCCGGCGGACAGCAACAGACTGCTGTCCAGTCCGGAGAAGGCGTCGATGAAGGCGACCACCACGCCACCGGCGCCCGCGCTGTGCACCGCCAGGCCGCCCGGTGCGCCGGCGCGCGCGGTTTTGATCACCCGTTTCTCGTTGTCCACGAGTTCGGGGCCCTTGGCGCTCTTGCCGTGGTCCTTGCCGATCAGCGGGACGGCAACGGCTGCGACC
>JAABUT010003652.1_pt1 | contig 12946 bp, 11 predicted proteins | sample 5559281 | NCBI WGS metagenome assembly JAABUT01 (sample SAMN10711880, study PRJNA513359) | rock metagenome | isolation source: Antarctica rocks | place: Antarctica: Victoria Land, Ricker Hills nord | collected 2016-01-04
GCATCAGGCCTTCAACGACCAAGCGGCGAACATGCTTGACGCTGAATGCACGCTGCAATCTGTTGATGCACTGTTGCACGTCATAGGCAAGCTGCTTAGGACCTCGCAAGGAGATTTTGATGGTGCGGAAGAGAAGTGCAGTAGCAGCACAATGGCATTGCTTGCTGACCAGCGCGAAAGTAAGCAAGCTTGACTTGTGAGTGCCCACAATGTACTCGCAGATGCGCAGAAGAATCTCGGTTGGTAAGCCTTCAAGTTTTGAAGAGGGCATTTTAATGATAACTGTCTCGCATCGCTCGTAAAGCTCGGCTGTAAGAGTTGCAGCCAGTTAAGAGGAAAGTCTGTTGGTATATAAGAGTCAGAAAAAGTACTGTAGAGGGCTGGTACGTCTCAACTAGTAGTCAGAGCTCAGAAGGGATAGTAGTAGTAGTAGATAGATCTAGAAGGTAGGCTAGATACAGGTAGAATGGGTCAAACATCAGGTAAAAGGTGACGGGAATGATGGTTCGATGCTTGACTGTCTGACTAGAAGAAAGGAAACTCTGCTCGGAAAACTAACCAATAATGTTCCGTGAACTCTGAAGGTGCGAGCGGACTAATACTGTTCCGTGGGCCCTGAAGGTGCGAGCCAATACTGTTTCGTGGGCCCTCGAGGTGCGTGACTCCACCTCACGACATACTTCACCCACCCATCTGATGCTCGTCCCTTGAGCATCAATCTGACTCTTCGATGGTACCAGCGAAGCGAAAGGCGAAAGCGGAAAGTGGAAAGCGGAAGGCGGAAGCGAAGGCGAAGGCGAAGTAGATGTATGATTCTCACATGCTCAGCTATCTACTCAGCTACCTACTTTGCAACCTACTTCAATATCTTACTATCTACTTCGCTATCTACTTCGCTATCTATCAACTCATCATTCTATCTACTGTCGAAAACAGAAAACAGTACTGCTACTCATGTGATTAGTAATCTTCTCTTCAAGCTTCATGAGACTGACGCTACAAGTTTTCAAGTTTTTATCTTCTTTCTTTCATTTCTACTTTTCAGAACAACAACAATCAGAATATTAATCATTTATCTACATGTTCAGCTATCAACTCAGCTATTTATTCATTCATTTACTCATAAATCTTGTCATGATGTCAGATCATCACTTAAGTCTAAAGCATAAATCAAAGCTTATTTTAATCAATTTACAATCAACTCGCTTAAGTCAATTACATAATAATTAGAATTAGCTATAAATCATTGAGATTTTAGATTCATTAAATCTGTTTATCATAATATCAGATTATCAACTCAATTTAAAACATAAATCATTGATATTTTAAATAATCTTGATTCATTGAATTTGTTTTGCAGTTTAATAAATCAAGTCATTAATTTAGTCATCATCATCTTAATTTAATCTCAGTAATTCTGTTTTAATTATCTCAGTCATATGTGCAAATTTCTGCAATCTTAAGTTAATAAAACTATTGTTTAGTCTTGATTTTACTCAATTCATGTATATAAAAGTTAAGTTCTTGTTCTTTTCTTTTACTTTTTATCTTTCATTTACATTATTTGATGTATTATTTTGTATTTAAATTTTATTAAAGTAATAATAATATCAGTCTTTTATATTGATAGTGTCAGAATCATGTTTAAATGATACAATTAATGAAGATCAGAATTGATAATGTTTGATCTTTAAAAATAGCTATAACTGAATATTAAAAATACAGAAGAAAATTGATACAAAAGCTTCTATTTATGTAATGTTTAAAAACTGCATTAAATTTAAAAGAAATGTGTTTATGACATGAAAAGAATATGATGTAAATGAACAAGATGTTATTAAAAGAAAAGAATGTTGAGAAAGAAAAAGAAATTAAGTCATATTTGAGTCAAATCTGAGTCAGATTTAAATCAGATCTTGACTAAATTGTTAACTAGCTTTAATCATTATACAAAGAACTTACTAGCATTCACTGTAAATTAATTAAAGCTTCAGTCTTGTTCAGTCTTGATACGCTTGTAACATTATTTTCTTCTTTGAAAATTCATGTTTACATGAATATAGTTTTTTTGCTCACTTTTGTTGATAATTATTTCAATATTTTAGCACGATTTGTTTGAATATAACTTATGAAATTCATTTAAAACTTTCTTTGAATCATTGAATTTCTCTTTATCAACATAGTATCATTCATCATTTCTATCTAAATTTATTCATTTGACTTTGTACTGTATTCAATCTTGATAGCATCTGAAGTTCAATATATGTTATGAGCATATCAAGATTGATAAAACTGAACAAGACTGAAGCTTTAATCAATTCGCAATGCATGCTAGTGAGTACTTTATGTAATGATTAAAGCTAGTCAATGATCTAGTCGAGATCTGACTCAGGTTTGACTCAGATAAAACTCAACACTGTCGAGAGATAAAGTATAGATGTTGTTAGAGATCAGCATAGAGCGAGTCATATGAGTGTAATGTAACGAGTATATAAATGCTAAGAAAGAAAAGTATCTAGAAGGGAAGAATCGACTATCTATATGACTCAGAAGAACATAAGCTAATTCTGAATAGAATTGACTTCGAAACAACTCGATAGTCTAGTGACGAGCGATCGACGATAGTCAGAAACATAGTCATCAACATAGTTATCAACATAGCTATCAACATAGATGCGTAGCTAGAATTGTAACAGTTGTGATATAGAGAGCTTCGAAATCAACAGAGCGAGCACGAATACATGCAACGATCGATCTAGTAAATAGATAGATCTAGAAGATAGACTAGATACAGATGACTAAATGAGTAGATAGATAGATAGATAGATAGATAGATATGTCTCTATATCAATGTCTTCGTCTAGAAATGAGGTGAAAAGATGAGTAAAAGATGAAGAAGAAAAACTTCGCTCGAGAAATCTCTATAAATGATAGTCAATATTCTCATGAACTCTGAAGATGTGACTGAGTCATGCTCGAGAAATCTCTATTAATAGTAATCAATGTTCTCATGAATTCTGAAGATGCAACTCAATAGCTCTGCTCGAGAAATCTCTATGAATGATAGTCAATGTTCTCATGAACTCTGAAGATGCAACTCAATAGCTCTGCTTGAGAAATCTCTATGAATGATAGTCTATATCTTCATGAATTCTCAAGATGAAATCGAATCAATGCTGTTTCATGAGTCATTGAGAAGTGAGACTTCGTCTCACGACATTCTTTTCTCACTCATTTAATGCTCATTTCTTGAGCATCAATGTGACTCTTCTATGATACTAGCGAGACGAAAGTGAAAAGCGAATGACGAAGATCGAAGTCATGAACATGACTAGCTAGTAGATCAATAGCTAGAGAGCGATATTTTCTGATGCAAAGACGAAGCTTTGAACATGACTAGCTAGTAGATCAATAGCTAGAGAGTGATATTTTCTGATGCAAGAGCGAAGCTTTGAACATGACTAGCTAGTAAATCGATAGCTAGAGAGCAATATTTTCTGAGACGAAGCTTTGAACATGACGAAAATGAAGATCTAACTCTAATCATTACGCAGAGTACGTGCTAAAGTTCACTGCGTAATGATTAGAACAAGTCTCGATCAGATGAGATAGTAATCACTAAATCGACGAAAAATTGAGAGCGACGAGATGTAGAGATGATTGCATGATTGATAGTCAATATTCTCATCAATTCTGAAGATGTGACTCAATAGCTTTGCTCGAAAAGCTTCTATCAATAGTAGTCAATGTTCTCATGAATCTTGAAGATGCAATTGAATGAATGCTGTTTCACAAGCTATTGAAAGATGAGACTTCGTCTTATGACATTCTTTTCTCACTCATTTAATGCTCATCTCTTGAGCATCAATCTGATTCTTGAATGATACTAGCAAGACGAAGACGAAGGTCGAAGATATAAAATAAACTAGAGCGAAGGCAAAGCTTTGAACATGACTAGCTAGTAGATCAATAGCTAGAGAGCGAGATATATGAGAGCGACGATGAGATGTAAACAGTCACATGATCTTACGAAGTAGTAGAATCTACTCTGTCACTGAATATTTGACTGTACAATTGAATGACGAGCTATATGAGAATGACGAGATGTTTTAGATAGTCGCATGATCTTACAAGATAGTAGATGAGCTACTCTGTCACTGAATATTCGACTGTACAGTTCTTCATTTTCTTATTTCTTTCTTATTTTCTTATTTTTCTTACGAAACTATTTTGTTTCTTATAAAATCATTTTCTTTCTTCTTTCTTACTATTTCTTATTCTTTATATATAACAAAAATGAAAATAAAATCGAGCAATGCTAAAGTTCAAACACTTGATCTTTGCATTTACAGATCTGAGCTGAATCTATCAAACTCAGAAAGATAGTTTCGTCTTTGATCTTTGAAGAAATCGCTTTAGAGAACATGATGATGAAGTATAGAGAATCGAAATCGAGATTTCGATGAAAAGACGATATGTGAGCTCGAAGAAGACGCGTTGTCTTTGACTCTGCAACGTGTGTTCTTCTTCGCTGAGTCTATGAAACATGATGTATAAATTCTTCACGAATAAACACGACTTAATAGATGAGTCATGAAGAGAGATTCAAGCAGATAAGTCACGAGGTGAGAGAGTAGAAAATGAGAAAGTAGATGAATCATGAGATGAAGAAGTACATCATGACTCATGCGAAGTGCAAGATGATCTAGAAAGAAAAACAGAGACATTTTGAGTAGACGTTCAACGAGAATCTCGAGCGAGTGAGTAGCAAGATGAGCTACAAGATGAGTCACGAGATGAGTCATGAGAAAGATAGATACGTGACGAGAAACGAGACGAAGAAACAGAGAGTCTTTGCTTGAGTTTTCGACGCAAATTTCTAGCATCTCGAGCAGATGATCAAGCAGATGAGATCGAGAAAATCGAAGAGAAAATCGAAGAGACTGAGAAAAGAGAAGCGATTTGAGCATAGAATCGTTGCAAATCTCGAGTAAATGACGAGCGAGAGAATGAGCTTGTAGACGAAGTCGAAAATCTAGACGAAGAACAAGAGAAAGAAACAGTGAGCTTTCGAGCTGACAACTGAACGAATTCTCGAGTTTTTTAAACAGACGAAGCAGATGAAGTTGAATTAGAATATTCAGATCAAACAAGCTTTCGAGTCTGCTGTCGAGTCATTTTTCGCTTGCACATTCAATGTATTTCATTTAAATCATCATCATCATTAAGTAGCTTCAAATGTCTCATTTCTTCTTGAGCTATCTCTTTAACTCGAGTTTTCTTTTGAGTCTGAGCTTTCTTTTGAGTCTGAGCTTTCTCTTAAGCTTAAGCTTTCTTTAAATTCAGCTCTTCAAACATGATCTGTCAATGTTCATGCAATTCAGTCTTTTGCTTCTTTGATAACTTCTCAAGCTGATCGAGCTGAGACTTCAATGTCTAAGTGATTCATCGATCATTCAAATGCAAAGTCTGAAGAATCTGTCTGCAAACTCTTGAAGACAAGATCATCATCTAATCAAAGATCATCGATGCGTTCATGTTCAGCTCGTTCAAGCTGTTCATCAATGCGTTCATTGTTGCAGAGATGAACGTGTCGCTTTCTGTTGTTTTGTCACTGCTCTACTCAATATCATGAAAATGATATTTTCGCGTTGAGCTTCAATGTCAAGAGATAAAGTATAGATGTGATATAGAGAGCTTTGAAATCAACAGAGCGAGCATGAACACATGTGATGATCAATCTAGTAGATAAATAGATCTAGAAGATAAACTAGATACAGATGATTAAATGAGTAAATAGATAAATAAATAAATAGATATGTCTCTATGTTGATGTCTTCATTTAGAAATGAGATGAAAAGATGAGTAAAAGATGAAGAAGAAAAACTTCGCTTGAAAAATCTCTATAAATGATAGTCAATATTCTCATGAACTCTGAAGATGCAACTGAGTCATGCTTGAGAAATCTCTATCAATAATAATCAATGTTCTTATGAATTCTGAAAATGTGACTCAATAGTTCTGCTCAAGAAATTTCTATGAATGATAGTTTATATTTTCATAAATTTTGAAGATGCAATCGAATCAATGCTGTTTCATGAGTCATCAAGAAGTGAGACTTCATCTCACGACAACACTTTTTTTCTTTCTTAACACTCTTTTCTTTCATCAACATCTTGTTCATTTACATCATTTTCTTTTCATGTTATAAACACATTTCTTTCAAGTTTAGTGCAGTTTCTGAACATTACATAAATAGAAGTTTTTGTATCAATCTTCTTCTGTATTCTTAATATTCAGTTATAACTATTTTTAAAGATCAAGCACTATCAAATCTGATCTTTATTGATTGTATCATTTAAACATGATTCTGACATTATATTAAGAATTCATTAATCATACAATACTAATCTCATTACTCATTCAATCAACTTGTACAGATGAATTGAGTCTAAAGAAATTTGTTTATCTGATGATTCAATCTTGAAAAATAAGAACAACATCAGAAAATTCATAGAATCAATGAGAATATATGATCATTGAATTGCTAGAAGATTTATCGCTCATTCAATATGCATTCGTTCAAAATTGATTAATAAAATCTATGATAAAGAATTTTCGTGAATTGTTAGAGAATCAAATCGATCAAGAGCATTATAATAAAAAATCTTCGTGAATTACTTCAAAATCAATCACTTTCACAAACATCTTCTTTGTTGAATAAACATTCATCTTTCTTCATAAAATCATTGAGCTTCGCTCTTTGTTCAATTCAAATCAACTCTCATTTTCTTCACTATAATATTTAAGAACACATCTGATAAAAATCAAGCTTTCGTTGATTTCTTGCAATAAACATGTTCACAAACTTTCTTTTTTATCATTGATTCACAACACGTTTCTTCATTCATTGCTTTCAACAAATCAAATGCTGAAATCATCATACTCAATGATATAAAAGTATGAAAGAAATGTATTTATGATCTTAATAAAGAAACAGATTGTTTTGTTGAGATGAAATAATGAGACAAGAGTGAAATTCAACAGTTGAAAGCAAAACTACAAGCTTTCACTGCTATCACAGTCAATGTAATCATCACTGCTTTCTTGATTGTCATTTACTTCAAACAATTTAAATATCATAAAATACTTGATTCTTTAATGTTTACTGATGAAAAGAACTTTACTTGAAAAAACTGATTTCTTGATATATGAGAGAAGTTAGCAATGAACATCAACATCTTTTCAAATGAACTTTACAAACTGAGCTATATTAACTTTCAACTAGCAGATTACATCATTGAAATCATTCAAGTCAGATGCAATCTCAACTGTGATAATCTTTATCTGACTGTCAATGAACTTCTAAAGAAACTAGCTCAATCATTTCATGATTTTGATAAGAAAGATAACTATCATAGAAAATATATTAATTTAATTCAAGAATCAAAGAAATTTAATGATTTCTTTAATCAGTTTCAACGACTATACATTTATCTAAAGTATCAGAAGAATGTACTAGTCATCAATTTAAAGAATAAAATAAATTCTCATCTTTGAATCTTTTAAACAGCTCAGATGAAGTCACTCATCAAGCTATCAGATATTCAAAACTATCTGATTCGCTTAAATAATGAACATAAAGCAGTTCAAGAGATCAAGAACAAACTACTTAAATGTAATGATTCAAAGATCATCATTTTTAAAGCAATTATTGCTGTTCAATCTTCTGCTTTGAAGTCTGACTGATCAAAGTCACGCAACGCAGTTTTGATTAACATCAAGAATGCAAACGTTCTAGTTGAAATTTGTTTTGTATGTTACAAATCAGATCATAGTTTCAGAGAATGCTTGAATCAATCTATCAAAGTCAATGCAGTTGATAAGAACTATGATCATTTCAAACTTGATACTGAATCAGAGTTTAAGTCAAAAAACTAATTATTTCTTCAATAATTATTAAAGTGAAGATTATATTTTTATGCAATCTAGATGAAATTCTATTGAAAGAGAATTACTTTAATAAGTCATTTCTAGTCAATGCTCTTCTCATTTTGCAGAATGAATCATTCAGTCTTTGCTCTTTGATAGACAGTGATTCAGTCATTTATATGATCATACATATCAATCTAGTCAATAAAGTATGTAAAGAGTTGAAAATTCAATTTATATCATTGATAAAAAAGAAGTTAATAAAAGAATATGATGAAAAAATATTTAAAAAAATTATCATTCATAAAATTCTATCAAATCTCATCATTGAAAGTCATAAGAAATTGACTGTTTCTATGTTGATAACTGACATTGATCATCATGAAGTCATATTAGAAAAATCATGAATGAACAAAAATGAAATATTACTGAATATGTGAATCAACATCATCATTTTTTCAAATCAATTAAATACTTTCATTTTGATTTTTTCAATTTCTTTCAATTCAAAGCACTCAAGTTAATTGTAATTAACTTTATTTACTTTTATCTTTCAGTCAAAGATTTCTAGAATGCTCAAATGATCTATTTCAACTACAATTCAGAAAGAGTTATTCTTAATTCAAAGCATAAATGTTGCTTCATTCAAATCATTGTTAAATCATTCAAAGAAGAATCAGACTGAAGTATTTGCTCTATTCATGAAGAATATCGATAGAAAAATCACGTACAACACTCAGTGCAATTTAAATGCTCTGAACATCTTTTTTGTCAAGAAAACTACTCAGAATTTGAGAAATATTAAAGCGAAGCTGTCATTAAAATATCATGAGTTTCTAGATGTTTTTGATTGAGTTCAATTGAATAAACTATCTTCTCATCACTTTTATAATCATAAAATCAAACTCATTGATAATTCAACGTTTTCTTATTGTTGAGCATATTAAATGTCTTCTATCAAACTTCTGAAAGTAAAGAAGTACTTAAATGAGAATTTGTTGAAGAGATTCATTACTCTCAGTTAAACTCTTTATTTCTTTCTCGTTTTATTCACTCTCAAAGCAAATGAAGATTTTCAATTCTGCGTGAATTATCAAAAGTTAAATGTCATTTTCAAAAGAAATAAATATTCTTTATCGCTGATAAACAAGATCATTGATAAAATAATGAGTTGCAAGCATCTGACTAGATTGAACATCATATCAGCATTCAACAAACTTCAAATGCATCTCAATAATAAGAATTACATCATTTTTATCACTGCTTTAGAAGCATATAAATACAAAATGCTATCATTCAAACTGATTAATGAATTGATCTTCTTTCAGCAATATATGAATGATGTTTTATGAAACTTTCTGAATGACTTTTGTCAAGTTTATCTAGATGAAATTCTCATTTATAGCAAAACAAGAAAGAAATATAGAAATCACATCAAACTAGTATTGAAATGACTATGCAAAGCTGAACTGCAAATGAATATTTGAAAGTGCAAATTCAATGTAAAAGAGACTGTCTTTTTAGAAGTTATTATATCAGAATTAGATCTTCATATGAATTTCAGCAAAGTGACAGTCATAGTCAGCTGAATCACTTCAATCAATCTAAAAGAAATTCAGAGCTTCATGAAATTTGTTAACTTTTATCATCATTTTATTAAGAACTTTTCAAAGTTAGTCAAATCATTCATTCAGCTGACTAGAAAAAATACATCTTTTGTTTAAAACAAGATCTGTGTTTAAGTCTTTGATAATTTAAAGAAACAAGTCAGCTTGATCTCAGTACTTCATTACTTTGATCTCAAATGACAAGCTATTCTGAAAATTAATGCTTTGAACTATGTAAAAGATGAAATATTATTGCAGTATGATAATGAGAAAGTTCTTCATTTGATGACTTTCTACAGCAAAAGCATGATCTTTGCTGAAATTAATTATTAAATTTATGATAAGAAATTGCTAGTCATTATTCAATGCTTTGAACATTGATGACTTAAGCTAAAATGCATTGAACTACTCATTCAGATATTCATCAATCATCAGACTTTGAAGATCTTCATGAAAAATAAACAGTTGAGTCGATGACAAGTCAACTATCTGAACATTCTATCAAAGTTCAACTTTCAAATCATCTTTAAATCAGGCAAAATAAATACTAAAGTCAATGCTTTAATCAAAATGTCTTTAGCAAACGTCTTTGAATCAGCTCAGCGTCTTGAAAATTATTTTCAGACTATTCTGATCTTTGATAAAATTGATGTTTTATTTGTTGAATCAAAAGCAAATCTCTATTAATGAGTATGTATGATTAATCAAATAAATGAGTTTTGCAGTGAATATAAACAAGCTATGAATGAGAACAAGCTCAAATTTCATATCACTAAACTGAAGAACTGTAAAATCATTGATGACATTCTATTTAAAAAAGATCTACTGTGAATCTTTGAGAACATGCATACAAAATTACTATAAAAAGTGCATGATTAATCTTTAATCTTTCACTTCAATAATAAATGAATCATTGATTTAGTTCAATGTTTTTACTATTGATCAGATCATTAAGCTACTATTCGATGATACATTTGAAACTGTCATGCTTATCAACGAAGCAAAGTCTCTAGAAATAGCATCAATAAACTTCATCATTCTCTTTCGATTTCACAGAAATGCTGAAAAGATATAGTTATGAACTTCATCACTGAACTATCTTTGTCAGAAGACTCTAACATCATTTGCATAATCATATGTCATTTCATCAAAGAACATCACTATGTTTTCTATCATTGAAAAGATGATGACATTTCAATTGAAGAAATGATTTGAATCATGCTATGAAATGTTTATCAACTGCATGATTTACTCAGTTCTATTATTTCAAACAGAAACTTTCAATTCATATTGACTATGTGAAAAAGTCTTTGCAAGCGACTGAGAATCACAGCTAGTTTATTCACAGTTTATCATTCTGAAATCAATAATTAATTGAAATAAATTAATTAAGACGTTGAATGCAAACTTAGAATTTACTGCAATTACATGCAAAATGATCAAGTTAAATAAATATTTATGATGAAATTCAACAACAATTTCAATATCTTTTTAATCACTTTAATGATTCTCTTTTACTTCAATAAAGAATTTCATCTTTGAATGAGTTTCAATTCAGATACAACTGATTATAAAACAACTCGTGAATGACTTGAAGCTAGAAAAGCAGATGATATTATCATTCAAATGAAAAAGTTACTGAACTTTGATCATTAATAATTGAAAAAAACAAAGCTGATTATTGAAGTTCAGATCAATAAACATAAATAAAACATCACATATGAAGTAAATGACTGAGTTTGACTATTTTTCAGAAATGTCAAGACAACAAGACTCTGCAAAGATTTGAAAAACAAATAGTTAAATTTCTATCAAATTACTGTTAAAGTGAGTATCTTCTATCATCTTCATTTATCAATCAGCATGAAGCATCTGCATTTAATGTTCAGCTTGAAGCTACTATGATCATATTCAGAAGACTCTTTATCAGAACAACATTTAAAATCACTCAGATTAATCATTATTAAAGATGATGAACATTGAAAGATAAATGATATATTGAACTTCAGATGTTATCAAAATCGAATACAGTGCAAAGTTAAATGAAAAGATTTAGATAAAAATGACAAATGATACTATGTTGATAAAGAAAAATTCAATGATTCAGAGAAAGTTTTGAATGAATTTCATAAATTATATTCAAGCAAATCGCGCTAAATATTGAAATAACTATCAACAAAAAGTGAGTAAATGAATTACATTCATGCAAACATGAATTTTCAAAAAGAAAAATAATGTTACAAACGTATTAAGATTGATAAGACTGAACAAGACTGAAGCTTTAATCAATTTATAATGCACATTAGTGAGTACTCTGTGTAATAATTAAAGCTAGTCAACAATCTAATTGAGATCTGACTCAGATTTGACTCAGATAAAACTCAATACTTTTTTTCTTTCTTAACATTCTTTTCTTTCATCAACATCTTGTTCATCTACATTATTTTCTTTTCATGTCACAAACACATTTCTTTTGAGCTTAATGCAGTCTTTGAACATTACATAAATGAAAGCTTTTGTATCAATCTTCTTCTGTATTCTTAATATTCAATTATAGTTATTTCTAAAGATCAAGCATTATCAACTCTGATCTTCATTAATTGTATCATTTAAACATGATTCTGACAATATATCATTTATCTTTTAATGTTCATCATTTTTAATAATAATTAATCTGAATGATTTTAAATGCTGTTCTGATAAAAAGTCTTTTGAATATGATTACAGTAGCTTTGAGCTGAACATTGAATGCAAATGCTTCATGCTAACTGATAAATGAAAATGATAGAAAATACTTAGTTTAACAGTGATTTGATAAAAATCTAGTTGTTTATCTTTCAAATCTTTGCAGAGTCTTGTTGTTTTAATGTTTTTAAAAGATAGTCAAATTCAGTTATTTACTTCATAAATGATGTTTTGTTTATGTTTATTGATCTGAACTTCAATGATTAGTTTTGTATTTTTCAATTATTGATGATTAAAGCTCAGTAACTTTTTCATTTGAATGACAATATCATTTGCTTTTCTTGCTTTAAATTGTTCATAAGTTGTTTTAAAGTCAATTATGTTTGAATTAAAACTTATTCAAAAATAAAATTCTTTATTAAAGTAGAAGAAAATCATTAAAGTAACTGAGAAAATATTGAAATTGTTGTTGAATTTTATCATAGATATTCATTTAACTCAGTCGTTTTGCATGTAATTGCAGTAAATTCTAAGTTTGCATTCAACATTTTAATTGACTCATTTTAATTAATCATTGATTTCAGAATAATAAACTGTAAATAAATTAGCTAAATTAGCTGTAATTTTCAGTTACTTGCAAAGACTTTTTCACATAGTTGATATGTATTATGAATGTGTCAGAATTAGACTGATTGCGTCAAGTTGAATATTCAAGTTCAAGT
>JAABUT010003653.1_pt1 | contig 12944 bp, 12 predicted proteins | sample 5559281 | NCBI WGS metagenome assembly JAABUT01 (sample SAMN10711880, study PRJNA513359) | rock metagenome | isolation source: Antarctica rocks | place: Antarctica: Victoria Land, Ricker Hills nord | collected 2016-01-04
ACGGTTCCCGCAGGCTGCTGACCCGCAGCCGCTTCTTCAGCCCGTCGCTGGAGGGTGGCTTGCCGCTGTTGCTGCTGTTCAGCCCAAGGCGGCGCTCCAATTCCGCCAGCCGCCCGATCAGCGCCGCGTTCTCGGAGCGGAGCACCGCATTCTCCGCCTGCAATGCCGCCATGGCCGCTTCAATGCCAATCGCGGCCGATACGTCGTCTCCGGAGCCTGTGTCATCGGGCGGTGCCATTGACACGTTGACTCGTACTCAGCCGTGACCTGTCAATGCCCCCCTCCAACGAGAGGACCTGGGCTGTTACGTTATTGTCAGCATTCTTCTGGTCCATAACCGCGCCGTAGAACCGGAAACGGCCATTCAGGCGGACGGTCACAGTGCCCGGCGCCGGACCAGTCGTCTGGGCGTCGGCCACGGCGGCAACCCCCATCGAGGCGCCCAGTGCGGCCACGGTGGCCAGCAGGAGCTTACGCATTAAACTTCTCCTCAAAACGCCGTGTGCCGGCGAACATTCAAGGCCCCGCCCATTCCCACCAGATAACCACCAAAGTGGGTCACGGGCGAGGGCAGCCAGGCCTGACGACACTATTGCCGGGCTGGCGGGCTCGCCGCAATCACTTGCCGGTGTCACTTATGGCAATTGCGGAACACTGTGGCGGCTGGGCCACATTCATCGCCAGCCACCCCGGCCGTCAGTGCCCCGATCGCTCCGGCCCCGCCGCACCAGCGCGGCAGGCGACGCACCATCCGGCCATCCACGCCACCCAACGCCATGACTGCGCCGTGTTCCCGTCGCCCCAGTGCAGCCCAACGCAGCACGCCGAGCGCCCGGGCACCGGGATGGCTTGAAGTCGGCAACACCGGCGATAGGAACACGGCATCCGCTCCCATTATCCACGCCCGGCGCAGCTCGGCTTCGGAATGGGCGGAGCTGGTGATCAACGTCCCCGGCCTTCGCCAGCCTTTTCGCCCACGACCGCCCGGCCACCGGCCGCCCCGCAGGTGCACGCCGGACCCGACCGCCGCCGCGAGCCGGGCGTCCCCGGCCACCACCAGTGGAATGCCGAGCCTCCGGCATTGCCGGGCCACTGCCTTGGCCAGCGCGGCGCGGCCGGCGACCCCATCATGGCGGAACACCACGCCGCACAACCGCCGGGGCAGCGCAGCAATCGCGATGCAGGGGTCGGGCAGGCGCACGGCATCGGTGAACAGCCACAGCACCGGCGTGCTGCAAAGGCGCCGCCGTGCCTTGACCCCGCGCGCCCACTTGACGAGCCTATGGTCCATGCAATCCTCCGAGCCCACCGTGTCCGACCGCCTGCGCCAGGTCCAGGCCCGCATCGCCGAGGCGACCGCGCGAGCCGGACGGCCCCCCGGCTCGGTCACGCTCGTCGCGGTGTCCAAGACCCACCCCGCCAGCGCGGTCCGCGAGGCGATGGACGCCGGGCAGACCATCTTCGGCGAGAACCGCGTGCAGGAAGCGGCAGTCAAGTTCCCCGGCCTGCGCCCCGAGCATCCGGGGCTGGCGGTGCACCTGATCGGCGGCCTGCAGACCAACAAGGCCCGTGACGCGGTGCGCCTGGCGGACGTGATCGAGAGCCTCGACCGCCCTCGCCTTGCCGACGCCTTGGCCGAAGCCGCCAGCAAAGAGGGCCGCCTGCCGCGCCTGCTCGTCCAGGTGAATGTCGGCGACGAACCGCAAAAGGCCGGCGTGTCCCGGGCCGACGCGGACGCCTTCGTTCGGGACTGCCGCGCACGGTTCGGCGCCGCGTTGGTGGGGCTGATGTGCATCCCGCCGGCCGAGGGCGACCCGGCGCCGCATTTCGCCTGGCTCGCCGCCTGCGCCGCCCATCATGGTCTGCCGGTCGTGTCCATGGGTATGTCCGGCGACTATGAATGCGCCATCGCCCAGGGCGCCACCCATGTCCGGGTCGGCAGCGCGATCTTCGGCGCCCGAGCTGCTGCGCCGTCCAGCGGCGGTCCTTAAGATATGAGGAGCCGACGTGACCTCCTGCTCCGTGAACAAACTCGCAATCGCCGTCCCAGTGCCCTGCCGCCGTGCTGCGCCGAACCCGGCACGTGAGGACGGCGGGAACTCTGCACTGGCTTGCGCTTTGCAGGCCAACGGGCTTATGGCATCCCCATTGGCGAGACGGGCGCCGCGGCTCCGGAGTGGTGCAGATCCCGCGATTGATGGACATCGAATGACCTTGCAACGCTGCGTTGCAGCTAAGCCCTCCGGACCGGGCCTGTGAGCCTGACCGCGGATGCTATTCCCCACGTCGCTCACCGACCATTACGTGCGGCGGCCGTGCTGGGCGTGCTGGGCGTCGTTTATGGCGATATCGGCACGAGCCCGCTTTATGCCCTTAAGGCCAGCCTGACCCATTTCAGTGGTGCCGGCATCGGCCAGATCGAGATTCTGGGTGTCCTGTCGCTGATTTTCTGGTCACTGATCCTGATCGTGACGGTGAAATACGTCTTGTTGGTCATGCGCGCCGACAACAATGGCGAGGGCGGCATCCTGGCGCTCATGGCGCTGGCGCAGCGCGGGACAGTGGGTACCGCCATGCGCGCGGCACTGGGTCTGATCGGAGTCGCCGGCACTTGCCTGTTCTTCGGGGACGGCGTGATTACCCCCGCCATCTCGGTCCTATCGGCGGTCGAGGGGCTGGAGGTGGTGTCCCCCACTTTCAAAAGCCTGATCCTGCCGTTGTCGATCGTGGTGATCGTGGCGCTATTCGCCTTTCAGGTGCGCGGGACCTACAGCATCGGCCGCCTGTTCGGTCCGGTGATGGCGGTCTGGTTCGTCGCCCTGGCCGCATTGGGCCTCATTCAGATCGCCCACAACCCCAGTGTGCTCCTAGCGGTGTCCCCCTATTACGCAGCCATGATCTGCCTCAACCACGACTGGCTGGCCTTCGTCGCCCTCGGTTCCGTCGTCCTATCGGTGACGGGGGCGGAGGCGCTGTATGCCGATATGGGCCATTTCGGCGCCCATCCCATCCGGCTTGCCTGGGTGTTCTTCGTGCTGCCCTGCCTCGTGCTGAACTATTTCGGCCAGGGCGCCCTGGTCATGGCAAACCCAGCCGCGCTGGAGAACCCTTTCTATCTCATGGCGCCCGAAAGCCTGCGCCTGCCGCTGGTCGTGCTCGCCACCGCCGCCACCGTCATCGCCAGCCAGGCCTTGATCTCCGGCGCATTCTCGATCGCCCGGCAGTGCATGCAGATGTCGTTCCTGCCGCGCATGGCGGTCCTGCACACCAACCAGACCGAGGCCGGGCAGATCTACGTTCCACAGGTCAACATGGCCTTGCTGGTCGGCGTGCTCATCCTGGTCCTGGCGTTCCGCAGCAGCGACGCCTTGGCCGCCGCCTATGGCATCGCCGTCACCGGCACGTTCCTTTGCACTTGCGTGCTGGCGATGGTGGTGTTCCGCCGCCAATTCCACTGGCCGCGGAGCCTTGCCGTCGGGGTATTCGGCTTCTTTTTCGCTGTTGACTTGGTGTTCTTCGCCGCCAATGCGCTGAAAATCCCAGAGGGCGGTTGGGTGCCCTTGTTGTTGGGTTGCGCGTTGATGGCGATGATGACATCGTGGAACCGTGGGCGCGAGCTGATGCTGGCGCGCTGGAAGCAGGACAGCTTGCCGCTCGCCTCGTTCCTCGCACGGCTGCCGCAATCCCGGACCGTGCGGGTGCCGGGCATGGCGGTGTTCCTGACCGGCAACCCGGACTATGTCCCGGCCGCGCTGCTGCATAACCTGAAGCACAATAAGGTCCTGCACGAGCGTGTCCTATTCGTGACCGTGCAAAACCTGGATAGGCCGCAAGCCCGTGCCGACGAACGGATGGAAGTGTCCCAGCTTGCGCCCGGCGTGCATCGGGTCGTGATGCGCTATGGCTTCATGGAAAGCCCCAATATCCCTCGCGGGCTTGAGGAGTTGCCCGCCCATGGCGTCGAGTACAATGCCATGCAGGCCAGCTTCTTTTTAGGACGAGAGGTCCTGGTGCGCGCCATGGTGCCGAAGCTGCCGGCATGGCGGCTGTTCCTGTTCCTGTTCATGGCGCGAAACGCCGTGCCTGCGACGGAATTCTTCCGCATCCCAAGCGACCGCGTCGTCGAACTCGGAGTTCGGGTGGCAATCTAGCCACGGCTTGCAACCTATCCGAGTCGCGTCAGGCATGGATCGAGCTGGATTGAAGAACCCAGCCCGAGCATAAGGCGTTACAGCGCGACAGGGTCCAACAAGACCGAAGCGGGTGCATGATAACCCCCGCAGGTCATGGGCTGAAAAGTCGTCGCGCACGCCGGTCACCGTTCGAGCGCGTTTAAGGCGAGGTGATGGCGAAGCTGACCATGCTGCTGGCCAGAGGGCCGGGGCGTCCCAAGGGTGATATTGAAGATCGGGTGGTTATACGGCTTGTCCTAAACCAACAGGGTCAGATCGACCTCGCGGCCTATGACAACGATCCAATCCCTTGGCTGGCTACCCGCGAGCGGCCGGGGTTTGCAGATAAGCACTCGGAACTGATACGCCTGGATGAGGGCTGGGCGCTGCAAACCATGGCCAGCGAGGACGATCCGCTCTGGACGTTCGAGGGCCACATATTCCGCCCGGGCGAACTGGTCCGGCTGGGACGGCCCGATGGCGAGGAACTGCTGTTCCGGATCGTGGCAAGCACGCCGGACTGAGCTCTCTATACCTCGGCCGTTCAAAATTTTGGTGGAGCTGAGCGGGATCGAACCGCTGACCTCCTGAATGCCATTCAGGCGCTCTCCCAACTGAGCTACAGCCCCGCCAGTGCCGGGATATCAGGCCCGGCTGCGGAAGGCGCGGGTAATAGACCCGCCCGCGCCCGACATCAAGGGGCTACGCAGCCTTCAGGTCCCGGTGCACCTCGAACGATACCTCGGTCTTGGCCCGCAGTTCCTCCAACGTCACGCCCGGCGCCATGTCGACCAACGTCAGGCCGGGGCGCCCCACGTCGAACACGCCGAGTTCGGTCACCACCAAATTCACCACGCCAGCCCCCGTGAGCGGCAGGGTGCAGGCATGCAGCAGCTTCGGCTTGCCGCCGGCGGTATGCTCCATCAGCACCACGACGCGCGGCACGCCGGCCACCAGGTCCATCGCGCCGCCCATGCCCTTCACCATCTTGCCGGGAATCATCCAGTTCGCCAGGTCGCCGTTCTCTGCCACCTGCAGCGCACCCAGGATCGAGATCGCGATATGGCCGCCACGCACCAGCGCAAAGGAAGCCGCGCTATCGAAGAAGCTCGTGGTCGGCAGCTTGGTCACCGTCTGCTTGCCGGCGTTGATCAGGTCGGCGTCCTCTTCGCCCTCGAACGGGAACGGGCCGATGCCCAGCATCCCGTTCTCGCTGTGCAGCTGGATGCTGATCCCGGCCGGGATATGGTTGGCGACCAGGGTCGGGATGCCGATGCCCAGGTTCACGTACATGCCGTCCTGCAGTTCCCGCGCCGCGCGGGCCGCCATTTCTTCTCGGGTCCAGGGCATCAGACGGCCTCCTTCAAATGCTTGCGCGTCGTGCGCTGCTCGATCCGCTTCACGACATTCGGCACGTGGACGATGCGCTTCACGAAGATGCCGGGCGTCACGATATGGTCGCCGTCGAGCGCGCCGGGCTCCACCAGCTCCTCAACCTGCGCCACCACCATCTTGGCAGCGGTGGCCATGATCGGGTTGAAGTTCCGCGCCGTCATCCGGTACACCAGGTTGCCCTCGGGATCGCCGCGCCAGGCGTGCACGATGGCGAGATCAGCCACCAAGCCGCGCTCCATGATGTAGCGCTGTCCGTCGAATTCCCGCTCGTCCTTGCCCTCGGCGATGGCGGTGCCCACGCCGGTGCGGGTGTAGAAGGCGGGGATGCCGGCGCCGCCTGCGCGGATGCGCTCGGCCAGCGTGCCCTGCGGGTTGAACTCGATCTCCAGCTCTCCGGCCAAGTACTGCTTGGCGAAGGTCGCGTTCTCGCCGACATAGGACGAGATCATCTTCCGGATTTGCCGGGTTTGCAGCAACAGGCCCAGCCCAGCGTCGTCCACGCCCGCGTTGTTCGATATGCAGGTCAGGTCCCGCACGCCGCTCTCACGGATCGCCTCGATCAGCACCTGCGGGATGCCGCACAGGCCGAAGCCGCCGGCCATGATCACCATGCCGTCCCGCAGCACCCCGGCCAGCGCCGCCGCTGCATCCGGATATACCTTGCTCGCCGCCATCCCGCACCCGCCTTTTCGTTGTGTGTCCCACCGACTCTATCGCACACGAGTCGGCCCGGCAAAAGCGTCCGCTAGCTTGCGACGACTCCATGCTGCCGCAGGAAGCCCAGCAACGGCAGCATCGGCAGGCCCAAGATGGCGCTATGCTCCCCCTGCACGCTGTCGAATAGATGCAGGCCGAGTCCCTCCAGCCGGTAGGCGCCGACGCAGGACAAGACGGCACCGCCCTCCGCAGCCAAATAGTCCTCCAGGAACACGTCGCTGAACACGCGCATGCGGAGTTGGGGCTCGGTTACATGGCGCCAAACCTCCTGACCGCCACGCAGGCAGACCACGGCGGTCACTAGGCGATGCACCTGGCCACGCAGCGCCCGGAGGTGGACGCGGGCGGCATCAAGGTCGGCCGGCTTGTCGAACCAGGCGCCTCCACACACCAGAAGCTGGTCGGCGCCGATCACCAAGGCGTCCGGGTCGCGGATGCGCTGCGCCTTCAGCCCGGCGAGGGTGAGGGCGGTCTCGGCGGCATCGGCGCCCTCCGCCCGGCACGCCTGCTTCACCGCTGCCTCGTCCACCCGGGCGGGGCGAGCCTCGAACCGCAGGCCGGCCGCCGTTAGCAACGCGGCGCGGGCGGCGGACTGGCTGGCCAGGATCAAGGGAGGATGCGGCGCCTGCATCATGGGGAGGCAGGCAGCGCCAGCGCCTCCTTGCGCCGCCGTTCGTGCCAGGCGTCCATGAGCTGGAGGACGGTGGCGGCCGTTTCCTCGATCGACCGCCGGGTCACGTCGATCACCGGCCAGCCGCGGCGGGTGCACAGGCGCCGGGCCCAGAGCAGCTCGCTGCGCACGGCCTCGACATCCACATAGTCGCTGACGTCCTGCCGCACCCGGCCGGTGTCATTGCCGGCGGCGATCAGCTTCAGACGGTGGCGGCGAATCTCGATCAAGGCCGGCGGATCGAGCGTGAGGCCGATGACCGGGCAGGTCGGCGCCTCCAGCCCCGGCGGGTTCGGCGTGCCCGGCACCAAGGGCACGTTGGCCGACTTCACGCCGCGGTTGGCAAGGTAGAACGAGGTCGGCGTCTTGCTGCTGCGCGACACGCCGACCAGCACGACGTCGGCGGATGCGATGCCCGCCTGCGCCTGGCCGTCGTCATGGGCCAGCACGTAGTGCATCGCGTCGATCCGGCGGAAGTAGTCGGCGTCCAGCACGTATTGCCGGCCGGGCCGGGATTGGGCCTGGGTGCCGATATGCTCCTGGAGCATAGCCAGCACCGGTTCCAGCACATTCAAGACAGACACGCCAAGCCGGAGGCACGTCGTTTCCAGGTCGTTGCGCAGCGCCTTGTCGATGACCGTGGAGAGGACGGGGCCGGGCTCGGCCTCGATCCCCTCCAGCACACGGTGCAGCTGGAAGCGGGTCCGGATCAGGCTCCAGCGATGATAAACGATCGAGGCTTGCTCGAACTGTGAGACGGTTGCGCGGGCGATGCTGTTCAGCGTCTCCCCGGTTGCGTCGGACACCAGGTGCAGGTTCATGTGCGGCGGTCCCGTATTGGGGGGAAAGCGGGGATAACTTGGTTTTTGCGGCACGGCCGTATGAGTCGGCTGGGTGAGCGGGGATGGTAAGTGGAACGGCGGGTACTGGGGATAGTACGCGGGTGCATCGTGTACGGGAATGGGGTACCCCGGAAGCCCCGAGCCAAAAACAAGGACTTGCCAGGGTTCGGGGCTATGGGCATGAGGGGGATAACTCGGGGATAACTGGGTACCCCCTGACTCACAGGCCCTACAGCCACTCCATGACTCATATAAACCTTCTCTTAAAGAGTAAGAGCACGATGACAAAGCCGTTGCTGCGCGTTCTGGCAGGGGAAGCGGTCTGGCCGCCGCCGATGTGGTTGATGCGCCAGGCCGGGCGCTATTTGCCGGAATACCGGGAGCTTCGGGGCCAGGCTGGCGACTTCATCAGCCTGTGCACTACGCCAAAGCTCGCGTCCGAGGTAACGCTGCAGCCGATCCGCCGCTATGGCTTCGATGCGGCCATCCTGTTCAGCGACATCCTAATGCTGCCCTGGGCGCTCGGCTACGGCCTGGCGTTCAAAGAGGGCGAGGGCCCAGTGCTGCCGCGCTTGACGACGAGTCAGGAGGTATCGGCGCTGGACCCGAGCCGAGTCATGGGCGCGATCACCCCGATCCTCGAGACGGTGCAGCGCACCAAGGCCGGGCTCGATGACGCGACCACACTGATCGGGTTTGCCGGCAGCCCATTCACCGTCGCCTGCTACATGGTCGAGGGCGGCGGCTCCAAAGACTTTGCCCGTATCCGCGGCATGGCGCATGGCGAACCCCAGCTATTTGCGGCGCTGATCGATGTGCTGGTCGCCTCCACGGTCGAGTACCTGTCCGCCCAGATCAAGGCAGGCGCCGACGTGGTGATGCTGTTCGATAGCTGGGCCGGCGTGCTCTCGCCCCGGTTGTTCGCGCTGCATGTGATCGAGCCGACCCGGCGCATCGTGGACGCCCTTCACGCACGGCATCCCGGCACGCCCATCATCGGCTTCCCGCGCCTGGCTGGCGTGCTGGTGGGCGCCTACGCCGAGCAGACCGGAGTCGACGCCGTGGCGCTTGACACCGGGGCCGAGCTGTCGATCGCCACCAAGCTGGTCCCCGCGACAGTCGCGACCCAGGGCAACCTCGACCCGCTCTCCCTGGTCGCAGGCGGCGAGGCCCTGGCGACGGAGGTCCGCGGCGTGCTGGCCGGCGCTCGGGGCCGCCCCCACATCTTCAACCTAGGTCACGGCATCGTCCCGCAGACCCCGCCGGAGCACGTGGCAGAGCTGGTGAAACAGGTTCGCGCCGCTGAAGTCCAATAAGGTCCGAAAACCGCCAGACTTAGCCGGGGATGGGACTATGCTGCCGGCTATGGACCTCGATCCGATCCTTTGCCGACAGGCGATGCTTGCACGCGATGCGCGCTTTGACGGACGATTCTTCGTCGCGGTCAGGTCCACCGGCATCTATTGCCGCCCGATCTGCCCGGCACAGCATCCCCGGGCAGAGAACTGCATCTTCCTGCCCTCGGCGGCAGCAGCGCAGCAGGCGGGTTTTCGTCCCTGCCTGCGTTGCCGGCCAGAGACCGCGCCAGGTTTCGGCGCCTGGCGGGGCACGTCGAACACCGTCTCGCGCGCGCTCGGGTTGATCGAGACGGGGGCGCTCGACCAGGATGATACGGGCGCGCTGGCCCTGCGGGTCGGCGTGGGCGAACGCCATCTGTGCCGCCTGTTCATGCACCACCTCGGGGCGTCGCCGCTCGCGGTTGCGCAGGCCCGGCGCGTGCTGTTGGCGAAGCAGCTCCTGCATGAGACCGATCTGTCCATGACCGCCGTGGCGTTCGCAGCGGGCTTCGGCAGCGTCCGACGCTTCAACGAGGTCTTTCAATCGCTGTTCGGCCGGGCGCCGGCCACCCTGCGCCGGGCGCGCGGAGGTCAAGCGGCCGGGTCTGCCATCACGCTTTCGCTAGGGTATCGGCCGCCTTACGACTGGGCTGCGATCATCGGCTTCCTGTCGGTCCGCGCGATCCCCGGCGTGGAGACCGTCGAAAGCGAGACCTACTCCCGCACGATCGAGATCGACGGCCACGCCGGCACGGTCGCTGTGGCCCACGAACCCAGCCGCAACCGGCTGCGTGCGACGATCCGGTTCCCGCAACTCAACGCGTTGCCGGTGATCGTGGCCCGGCTGCGCTGGATGTTCGACTTGGCCGCCGACCCGGACGTGATCGGCGCGGCCCTGTCGCACGATGCTCATTTGGCTCCGCTGGTGGCCGCGCGCCCCGGCCTGCGCGTGCCCGGCGCATGGGACGGGTTCGAGCTGGCCATCCGCGCGATCATCGGGCAGCAAGTCACCGTCGGCGCAGCGACGCGCCTCGCCGGGCGCCTCGTGCGCGAGCATGGGCCCTTGTTCCCGGGCACCGTAGGCAACGCCGCTCTCTCGCACCTGTTTCCCCGTCCACAGGCGTTGGCCGGCGCCGAAATCAGCGGCATGCCGGCGGCCCGGGCCCGCGCGATCACTGCCCTTACGTCAGCTGCGGCCGTGGACCCCGAATTGTTCGAGCGTGGCTCCGACCTCGGCGCATCGGTGGAAAAGCTGCAGGCACAGCCTGGGATCGGCGAATGGACCGCGCACTACATCGCCATGCGGGCGATGCGCGAACCCGATGCGTTCCCAGCCGCCGACATCGGGCTCATGCGCGCGATGGACGATGGCGCCGGGCGTCCCACGGTTGCCACTCTTTTAATGCGTGCGGAAAATTGGCGGCCCTGGCGCGCTTATGCGGCGATCCACCTTTGGGCTGCGGACACAGCGCGTACGTCATGCAGACTGTCGGAGGTTCCCAATGCGCTTGCAGCTTGACCGTGTCATGTCGCCCTTGGGCGAAATCCTGCTGGCCTGCGACGAGGAGGGCCGCCTGCGCGCGCTCGATTTCCACGACTACGAGGATCGTATGCGCCAGCTGCTGCGGCTGCACTACGGAGCGTTCGGGCTGACGAGCGCACCCGCGCCGGATGCCGTCACCATGCCGTTGCGGGGCTATTTCGCCGGCGACCAAGCTGCGCTCGCGGTGATTACGGTTGAAACCGGCGGCACGCCCTTCCAGCGTTCGGTCTGGGCAGCGCTCCGCCGCATCCCGCTTGGTGCCACCACAACCTACGGCGCGCTTGCGGCCAGCATCGGCCGGCCGAGCGCCGTCCGCGCGGTTGGCCTCGCCAATGGCGCCAACCCGGTCTCGATCGTTGTTCCCTGTCACCGCGTGATCGGCTCCGATGGCGCATTGACCGGCTTCGGTGGCGGCCTGCATCGCAAGCGCTGGCTCCTCGAACATGAGGGCGTCGTCCTCAAGCCCGAACGGCAACCTATGCTCGTCTAGCGTTCCCGGCCTTGTCATTCCTGGATTGCCCCAACTCCCGCTTGACTGCGGCCCCTTACTGGCCAAGTTGGCATCCATGCTCCAGCGCAAGATCGCCGTCGTTCTATTCAATCTTGGCGGCCCCGACAAACCAGCCTCGGTGCGGCCCTTCCTCGTCAACCTGTTCAAGGACCCGGCCATCCTTCGGGTGCCGTTCTTCGTGCGCCCCTGGCTCGCCCGCATCATCGCGCAGGCCCGCGTCAAGGCCGCCAGCGCCAACTACGCCATCCTGGGCGGCAAGTCCCCGCTGCTGGAACTGACCATGGAGCAGGCCCGTGCGCTGGAGGGCGCGCTGTCCGACATAAACGCCCGCTGTTTCGTCGCCATGCGATACTGGCACCCGTTCAGCATCGCCGCCGCCCGCGACGTGAAGGCGTGGGACCCGGACGAGGTCGTGCTCGTGCCGCTGTATCCGCAATACTCCACAACGACGACCGGCAGCAGCCTGTCGGCCTGGCGGGAGGCCGCGGCGCAGGCCGGATTGGTAACCCCGGTCAGCACGCTGTGCTGCTACCATTCCGACCCCGGCTATGCCCGCGCCACCGCCGCCATGGTGCGCCGCGCCTACTGCGACGCCCGGGCCGCACTCGACCCCGCCATACCGTTGCGCGTCCTGTTCTCCGCCCATGGCCTGCCGGAAAGCATTGTGAAGGCCGGCGATCCCTACCAGTTCCAGGTCGAGCGCACGGTGGCGGCGGTGGTCCGCGAGCTGGACATGCCGGACCTGGACTATACGGTCTGCTTCCAGTCCCGTGCCACCCCACAGAAATGGATCGACCCGAGCACGGAGGTCGAGATCGAGCGGGCGGCCCATGACAAGACCGCCGTCCTGGTCGTGCCGATCGCCTTCGTCTCCGAACACTCGGAGACGCTGGTGGAACTCGACGTCGAGTATCGGGAAGTGGCGGAGAAAAAGGGCGTGCCGGGCTACTTTCGCTGCCCCGCGCAGAACAGCGATCCCGCCTTCATCGAGGCGCTGGCCGAACTCGTGCACATGACGCTCGGCCGCGGTCCCGGCCTGTGCAGCTTCGTCGGCGGCCGCACCTGCCCACGACCCTTTGGCGACTGCCCGCATGCCCGTGCCGGCACGCCCACGACGGCGCCGGTTCTGGCACGGGTCTCGTGACGCCAAGCCCGCTTCGGCTGGTCATCTTCGACTGTGATGGCGTCCTGGTTGATAGCGAAGGCCCGGCAGCGCGCGTGACGGCGCGTGAGGTGAGCTTGCTAGGCTGGCCCATGACCCAGGCCGAGGCCATGGCGCGCTTCATGGGCCTGCGGCTGTCCGACATGCCGCCGCTGGTGGCAGCGCATACCGGGCGGCCGGTCCCCGCCGGCTGGGTGGTGCATGTCTGCGACCAGCTGATCGAGACCCTCGCCAATGAGGCGGAGCCGATGCCGGGTGCGGCGGCCGTGCTGGAGGCGACGGCGGCACTTGGCTTGCCGTACCGGGTCGCCTCCAACTCCTCGCATGAGGAGATGACGGTCAAGTTCGCCCGCACCGGCCTGGCGCCGCTGGTAGCCGGCCGGATGCACAGCGCGCGCGACGTGGCGGCCGGCAAGCCTGCGCCGGACGTGTTCCTGGCCGCCGCTGCCGCCGAGGGCGTGGCCCCGCACGCTTGTATCGTGGTCGAGGACAGCCTGCCGGGCATAAGCGGCGCATTGGCCGCCGGGATGGTGTGCATCGGGCTCGATCCGCACGGACCCGGCGCCGCGCTGAGGGCCGCCGGGGCGCATCCGGT
>JAABUT010003654.1_pt1 | contig 12942 bp, 10 predicted proteins | sample 5559281 | NCBI WGS metagenome assembly JAABUT01 (sample SAMN10711880, study PRJNA513359) | rock metagenome | isolation source: Antarctica rocks | place: Antarctica: Victoria Land, Ricker Hills nord | collected 2016-01-04
CGTTATCGAAGACAGAGCAAAAATTCGCCACTATAAACAACGGCAATTATTTCCCGGCCACGCAAGACCGCACACACGACCTTTCCATAGTCGGCATTTACAAATTAAACAAAAGGTGGACACTTTCTAGTACGTTCATTTATAGCACCGGCAATGCGATTACTTATCCTACAGGCAAATATCTTAATGGAGGGCTTACAACTTTCTCTTATTCAGAGCGTAATGGCTACCGGGCACCTGCCAACAACAGGTTGGATATAGGAGCTACATTAGAAGGCAGAGAGCATAAAAAGTATCACTCCAGCTGGACTTTTAGTGTTTATAATGTTTATGGTCATTACGATCCTTATACCATTACTTTTCGCGACAGTAAAACAAACCCCAATACCACGGAAAGCGTGATCACAAGTATATTTCCTACACCTATACCGTCAGTTACCTGGAACTTTAAATTTTAAATTAAAAATTATGAAAAATATTATCATATTCAAGCTGGTCATTTTATGCAGTGTCGCTTTGACATTAACTTCTTGTGAAAAGGTGATTAATGTTAAGCAGAACAATGCTGCAGGTAAAATAGATATTGAAGCAAACCTTACGAATGTACAGGGACAGCAAATTGTTTACATCAGGGAAAATGTTCCTTTTACCAACACCAATACCTATCCGCCTGTAACAGGTGCAACTGTAACTATCAGCGATCAGGCAGGAAATACTTATCCTTTTCTTGAAGGCCCTTCCGGTACATACGCTATCAATAACCTGGCAGGTGTCACCGGCAATACCTATCAACTTACGGTAGATGCTAAAGGGAGCATATACACTGCTAAATCAATCATGCCTGCCAGGATTAATTTGGATACGATATTATCAAAGAACGATCCTTTCGGGGGCACTGAACGCAAGCAGCTTATCTCTGTGGTGTACAAAGACCCGGCAGGAGTACCTAATCAATACCGGTTTGTTATGTATGTTAACGGCGTACAGGTAAAACGGATTTTTGCCTATAATGATGAGTTTACAGACGGCAAAACCAACACGACCGACTTAGATCAGGAAGATATTGACATTTATCCCGGCGATGCCATAAAAGTAGAAATGCAATGCATAGACCAACCCATTTATATGTATTGGTTTACACTTTTGCAGCAGGGAGACAGGGGGCCTGTTGGTTCGGTTGCTCCTGCCAATCCGCCAAGCAACCTGAGTAATAATGTGCTGGGCTACTTTAGTGCCCACACGACACAGACAAAAACTATCGTAATAAAATAAATTTAACCCTTGCCTGGAACTTCATTTAACCTTTGATCCGAGCAGACTTTTGAACAAATAACGTGAGGTCGATATAAATAGCTGACAAAATTTACAGAGACAAGTGTAGTGGAGTAGTATTATCTGTTTCAGACTGAGAAGCGATGGAAGGTTTTTCAGGCAGGAAATGATAAGTTCCTGTAACTGCAAAAACATTCATAATAAATCCCTGTATGCTTCTATATCTTGAATGCTCGGCCTGGCAAATATTTTTAAGACTGTCTATAACATATTCGTAACACTTCTTTTGCGCCGCATAATTTCATCGCAGACACCCGCCTCGGTACAGTCCGCGAGGCGCGCTAATAAATCATGGTAACCTTCATAAAATAACAACTTTCATAAAAAGAACAAAATCACATGTCACACATCAAAATCATCACGCCGGAAACGGCTGAAACAATACAGTTGGGTTCAGTAACTGTTCGCGTTTTGGAAGACGGAAGTCTCACCGACAACCGCATTGGCACTATCGTAAGCACTTTGTCACCTTACGCAAAGCCTTTGGCGCAGCATTTGCACCGCATGCACGACGAGACATTTTTCGTTATTCAGGGTACGATCCGATTCGCGGTAAACGAGGAGGAGCATGATGTGCAGGTGGGTGAATACGTCGTGGTTCCTATCGGCGCTCCTCACACATTCTCCAACCCATTCGATGAACCCGCAGTTTTCTTATCAACGTTCACTCCCGCTTATTACGTGAACTACTTCAGAGAGCTTGGCAAGATTATCTCTTCCGGCAGGGAACCCTCGGCGGATGAAATCATAACGATTAGAAACCACTACGCAACTGATCCGGCATAGCGGCTATCGACGCGCTAAGATGAGTTCATAAAAGCAACTCGCCCCCTATCAAAGGTCGACAGGGGAGCAAGTTGTCGGCAGAGCATTCAGGTGGTAAAAGTGATACAACGATGTTGAATGAAGAATAAAATGTTAGCTACCTCCTTATTTCATCGTTTTCCTTTGATCTTGCTAGGGTCTCGTCTCCGTAAAAGGAACGTAAGTGAGGCTGGCTTAGCGGTCAGGTAGCGGTTACACGACGGAGGTAATTTTATTCCCCCCATAGGCAATACAAAATCGTTAGTGACAAGCCTAAAGTTACGCAGTAGAGAACTTTTATTTTTAAAAAAAACAATGAAAATGGAAAACAAAATGAAAATCCTTGTCTTCGGTGCCTCGCAGGGAACCGGTGCCCTCTGCGTCAAGGCTGCCCTCGCGAAGGGGCACCCCGTTACCGCCTTTGCCCGCACACCCTCGAAGCTCGACCTGACCCACCCGCAGCTGACGAAGGTGACGGGCAATTTCCACGACGTGGCCTCAGTGCGTGCCGCCGTAAAGGGCCACAATGCGGTAATCATCTGCGTGTCGTCGACCTCCCTCAAAGGCTTCAAGGAGAAGCCTGACTACTTCTCACAGGGAACAAAATTCTGCATCGACGCGATGAAGGAGCAAGGCGTAAAGCGCCTGGTGGTGCTTAGTGCACATGGCGTAGGCGATAGCTATGATGCAGCAAGCTGGTTTCAGCGTACCTTTATGATCGGTTGGTTGATTAGATACGCCTTCCGCGATCATGAAGTACAGGAGAAGATGATCCGTGAGAGCGGGCTCGATTTCGTGATCGCCCGACCAACGAGGCTTACCAACGGCAAAGCTAAGGGAAAGTATATGCGTGTAACCGAGCCGGTATCTGTGCCTGAAAGCATTTCTCGTGCCGACCTTGCCAATTTTCTGCTTGAGTCGTGCCAATCACAGGAGTTCGTCGGCAAGGCCGTTGAGCTCGGTGGATGAAAAGGGCTTCACCCCCCGTTTGATCTGTACTAGCACTCTTTGGAATATTAGGAAAAGAGTATTATGACTATTTCAACCGTAACGGTGTTTGGGTGCGCTCAATATTTTTAAAGATATTGGAAATAGCAGTTACACTTTCGATCGTCCGGACTAGATTGCTTTAGAAATATTTATAAAAAAACATAAAGGCCAAGTTCAATGAACTGACAGATCTTGAAAGTAAATTTGATTGCTTAGAAGAAAAGATGATGGAAGATCAAATAGATGCCAGTACTTACAAAAATGGTTTAGTAAATTTTCAGGACAGAAGGCATTCCTGATTAATGAAATAAAGTTGCTGAACGAAGATAGTACGAGATAATGGAGCAAAATAATGCATTTGTTTATGTACAGAGCAAGATGTTCTGTACATCTTTTAAAAGCTGAAATTTATAACTAAGATGCTTTGATTCAGGAGGTGTTCAAACATGAACTCATGTATTTGGAGGGGATATGTAGAACACCTTCGATAGTGTTCGCTAATAACATATTAAAAATTAAAAATAGGGCTGCTCCAAAGAGAGCAGCCCTATTTTTAATTTGTCTGCAAATCCAATTAGTACCTGGGGCGGGAATCGAACCCGCACTCCTTTAACGGGAACAGGATTTTAAGTCCTGCGTGTCTACCAGTTCCACCACCCAGGCAGGTGATTCGGGTTTTTCTTCTAAACAAAAGTCCCTCTCTGATGGAGAGGGATTTAGGGTGAGGCTTATGAGGCTTTTTTAGAGCGAAAGACGAGGTTCGAACTCGCGACCTCAACCTTGGCAAGGTTGCGCTCTACCAACTGAGCTACTTTCGCATTGCGGTTGCAAATATATACAGATTCAAAAAAAACACAAGCTTTTAGCAGTAATTTTTTCAAGTTTTTTATAATGGGCTGTCTTTCAAAACATCAGCTACCAAATTTCCTTCATATCCTTTGCCAAAAGCATATTGTTTAAGCTGATAACTGCGTTTGTAAGGCACTTTTTCTTTTAATGAAACCGCTTTTTTTTCGAGAATTCCTTTCAACTTTGCTAAATAATCGTCTAAATCTATCTGTTGTAATGCTTTTTTGATCATTCCTTCGGGAACTCTTTTTAGCTTTAAGCCTTGTTTTATTTTGATTTTCCCCCAGCCTTTTATCCTGAATTTGCCTAAGGCATAAGCATTGGCAAACCTTTCTTCATTCAAAAAATTATTACCGATCAACTCAGAAATGATCTGCTCCACATCCCGCGGATACAAACCTAAATCATACAACTTTTGTCGTACTTCCTGTTGCGACCGTTCCTGGTAAACGCAATATTTTTCGGCTTTTTGCAAACCTACTTTCGGGTCGGTAATTTTAGGTTTCAGTTCTTCAAATTCCATCGGTTCAAAAATCGTTAAAATTCTTCTATTGACAGAAATATCTTCAACTTCGCAACATGCCCTGCAAGTATCCCATCAAAAAAATAAGCGAAATTTTAGGTGCTAAAAACAGCATGACGCGAGAAGCCAAAATTGAGCATTTACTGACCGATAGCCGCAAAATCAGCAAGGCCGAAACTTCCTTGTTTTTTGCTTTGAACGGAACCCGAAACGGGCATGATTTCATCCCGGAATTATACGCTGCCGGTGTTTTTAATTTTGTGGTAAAGGAAGGTTATCAAATTCCGACAAAACTTGCGGATACCAATTTTATAGTGGTAAAAGAAGTATTTTCGGCATTACAGCAACTGGCAGCTTATCACCGTGAACAGTTTGATTATGAAGTGATTGGCATAACCGGCAGCAACGGAAAAACGGTGGTAAAAGAATGGTTGTACCAGCTGATCTCGCCTGATAAAAACGTAGTCCGCAGTCCCAAAAGTTACAATTCGCAAACCGGTGTGCCGCTTTCTTTGTGGCAAATGGACGCGCAGCACAAACTGGCCATCATCGAAGCCGGAATTTCTTTGCCCGGAGAAATGAAAAAGCTGGAAGCGATGATCCGGCCAACGATCGGCGTGATCACACATTTTGCTTCGGCACATGATGAAGGTTTTGGCAGCAAAACTGAAAAGCTAAAAGAAAAATTAAAGTTGTTTGCGAACATTAATCTGCTGATTTACAATGCCGATCAGGCTCCGCAGGAAATTAAAGAATTATTAAACGGCGTAAAAACTTTTACCATCAGCAGGAAATCCAACCAAGCTGATTTGTATGTTTTTCAGCAGGAAAACCAATTAGACAGAACACAATTTTATGCTGTTTTTAAGGCTGAAAATATCAGTTGCTGCATTCCTTTTCCGGATGAGGCTTCGGTAGAAAACGCTTTGCTTTGCTGGGCAACGCTGTTGGCTTTGGGAACAGATCCGGCCATAATTAGTAAGCGGATGGAAGCCTTAAATCCGGTTACGATGCGGCTGGAACTGAAAAATGGCACGAATAATTGTTCTGTAATTGATGATTCCTACAACTCAGATGTAAACTCGCTGGAGATTGCGTTGAACTTTTTAGACCGGCAAAAACAGCATCCGAAAAAAACGCTGGTCCTGTCGGATATTTATCAATCCGGATTAGAAAGCAGCGTTTTGTATCGGCAGGTTTCGGAGCTGGTCCAACAAAAAAAAATAGATAGGCTGATTGGCGTTGGCGCGGAGATTTCCAAAAATCAAATGCTGTTTTTATCGCCCGAAAAATATTTTTTTGCAGATACGGAAACCTTGTTGCAGCATTTGCCTTCGCTGCATTTTCGGGATGAAACGATCTTGTTAAAAGGTTCGCGGAGTTTTGAGTTTGAACGCATCAGCCGGATTTTATCACAAAAAACGCATGAAACGGTGCTGGAAATCAACCTGAATGCGCTTCAAAATAACTTGAATCATTACAAGTCGATTTTAAAACCGGGCGTAAAATTGATGGCGATGGTAAAGGCTTTTTCTTATGGAAGCGGAAGTTTTGAAATTGCCGGGATTTTGCAGTTCAACAGTGTGGATTATCTGGCGGTTGCTTACGTAGATGAAGGCGTTGCGTTGCGGAAAGCCGGGATCACTTTGCCGATTATGGTTCTAAACCCTGAAGTTTCTGCTTTTGAGGAACTGATTGAAAATCAGCTGGAACCGGAGATTTACAGTTTCAACCTGCTTGAGAAATATGCTGTTTTTATCGATGAAAAATCAGCCGGACATTTCCCGATCCATTTAAAAATTGATACCGGAATGCACCGTTTGGGTTTTGAATTTGACGAAACCGAACAGCTTTGCCGCATGCTGAAAAACAATCCAGCTTTGCACGTCAAATCTGTTTTTTCGCATTTGGCAGGAAGTGGTTCTGCCGGGCATGACGAATTTACGTGGCAGCAATTTCACATTTTTCAGAAAATTTGTACCTTGCTGGAAACAGCTTTGGGCTACGGGTTTATCAAACATATTTCAAACACTTCTGCCATTAGCCGCTGGCCCGAAATGCAGCTGGATATGGTTCGTTTAGGCATCGGTTTGTACGGAATTGATACGGCTGATGGCCTGAAAAACAAACCGTTACAACCTGTTGCCGCTTTAAAAACCAGTATTTCTCAGCTTAAAAAAGTTAAAGCCGGAGAAACGGTTGGCTACAGCAGAAACGACCGGATGGAAACAGACGGCGTAATTGCAACCGTGCGGATTGGTTATGCCGATGGTTATCTCCGTGTTTTTGGTAACGGCAACGGTAAGATGCTGATTAACGGGAAGTTAGCACCAACCATCGGCCATATTTCTATGGATATGTGTATGCTGGATGTGACTGAAATTGAAGTGAATGAGGACGATGAAGTGATCGTTTTCAATGAAGAGTTGCCGATTGAAACGCTTGCAGATCAGGCAAATACAATTCCTTATGAAATCCTGACCAATATTTCCCAAAGGGTAAAACGCATCTATTTTTACGAGTAAAAACAGCATCATGAACCGGATTTTCAAAGCGCTAATAAATTATTTTTTCAGAGGTGTATTGGTTGTGGTGCCGATTGGTGCTTCCATATTTCTAATCTTATGGCTATTTACATCAATAGATAAAACGCTCAATTTGAGTGATTTAATACTAACAGATCCTAAAACAGGCAAACCAATTTATATTCCGGGCCTGGGTATTCTGACCATTATTATCGTGATTATGCTGGCTGGTGTAATCGTAACCAATCTAATTACGGCACCGATTTATAACTGGTTTTCGCGGCTTTTTCACCGTCTGCCGCTGTTTAATTTTGTTTACACTTCAGTTAAAGATTTGACCGAAGCGTTTGTGGGCGATGAAAAGAAATTTAACGAACCGGTTTTAGTAACCATGGATGAATTTGGGTTGAAGCGGATCGGTTTTGTAACCCATAAAGACCTGAATATTCTGGGTTTGCCGGATGATGTAGCCGTTTATTTTCCGTTTTCATATTCGTTTGCAGGTCAGTTAGTTATTCTTCCGGCAACGCGCGTAAAAGTGATTGACAAAAGCGCATCTGATATGATGAAGTTTGTGGTTTCGGGAGGCGTGAGTCATTTGGAATAAAATTTAGGTTGATAAAAGAAGCATCAAACTATAGAAATATTTTATTAAATTTCTAAAAAATTAGTTGGTATGAAAAAACTACTGTCCATTTCCTGTTTATTAGGTTTCCTAATTGTGCAAAATGCATTTTCGCAAACCAAAGACCATCTAAAATTATCTGACCCTTATCCTGCGCCGGGAGAAAAGATAACCGTTATTTATGATCCGGCAGGAACGGCTTTGGAAGGTAAAAAAGACCTTGACGCGGTTGTTTATTTCATTGATAATAAGAATTATCCTGCAGCAGATATTGATCTAAAACCTAATGGAAATTTTGTGAAAGGAAGTTTTACCATTCCCACTACTGCCAAAGCTTTTTTCGTAAAAATCAGCAAAGATGAAACGATTGATGACAATAGCGAAAAAGGTTATTTGTACTTGATTTACAAGGATAAAAAACCGGTTGCCGGTGCTTATGCTTCAAAAGCTTTTGTGTTATTTACAGGTTTAGGACAAGATTTAGCCAAAATTAAAAAGGATAAAGAAGAAGCATTTTTATTGTATAATAAAGACTTTCAACTCCATCCTGAAATTAAAGATGATTACAAAGCAGATTATTACTTTCTTTTAGGATCGGAAAAAAGTGCAAAATTTTCAAATGCTCTTAATGAAGGTTTAAATGCTCTTATTAAAAGCGATAAAGAAAAAGATTTACTTTTAGCAAGCAGTATTTCTGCAAGACTTAACAGAAAGGTAACTACTGATTCTATAACTACTGTGATTAAAACTAAATTTCCTAATGGCGAACTTGTAAAAAACGAATTAGCTGAAGCTTTTAATAAAGAAAAAGATGTTAATAAAAAAGAGGCTATGTATAATGCTTTCATAAAAAAGTATACTGAAAGTACAATAGACAACAAAACGATCCAGGATAATTTTCGGTTTCAATTATCCGGTTCGTATTTAAGGCAAGGAAAAATAGATGATTATTATCGCTGGGAAAACCAAATCAAAGATAAATCACGTTTGGCTTCTGGTTTAAATAGTGTTGCTTACGATTGGGTTAAAAAAGGTGAACGTTTAGATGAAGCAGCAAAGTTATCCAAGCAATCTTTAGATTTAACAAAGCAACAAATAAACAATCCAAGTCCAGGTCAATTAATGTCGCCAACGATGTTGAAGAAAAATTATGAATCTGCTTATGATACATTTGCCGACACTTATGCTTTCATCTTGCTTAAGCAAAACAAACCAAAAGAAGCGTTAAGTTATGAGCAACCTGTTTACGAAAGATCAAAAGGAAACGATGCCGAAGTTAATGAGCATTATGCATCAATTTTAAAAGCTACCGGAGAAGAACAAAAAGCCAAACAAGTAATAGAAACGGCTATCAAGAATGGTAAAAGTTCTGAAAGTATGAATACCGATTTAAAAGCAATTTATACTAAAACAAAAGGTTCCGATGCCGGGTTCGGACAATATTTTACTTCTTTAAAAAATGCAGCTGCAATTGCAGCAAGGACTGCTTTGATCAAAGAAATGATCAACCAACCTGCACCGCTCTTCACTTTAAAAGATACCAGCGGCAAAGCAGTATCGCTGGCAGAATTAAAAGGCAAAGTAGTGGTTTTAGATTTTTGGGCAACCTGGTGCGGCCCATGTAAAGCATCTTTCCCCGGCATGCAAATGGCCGTGAACAAATATAAAAACGATCCGAATGTGAAGTTTTTGTTTATTGATACCTGGGAGAATGGCGACAATTATTTAACAGGCGTTAAAAAGTTTATTACAGATAACCATTACAGTTTTAACGTTTTGATGGACGAAAAAGGTGAAGATGGCCGGCAATCAAAAGTGGTCAGTCAGTTTAAGGTTGAGGGGATTCCTACCAAGTTTGTATTGGATAAAAATGGTAATATCCGTTTTAAACACATTGGTTTTGAAGGAAGTGCAGAGAGTTTGAAGGATGAAGTTTCAGCGATGATAGAAATTGCTGCTAACCCGGAAGCAGTTACTGCAAAAACAGAAAAAGTAACCATGAGTAAAAGCAAGTAAAAAATAGATCCATAAAAGAAGCATTACTATTTTGGGTAATGCTTCTTTTATGCCCTTAAAATTGGTATTGTTAAAAATTAGGTTTCAACACATACTTATTGTAAAACCGGAAAATATGTTCCACGGCTTCTTCTGCCGTATCAACCAAACGATACAGATTCAAATCATCAGGGCTGATGTTGCTTTCCTGGCCAAGCATTTTTTCTTCGATCCAGGCAAATAATCCGCCCCAGTAATCTTTTCCCACAAAAACAATGGGGAAACGGGCAATTTTACCGGTCTGGATTAGCGTAATCGCTTCAAAAGATTCGTCCATCGTGCCAAAACCGCCCGGCAAAATGATAAAACCCTGCGAATATTTCATGAACATCACCTTGCGGATAAAAAAATAATCGAATTCCAACAACTTATCGCGGTCGATATATTTGTTGTGGAACTGCTCAAAAGGTAGTTCGATATTTAAGCCAACTGATTTTCCGCCAGCTTCATAAGCACCTTTGTTGGCGGCTTCCATTACGCCGGGGCCGCCGCCGGAAATGACACCGTAACCGCCTTCGCTGAGCAAACGCGCGCATTCTTCGGCCAGTTGATAATACGGATTATTGTTGTGTGTTCTGGCCGAACCAAAAATGGAAACGCATGGGCCGATCTTGGCGAGTTTCTCAAAACCATCTACAAACTCGGCCATGATTTTAAAGATCTGCCAGGAATCAGTTACTTTAATTTCGTGCCAGTTGCGGTTCTCAAAAGCGTATCTTATTTTTTCGTCGCTTGTCATAATTCTCTCAAAATAAATAATTAAAAGGCAGGCATTAATACGGTTTTCCTGCGGGAAGTTACCATCAAACCTAAAAAAGTAATCAGTCCGTTTACAATAATTAGTTCGTTATCAAAAACATATCCGCCCAATAAAGTTTTGGATGAGGTACTTAAAAAATAACAAACCAGCGGACTCACCAAACAAATAAATGGAACCAGCCGATCTGCAACTTGCCTGCTTTTCATAAAAAGCCCGAAACTATACAAGCCCAAAAGTGGCCCGTAAGTATAGCTTGCCACTTTAAAAATGGCGCTCACCACGGCATCATTATTAATGCTGTTGAAAATGATGATGGTTAAAAACAGCAAGACGGAAAAGCCGATATGCACCCAATGCCGAACGCTGACCATTTGCTTACTGTTGCTGTTTTCTTTTTTGTTGAAGTTGAGGAAATCAATGCAAAACGATGTAGTTAAGGCAGTTAGCGCAGAATCCGTGGTGGCAAAAGTTGCGGCCGTCAAGCCCAGCATAAACACAATGGCCGGCAAAACGCCCAAATAATTTAGCGCGATGGTTGGGTATAAGTAATCGGTTTTGGCCACGCTGATGCTGTTTTTAGCAGCATAAATATAGAGCAGTGCGCCAACGCTCAAAAAGAAGATATTGATCAGCACAAAAACGGCCGTAAAGCTGAACATGTTTTTTTGGGCTTCGCCGATATTTTTGCAGCTGAGGTTTTTCTGCATCAGGTCCTGATCCAAACCAACCATGGCAACGGTGATAAATATCCCACCGAGAAACTGTTTGGTAAAATGGAGTTTGCTGGACAGAAAATCGTTCCAGAAAAATATTTTGGAATAACTGCTGTTTTTGATGGTTTCCGCAGCTTCAAAAATGTTGAGATGCAAGCTTCGGCAGATAAAAAAGATCGACAAAAACACCGAACTTACCAGGAAAAGTGTTTGTAAGCTATCGGTGATGATGATGGTTTTGAGCCCGCCTTTAAACGTATAACTCCAGATTAAAACCAGGCAAATTAAAACGGTTACGGCAAAGGGAATATGATAGCTGTCAAAAATGAATTTCTGCAATACAATCACGACGAGGTATAACCTGAATGACGAACCGATCACGCGGCTAATCAGGAAAATACCGGCAGCCGTTTTGTAGCTCCATTGGCCTAAAGTTTCTTCAATATAACTGTAAATCGAAGTGAGTTTGAGCCGATAATACAAGGGCAGCAAAACGGTCGCAATCAGAATAAAACCAACGGCGTTGCCCAAAACAAACTGGAAATAGGCAAACTGATCTCCCGAAGGTGCGCCTACTTTCCCCGGAACGGAAATAAAAGTAACGCCGCTTAAAGCTGTGCCAATCATCCCGAAAGCCACCAGATACCATTTGGAATTGCGATTGGCTACAAAAAAAGTATCATTATCAGCTGAATTGCGTGACGTGAGCCAGGCAATCAGGATCAGCACTAAAAAATATCCAATAATGAAAGCGAGTAGGATACTTGGGGCCATTTAGGAGTTATAAGTTGTAGGTTTCGGGTTGCCGGTTTTGGATTGAAGCCAAATGTCGTATTTAAACCCTTACCAACAAAACGCTAATTATACGCCTAAAACTTACAACCCGCAACCGGAAACTGACAACTTTCACCTAAATTTGCCCTCATGAATTTTTCTTCCAAGCTACTGGAAAACGCAGTGGCCGAATTTGCTAAACTTCCCGGAATCGGACAAAAAACAGCGCTTCGTTTGGTGCTGCATTTGTTGGATGAAGACAAAGAAGAAGTAGAGCGTTTTAGTAATTCCATCAGCAAACTGCGCAACGAGGTTCAGTTTTGCGAGGTTTGTCATAACATTTCTGATCAGGCTATTTGCGAGATTTGTACTTCGCCACGAAGGAACCACGAGCTAATTTGTGTGGTAGAAGATACGCGCGATGTGATGGCGATTGAAAATACGAGCCAATACAACGGTTTGTACCATGTTTTGGGCGGACTGATTTCGCCGATGGATGGCATTGGCCCGACAGATTTGAACATTGATCCGCTGGTGGAGCGCATTAAAAATACGGATGTTGCCGAAGTAATTTTTGCCGTAAGTGCCACGATGGAAGGCGATACGACAATTTTTTACCTCAACAAAAAACTGAAAGCGGTTTCATTAAAAATTTCGACCATTGCGCGCGGGATTGCTTTTGGCGGCGAGCTGGAATATGTAGACGAGATTACGCTGGGCCGGTCCATTGCCACGCGCGTTTTGTATGAAAGTTCTGTTAAACAATAATGCTTCTTTTATCGGTATAAAATCGAGTTGTCATCCCGGGCGCAGCGGAAGGGCCTTCATCGAAGCCAAAATTATAGTGATAAAAGAAGTATGGGTTTTTTGTCATTTCCTTTAGATTAGCAAAGTCAATTAGATGGTGATTATCATTGTTATTATAAAGTTTCTTTTTGCTTCTTTTTCTTTGTTAACAAGTTTGATTTTTGTGGAAAAAGCCAACAACGGTA
>JAABUT010003655.1_pt1 | contig 12942 bp, 12 predicted proteins | sample 5559281 | NCBI WGS metagenome assembly JAABUT01 (sample SAMN10711880, study PRJNA513359) | rock metagenome | isolation source: Antarctica rocks | place: Antarctica: Victoria Land, Ricker Hills nord | collected 2016-01-04
CACCGCGCGGGTGCAGGCGGTCGTCGGGTTGGTCAATCGGCAACTGCGGCGACACCATGCCTAATCTCCGGGGGCCGGGGGGACACCCGCCCCAGCAGCTTATTGTGACGAATCTCTACTGACTACTGACTACTCGGAGGCCCCATGCCATTCGTGCGCGTCGCCGGAACCGGCGACATCCAGTCAGGCCAACCCCTGCGCGTCGAGTTCGATGACGAGCCGGTGGCGATCTTCAACGTGGACGGCACCTTCTACGCGATCGGCGACACCTGTTCGCACGAGGAGGCGTCGCTGGCCGATGGCGACGTCTTCGGCACCTGCGTCGAATGCCCGCTGCACGGCGCGGAGTTCGATCTGGTCACCGGCGCGGCCCGCACGCTCCCCGCAGTCGCCCCGGTGGCGAGCTACGAGGTCAAGGTCGAGGATGGCGGCGTGCTGGTGAACACCGAGCCGCGCTGAGCAAATCAAGCAGAAGCGAATAAGGGGACGGGGCACTGGTCCGATTACCAGCGCCCCGTCCTCCTTTGCCTACGCGGTGTACGTTAGTCGCCCGCCTTGCTCGCCGCCTCGCGCAGGGCCGGGGTGGTGGCAGGCGGCATGTTCTGTTGGTGCGGGCGGCGGGTCAGGGCGATCATCTGCTTCTCGCTGGGCAGGAAGTAGGCGATGCCGAAGGTGAGGACGACCAGGATGACCTGGAGGCGCAGCGCCCAGGGGATGCCGTAGGCGTCGGCGAGCGCCCCGGTGACCGGCACGCCGAGCGCCCCGGTGATGAAGCCGAGGCCGAGGATCAGGCCCGAGGCGAGCCCCGCGCGTCCGGCCATCAGTTGCTGCGCCATCACCAGCATCAGCGGGCCGGTCGAGGCGGCGGTGAAACCGAGCAGCGCGCCGGTGACGAAACCGATCGGGCCGGTGAACTGGGCGAAGAGGAGGAGGATCGGGATCGTCAGGATCAGCGAGCCGATCGTCACCGCGCGCCGCCCGAAGCGGTCGGCGAGCCCGCCGGTGCCGATGTTGCCGAAGGCGCTCGCCAGCACCACGACGGTCGCCAGGAGACTATAGAAGGCCGCGCCATAGCCGAGTTGCTTGTACCAGATCGGGATGAATGCCTGGACGCTGATCATCGTCCACGAGCGGGACATCATCACGCCGACGATCGCGAGCAGCGGCCCGACCGGGATCGGCGCGGCGGGGGTACTGGCCGTGATGCGCGCCCTGACGGGCATTTGCAGCGCCACCTTCCGCATTTCCAGGATCATCCAGAGGGCGATCGTGAGGACCGGCAGGATCAGGATCGCGGTGCCGCGCACACCGAAGAAGTGGAAGAGGGCCGCGCCGATCAGCGGGCCGGAGGCGACGCCGAAGGTGCCGCCGCTGACGTAGGCCCCCATCGCCGAGTTGCGGCTGCGCTCCGGGATCACCGCCGCCGCGTTCAGCGAGCCGAGCGGGTGATAGGCCCCCGAGCCGATCCCCGCCGCCGCCGCAAGCAGGAGGAGGATCGGGAAGGTCGTCGCGAAGCCGATCAGGGCGAAGGTGAGCGCGGTCCAGCAGAGGGCGAAGCCGATGTAGCGCGTGCCGAACTTATCCGCGATGTAGCCGAAGAAGGGCTGGGCCAGCGAGGCGGTGCCGTTGTAGGCCAGCGTCACCAGTCCGACCGTGGCGAGATCGAGTTGGAAGCGTCCGGTGAGGATCGGATAGAGGACCGGGAGGATCCCGGCGTACATGTCGACCGTGTAATGGCCGAGCATCAGGGTCAGCAGCGGGCGATTCCGCAGCACGTCACTCGACCGACTCGTTCCTGCCGCCATGCCCCGTCGCTCCCTCGCGATCGCTCGCGCACGCCACTGTGCGGAATGCACACCGAGAGCATTGTACTGTAGTCGGCGCGAGACAGGTCACACGCGCATGACGATACCGCACTTACAGGAGTCCGTCTCGCCAGTTGCCCATCTGTCGGAGTTGCTGGCGCATTGACACACCGGATCGTTCGCGGTAGGCTGCGACACGTTCAGATGAAGAGCGGGCCTGCGAGACGTCACAATCGCGCCATTGCTGCTGGTTCGATGGTCGCCGATGTGGCGAGCGGTTGCGTGAGCGCTCGAGTGCGCGCCGTATGGGCGGTAGCGCCACACGATAGACCGACGGTGTTCGGGAGAGGGGAAGGGGACGGGGAATGTCGCAATTCAAGATCGTGCAGACCGGTGCGCCTGTGGGGGCCGAGTTGGTGGCCGAGCGCGAGGGTCTGGCGGAGTTCGCCGGAGATCTCGTCACCTACGGGCCGCTCAACACGCCCGAAAAGCTGATCGATGCTTGCCGCGACGCCGATGCCTGCCTCGTACCGGGACAGCACTTCACCGAGGAGGTATTGAGTAAGTTGGAGCGCTGTCGCGTGCTGGTGCGCTACGGCGTCGGCTACGACACGATCGATGTCGATGCGGCCTCGAAGCACAACATCCTCGTCGTCAACATCCCGGACTTCTGCCAGCCGGAGGTCGCGAATCACGCGCTGGCGCTGCTGCTCGACTGCGCCAAGAAGATCAGCCGCCTCGATCGCTGGATGCGGACCGGCGGCTGGCAGGCCGGGCGCGCGCCGTTCCTCTCGCCGATGGGGCCGATCCACGGCGAGACGGTCGGCCTGGTCGGTTTCGGCGCGATCGCGCGGACCTTCCACCGGAGCGTCGCCGCGCTGGACATGAAGGTGCTGGCGTATGATCCGTTCGTCTCGCAGGAACTGGCGGCCTCGCTGAACGTGGAGCTGGTGTCGCTCGACGAGCTCTTGCGGCGCAGCGACTACGTCTCGATCCACGTCCCGCTGATGGCGGCGACGAAGGGGCTGATCAGCGCCGAGAAGTTGGCGCTGATGAAGCCGAGCGCCTACCTGATCAACACCTCGCGCGGGCCGGTCGTGGACGAAACGGCGCTGATCGCGGCACTGCAGAACGGGCAGATCGCCGGGGCCGGGCTCGATGTCTTCGAGCAGGAGCCGTTGTCGAGCGATAGCCCGCTGCTGCGGATGGAGAACGTGGCGGTGACGCCGCACACCGCGAGCTACGCCGACGAGACCTTCCGCATCATGTTCCGCCGCGTCGGCGAAGAGGCGGCGCTGACCCTGCGGGGCCAGATGCCGAACACCCCGGTCAACGGCAAAATCAAGCCGAACCTGACCTGGCTGAACGCCCGGTAAGCCAGTAAGGTGGGGCAACGAATCGTATTGTGATGACAGCGGGGACGCGCGGCACTGTGCCGCGCGTCCCCGTTTTAATGTGTTCAACGGATCAGCGACGCGGATCGATCGCGCCGTCGCTTGCCGATTGCGCGGCGAATTGAGTACGATGCCGCCAGGCGTCGCGTGCTCGGGGCGTTTTGCCCCGGTCATGGAGGCGCGCAACCCCGAGGGGTTACCTATGGCCGTCGCGTTCAATCACACCATCATCGCCGCGCGGGACAAGCGAGGGTCCGCAGCGTTCTTCACGGGCCTCTTCGGTCTCCCCGAGGCGACGTTCTGGGAACCGTTCGCGATCGTGACGCTTGCCGACGGCGTATTCGTCCAGTTCGCCGAGCCGGGCGTCGCTGAGATCCCGATGCAGCACTACGCCTTCCTGGTCGATGATGACACCTTCGATGCGATCTACGGGCGAATCGTCGCGGCGGGGCTCGACCACGCGGGCGATCCGCAGGGGACGATGCCGAACCAGATCAATACCAACCACGGCGGGCGCGGTGTCTACTTCCGCGACCCGGCGGGGCATGGCCTGGAAGTCATCACGCGCCCGTATGGCGCGACCGACTGACGGCAGGCGGGCACAGGCACAGAACGCCTGTGCCCGCCAACGTTTCCTCGACCACTATCCGAAAAGAACTTATGTGCTAAAATTGTCATGTCTAATTCTATGATGTGAGCAACGATGAGCGGCATTGATTTTGTAGGAGATAGAGAAGATGTGGCTTCCAAAAACTGCGGCAGAGGTTGAGGCACGAGTTATTGGTGGTGATGTCTCTGAGACAGCGACATTGGATGTCAAAGTTGACCTCCCGAGCCCTAAGAGGTCAATTGACCTTGCTATTGACGTAGCGGCAATGGCGAATGATGGCGGGGTGCTTTTGGTCGGCGCCAATGAGGATGAGCACAAACGACCGACGATCCTCGCACCGATCCTCCTCGCGGGTGTGCGCGAGCGGATCGACCAAATTGTTCGTTCCACGATCATGGAGCCGCCCCAAATTGAAGTTATTGCGCTCCCAAAGGTGGACGATCCGTCACGCGGCTACATCATCGTTGTCGTGCCGCTATCACCAAGGGCTCCGCATCAGGTGATCAAGGACAAAGATTACCGATTCTATGGGCGGAATGATGCCGTCAATGTGCCGCTCAATGAAGGTGAAGTCGCGCGGCTTTATGAGCGACGGCAGCGGTGGGCGATCAATCGGGAAGAGATTATTATCAATGAGATCGCCCAAGCACCTTTGCTGCCCCACAATGATTTCGGTTATCTCTATATCGGGATCCGCCCAGTGGTATCGGATGATAACATCCTTACTCGCGCAGCGGAGCGGTTCTCTAAGGTCAATTCTAATGCCGCAATTAATATTCGTGACATGCTCTTCCGGTTCTTGTCGGACTCGGTTTCGGATGAAGTTTTCCCTCGGCACAACAATTTTCTCGACATTTATGTTGGTTCGTCGTGGTCGTCGGTCGCTGGAGGGCTGCTAATGCTATTGAACAGCGATCCAACCATACAGCCTCCCGCTCATAGCCCCTTCGTGCGGATTCAAGTGGACTACAATGGAGATGGGCACCTGTTCTGTAGCCAGGTGTCGCGGCGCGATCAGTCCGGCAGCCTCGTTCTCATGGACAGTCTGGTTGCTTCCCTGACGACGCGCCTGTGCTATCTCTTGGGACAGGTCTACAATGCTGCCGCTTATCTTGGTCCTATTGATGTAGGACTCGCTGTTAACGGCCTTACCGGTGCCTTCTCCAGTCGCCTAAAACACGGCGATGCAATGACTTGGACTCTCCCCCGCTACAACCGACCCGAATACCGGAAGAGCGGCCAATTTGCAGCAACTACATTCTTTAGCGATCCCAAATCGGTGGCGCAGGCATTAACCGGGCCGCTCTTCCGCGACATTAGCAATAGCCTTCACGATCCATTTGCTCACAAAAGCTAGAGAGAACTCACTATATCTTGGGGTGTGTGACCGGTCTATTATCCCCGCGCCATCTGCGTCAGCGTGGCGTCGAGGCGGGAGGCGAAGCGGGCGCGGTCACGCGGGGTGAAGGCCGAAGGGCCTCCCAGACCCTCCGTGCCGCCGAGGTCGCGCAGATAGCGGTTGAGATCGCGCATGGCGAGCGCGTCGCCGATACGGTCGGCGGTGAACTCGCCGCCGCGAAAGTCGAGGCAGCGCCCCCCGGCGGTCAGGCTCCGCGCGGCGAGGGGGATGTCGGCGGTGACCACGAGATCGCCGGGCATCACCCGCTCGGCGATCCAGTCGTCCGCCGCGTCCGGCGCGTTGCCGACACGGATCAGGGTCACGCCGGGCGGCACCGACAGCGGACCGTTCGCGACGACCGTCAGCGCCAGCTCCAGGCGGGCGGCGGCGCGGTAGATTAGCTCCTTGACCGGGCAGGCGTCGGCATCGACGTAGACGTTCATGCGCCCCCCGCCGCCGCCTCGATCAGCCCCGCCGCATGCCGGGTCGCGGCGGCGTGGATCGTGGCGATCGGCAGGCCGGTGGCGAGGGCGAGGGCGGCGCAATCGTCGTATTCGGGGACGGCGGCGACGATAATGCCGCGCCAGCGCTTCAGCTTGGTCCGCACCGCCCCCCAGGGGGTCGCGACGGTGGCGAACTCGCGCGCGGCCTTGCGGCGCTCGGTCGTGGTGAGGCGCACGCCGAGGGTTGTCGTCCCTTCGATGATCAGGGCGGCGAGCGCCTCGGCATGCTCAGGTGCCGCGAGGGCCGCGACGGTGATCGCGGGCCGCCCCTTCTTCATGATGATCGGCGTCAGCCAGGCGTCGAGCGCACCCGCCGCGAGGAGTTTTTCGAGCAGCGGCGCGTAGAATTGCGGGTTCATGTCGTCGATGTTCGTCTCGATCAGCGTCGCCTCGTCGCGCTCGGCGTCCGTGGCGGATGGTGCCGGTGCGGCGGGGGCGGGCGTGTCGCTCGACTCGTCGGCCTCGCCGAGCCAGAGGCGGAGGGCGTTCGGCCAGGGGAGTTCGCGTTGTCCGAAGCCGTAGCCGACCGCCAGCAGGTGCAGCGGCGGTCGGCGGAACTCGGCCAGCGCCGCGACGATCGCCGCGCCAGTGGGGGTGACCAGTTCGCGTTCGGTCGGAGCCTCGCGCAGAGGCGCGCCCGCCGCCGCCAAGAGCGCCAGGGTGGCGGGCGCGGGGATCGGGATGATGCCATGCTGCGAGCGGGTGAAGCCGCGCCCGTCGCTGAGCGGCGAGCAATAGATCTCCTCGACTCCCAGCAGGTGGAGTCCGAGCGCCGCCCCGGCGATGTCCACGATCGAATCGACCGCGCCGACCTCGTGGAAGTGGACTTCCTCAACGCTCGTGCCGTGAATCTGCGCCTCGGCGCGGGCCAGCGCCGCGAAGATCGTCAGGGCGTTCGCGCGGGCGGGGGCGGGGAGGGCGGAATCCTCCAGCAGCGCGCGGATCGCGCGCCAGGACCGTTGCGGCTGCGGGTGTGCGGGGTCGAGGACGACGCTGACGCGCGTGCCGCCGATCCCGTGCTGGCTCACCCGCTCGGCCACGATCTCGTAGCCGTCCAGCGCGGGCAGCGCTGCGCGCAGGCCGTCCGCGAGGGCCGCCAGCGGCAATCCGGCATCGACGAGCGCGCCGAGGGTCATGTCGCCGCTGATGCCGCTGGGGGCGTCGAAGTAGGCGATCCTGGTCATGCGCCGGTCGGCGTAGTGGCGAGCGATGTGCGTCGGACGACCTGGATCGGGCGCGGGGCCAGGCCCTCCTCCTCGGCGCGCAGCTGCCCGCAGGCAGCGGCGATCGAGACGCCGCGCGACCAGCGGGTCGTCGTGGCGATCCCGGCCTCGCGCAGGATCGTCGCGAAGCGCTCGATCGCGTTGTTGCTCGGCGGCTGGAACGGCCCGGCGGCGGTCGGGTTGCAGGGGATCAGGTTGACGTGGCAGAGCAACCCCTGCAACTTCGCTGCGAGGATCGTCGCCAGCGCGGGCGAATCGTTCATGTCGCGGATCAGGATGTACTCGAAGGTGACCCGTCGGTGCGTCGAGTTGACGTAACGGTGGCACGCGCCGAGGAGTTCATCGACCGACCAGCGCTTGTTGAGCGGCACCAGCGAGGAGCGCAACTCGTCGGTCGGGGCGTGGAGCGAGACGGCGAGATTGATCGCCTGCGGCTCGGTCGCGAGCTTCTCGATCCCGGTGACGATCCCGGCGGTGGAGAGGGTGATCCGCCGCGCGCCGAAGTTCAGCCCGGCGGGATCGTTGATGATCCCGATGAATTTCATGGTGGGGCCATAGTTCGCCAGCGGCTCGCCCATCCCCATCAGCACCACGTTCGTGAGCGCCCGCCCGGCGGCGCGTGCGCGGCGGGCGAGGGTGATGACCTGGGCGATCATCTCCCCCGCCGTCAGATTGCGCTCCAACCCGCCGAGCCCGGTCGCGCAGAAGGTGCAGCGGATCGGGCAGCCGACCTGACAAGAGACGCAGGCGGTGGCGCGGTCGGGGTAGAACATCAGCACCGCCTCGACGTGGCGGTCGTCCTCGGTGGCGAAGAGGGTCTTGATCGTCTCCCCCTCCGGCTCCATCGATGTCACCTCGCGGACGTTGCGGTAGGGAACGAAGGGCAGTTCCTCGGCCAGCCGCGCGCGGAGCGCCGCTGGGAGATTGGTCATCTCCTCGTAGCCCTCGACCAGCCGTTCGTAGGCCCAGCCGAAGATTTGCTTCGCGCGATAGCGCGGCTGCCCCCACTGCGCGAGCCATGCTTCGAGTTCGGGCAGGGTGAGATCGTAGAGGCTGACGGTGGCGGGCGCTGACATGGCTCCTCGGCGCTCGTGGCGCGGCGGCGCTGCATTCCAGATCGGGGGCAGCGGGGGGCGCGAAAAGAACAGAATATAGAGATTGTACGCTATCGGACCGGACGCGGGCAACGCGCCCGACGTGCGTCGGGCTTGTGGCTGGCCGATAGCCACGACGCCGCGATTGACAGGGACGCGCGCATTGCGTATGACGGTGCTGTGGCGAGGATATATGGGGGAGAAGGGAGGGGCGGATGGTGCGAATCCTGATCGGCGAGTGTAAACAGGAGGTCTCGACCTTTAATCCGGCACCGAGTCACTACAGCGATTTCACCGTGCGTACCGGGCAAGACTTCCTCGTCGCCCACCGGGGCGGGCGGTTGGAGGTCGGCGGCGCGCTCAGCGTCTTCGATGCTGCGCCCGACGTGGAGTTGGTGCCCACCTACAGCGCCCACTTCATCACCTCCACCGGGACGCTGGCCGCTGCGGACTGGGCGCAGATCGCCGCCGAATTTTTGTCTGCTGTACGCGTGGCCCCGCCCGTCGATGCGGTCTACCTCTCCCTCCACGGCGCGATGGCGGCGGAAGGGGAGGGCGACCCGGAAGGGTTTTTGCTCCAGGAGGTGCGGGCGATCGTCGGCGAGCGGCTCCCAATCGTCGTCTCGCTCGACCTGCACGGCATCCTGACCGACCGGATGTTGCGCCATGTCGATGCGCTGACCGCCTTCCACACCTATCCCCACGTCGATTTCTTCGATACGGGCGTGCGGGCCGCGCGCCTGCTGCTCCGCATCCTCGCCGGGGAAGTCCGCCCGGTCATCGCGGCGGTGCCGATTCCCGCCCTGGTGCGCGGCGACGAACTGATCACCGCCACAGGACTCTTCGGCGCGTCGATCCGCGCCGCGCAGGCGATCGAACGCGCGCCGCACGGCCTCGCGGCGGCGATGTTCATCGGCAACCCGTTCACCGATGTGCCGGAACTGCGCTCGAACAGCGTCGTGATCACCGATGGCGACCCCACGCTCGCGGCCTCCGAGGCGGAGCGATTGGCGCGCGACTTCTGGGCGGTCCGCGAGCGCCTGCAACAGCCGCTGACGCCACTCGCCGAAGCGGTGCGCGCGGCGCAGGGGCAACCGGCACCACGATCATGGCGGACGCCGCCGACGCGACCAGTTCCGGCGCGTCCGGCGGCAGCAACGCGATCCTCCGCGCCCTGGTAGAGGGCGGCTATACGGGTCGCGCGCTGATCCCGATCGTGGACGCGCCCGCCGTCGCCGTCGCCAGCGTGGCGGGGATCGGCGCGACGATCACGGTGCCGCTCGGTGGCAGCGTCGATCCGGCGCGTTTCTCGCCGCTGACGATAACCGCGCGGGTGCGGCTGCTCTCCGACGGGCGCTTCATCAACGAGTCGCACGGGACGCTCTGGGAGGGCGGCGACACCGCCGTGCTCGAAGCGGGGTCGATTACGATCGTTGCGACGAGCCGGGCGGTCAGCCTCTACGATCGCTCGCTCTTCTACGCGCATGGTCAGGACCCGCGCCGCTTCGATCTAGTCGTGGTGAAGTCGCCCCACTGTCAGCCGCAGATGTTCCGCGACTGGGCCGACCGCTACCTGAACGTCGACGCGCCCGGCGCGACCAGCGCGAATCTGCCCTCCCTGGGCCATACAGTTTGTGCGCGCCCGATCTTCCCGCTCGACGCTGCGGTGCCGTTCGAGCCGCGTGCGCGAATCTATCAACGCGAGCGGTAACGGGTGCGTCCCTGTCGGCGCGCACGAAGGCTGTATTGTGCGCTGCTACCGAAGTGCATGAAGGCTATAGGGGAGGAACGACGATGCGGATTCGCGAGATCCGGGTGGCGGGGCTGCGCGGCGGCACGCCCGAGGGCGGGTGGAGCAACGAACTGACGAACGAGGTCTGCGTCCACACGCTGATCGCCGTCCACACCGATGAGGGAGCCGTCGGGCTTGGCAGCGTCTTCACCAGCGACGCGCTCGTGCGGGGCGCGCTGGAGGTGCTCGAACCGCTCTATCGCGGCGAGAATGCGCTCGAACCGGAGCGGGTCAGCGAGAAGTTGCACCAGCATACCTTCTGGCAGGGGCGGGGCGGCGCGATCACCCACACGATCAGCGGCATCGATATCGCCCTCTGGGATTTGCTGGGGCAGGCGACCGGGCAACCGGTCGGGCGACTGCTTGGCGGGCGCTATCGCGAGCGCGTGCGGCCGTACGCCTCAGTCCTCTTCGACGAGCCGGGGCCGCTCGCCGCGCGCCTGCAAGCGCTCCAGGGTGCGGGCTTCGCCGCGTTCAAGCTCGGCTGGGGGCGCTTCGGGCGGGAGAGCGCGGCCTGGGACGAGGCGACCGTGCGAGCGGCGCGCGAGGCGGTCGGCCCCGACGCGCAGCTGATGGTCGATGCCGGGGCGAGCGACGCCTTCTGGCGACAGGGTTTTAAGTGGGCGCTGCGGACCGCAGGGATGCTGGCGAGCTACGATGTCGCCTGGTTCGAGGAGCCGTTGCCCCCCGACGCACTGGACGACTACATCGCCCTGCGCCGGGCCGCGCCGCTGCCGATCGCCGGGGGCGAGGTGTTGACGCGCCGTCAGTCGTTCGCGCCCTGGTTGCGGCGCGGCGCGCTCGACATCGTGCAGCCGGACGTCACGAAGGTCGGCGGGATCAGCGAGGAGCGGCGGATCGGCTGGCTGGCGCAAGAGTGCGGCGTGCGCTTCATCCCGCACGGCTGGAACACCGCCGTCGGGCTCGCCGCCGATCTGCAACTCGCCTCGGCGTTCGCGACCACCGATCTCGTCGAGTACCTCATCGACTCGCCCTACCTGGACGAACTCTCGGGCGGGGTCTGGAAGTTGGACGCCGACGGGATGCTCGCCATCCCCGCCACGCCTGGCCTCGGCCTGACGCTCGATCGCGAGGCGGTGGCGCGCTACACGGGCGGGGCGCGGTTGCTCGAACGCTGAGGCTGCCGGAAGGCCGGTACCCATCGTTGGGTGTGAACTGCTTGCCCGATACTCTTTCCTATCGACACCAGGAGTCCAACCGCCAGCCGGTACTTAGCGTGCCTTCTTGACAGCGCATGCGGCGCTCGCTATGTTTTATGCACACGATTGCATAGCCGAGCGTTGTCCGACATGCGAGGCGCGAACGAGAGGGGCGAGGCGAGTGTCGGGGCGGGTCGCATCGATCGAGGATATCGCGCGCGTGGCCGGGGTGTCGCATTCCACCGTCTCGCGCGCCCTGCGCGACGACGCGCGGATCAGCGTGGAGACGCGCGCGCGCGTGCGGCGGCTCGCGGGGGAGTTGGGCTACGTCCCGAACGGCGTCGCGCGCGGGCTGCGAGAGCGCCGCACCAACACGGTCGGTCTCGTCGTCACCTCGATCGCCGATCCCTTCTGGGCCGATGTGCTGCACGGCGCGGAGGGGGCCGCGCGCCCCTCGGGGATCGGGATCTTGCTGAGCAGCGCCTACGAAGATCCGGCGCAGGAACTCGTGGCGATCGAGCGCTTTTATCAGCACCGCGTGGACGGTATCCTGATCGCCGACTCGCGCCTCGGCGCGCGCGACGCCGCCCGTCTGACCTCTGTTCCCGTGCCGACGGTGCTGGTGAACAGCCAGGTGGACGAGCCGCGCGAGGGGTTGCGTTCCGTATCGATCGATGATTACGCCGGGGCGCGGCTGGCGACCGAGCATCTGCTGTCGCTCGGGCACCGCCGGATCGGCTTCCTCGGCGTCGGCAATCGCCCCCGCTCGCATCGGCGGCGCTCCGAGGCGTGGCGGGCCGCGCTCCGCGCCGCCGGGATCGCGCCCGATCCGGCCTGGCTGGTCGCGCCGGACGCCGATACCTCCCTGGAGGACGATGCCGCAGCGGGCGAGGCGCTGTTGCCGCGCCTCCTCGCCGCCGGGGTCACCGCGATCAGTTGCTACAACGACATGGTGGCGATCGGGGCGCTGGTCGGCTGCCGGGCGCGCGGCATCGCCGTGCCGGACGAATTGAGCATCGTCGGCTTCGATGATGTGCCGATCGCGCGCTACGTCGCCCCGCCGCTGACAACGATCCGCCAGCCGCGCGCCGAACTGGGCGCGCGCGCGATGGCGCTCCTGCTCGATCTGCTCGCCGGCGAAGCGGGCGCGGACGCGGTGATCACGCCGACGCTGGTGGTGCGCGGGAGTACAGGACCAGTCGGCAGTCGGCGGTCGGCGGTCGGCAGAGGGTGATCGCGCTGAAGCAGCGGCATCCGTTCAGCCGCCGCGCCGCTAACGACTTTTCTGCCGACCGCCGACCGCCAACTGCCGACTATCAGGAGGCGTCATGGACGAGCACGCGATAATCCGACTCACGACGGCCCAGGCGACGATCGCGTTTCTCAAGGCACAGTACGCGGCGCGCGATGGCGTGGAGACCGCGTTCTTCGCCGGAATCTTCGGCATCTTCGGGCACGGCAACATCGCCGGGATCGGGCAGGCGCTGGGGCAGATGCCGGAGTTCCGCTACTACCAGTCGCGCAACGAGCAGGCGATGGTCCATGCGGCGACCGCCTACACCAAGACGAAGAATCGGCTGCAAACGCTCGCCTGCACCTCCTCGATCGGGCCGGGTGCGACGAACATGCTGACCGGCGCGGCGACCGCCACGATCAATCGTCTGCCGGTCCTCCTCCTCCCCGGCGACATCTTCGCGCGCCGCAACGTCGCGCCGGTCTTGCAGCAGTTGGAGTCGGAGGGCAGTCAGGATTTCTCCGTCAACGACGCCTTCCGCCCGGTCAGTCGCTACTGGGACCGGATCAACCGTCCCGATCAGCTGCTGACCACTCTCCCCGCCGCCCTGCGCGTCCTGACCGACCCGGCGGAGACCGGCGCGGTCACGCTCTGCTTGCCGCAGGATGTGCAGACCGAGGCATTCGACTACCCGACCGCCTTTTTGCGGCGACGGGTCTGGGCGATCC
>JAABUT010003659.1_pt1 | contig 12930 bp, 15 predicted proteins | sample 5559281 | NCBI WGS metagenome assembly JAABUT01 (sample SAMN10711880, study PRJNA513359) | rock metagenome | isolation source: Antarctica rocks | place: Antarctica: Victoria Land, Ricker Hills nord | collected 2016-01-04
TGAGTGTCATTTAACTAGAAGATAAATGCTAAGAAAGAAAGATAGCTACAGAAAAGAAGCTGACTACATATATGTGTTTCTCAGTCGACGCTAGACTCAATAGAAACTAGTCAAGATGACGAAGTGAGAATAGATCTGACAAGGCTAGAAGACTGAGTCTGACAAGACTAGAATCGTGACAAATGAAACTCTGCAAAGATTTGAAAGATAAACAGCTAAATTTCTATCAAATCACTGTCAAAGTGAGTATTTTCTAACATTTTCATTTATTAATCAGCATGAAGCATGAAGCATTCAATGTTCAGCTCAAAGTTACTGCAATCATTGTTGCAATCATGCACTTCAAGTTAGTTTAACATAGATTGTGTCAGACTATCATAAACTAGTATAAAGCTGATGTTGACACGCTAGCGATCTAGCGTGTCTTCGTGAGTAAAACTCATGATGTGTTGCATTTTCTTTCTTCTTCAGCTTTGAACTTCTAGTTAGAATACACTTATATGATTCACTTTATACAAACTCATAACATTAGTTCAAAGCTCATTAATCTTGCTATCAACGTGTAGACGATATAAAAACAAGCTACACAACTCAAATCAGAAGTCGAAATCAGAAATTTCAACAGCAGAATCAGAACTCGAACTCAGAAAGCTTGATAGAAATCAGAAATTTCTAAAAAAGAATCTTGATTCAAAATCAGAAATTTCGATAGAATCAAAATCAAAGAACACAAATGCGTTGCTCTTAATTAACTCTTTATTGAACTCATCATCAGAAATCAGAAATTTCAGCAGTACTTAAACTCAGAAAGTTCGATAAAGTACTAGTCATTGCTTGAACTCAGAAAGTTCAATAAAGTAACATTGAAATTTCAATCAGCAATTTTCTACTCATATCATGATTAGAAGCACAGAATCAAAATCAGTGAGCATTACTCATTATGACTTTCAAAATGTTAGAAGAGAATCACTTTTATTACAGAATTAAACAGCATCAGAAGAAGAAGACATGAATGTGTCATCAGATACAGAAGAAAAGAACATGAACATGTTGCTTTTTAATCACGAAATAATCAAAATCAGCATCAGCACTGAACTGAATGCTTGAATAAGCACTCATGAAGCAGATGACATCATTGTCTTTATCAAGTACATATGTTAACAGCACAACATTGAAATCGAGATTTACAATGACATGATTCAGATGTTAAAAGATGTCAATGAGATAAACATCATATTGAAAGTTGTGCAGACGCGTCTGCAGAAAGAGATGAGAAACAAGAACGTAATTATACATCATTTAGAAACTGCATCAAGTCGACAAAGCACTTTAATTTCTGAAGATCATTTCTCAAAATTGATCAAATTATCAAACTCTTCACTGTTTGAAGATTCGTCACAGAATGTAAACAATTGACTATCGCGAATGCAAAATAAGCTGAAGATAAACAAGAATTACTTTTCTATCAAAAAGTTAAAGATTGTCTACATCAAAAGTTGAGTCAATGAAGCTGCAATCAAGCACATAGCTTCTTGCATGCAAGATATCTTCTTGAACTCATTTCTAGAAGTCAAAGAAGTACTATTGATCATTGATAAGATGTACGACGATTTCAATTATCATCATATGATTCAACAATAGTACTTGAAGCTGTATCAGAACAAGATTTTCTTTCATGAATTTTGAATGAAATTTCAAAGATTCAGCGCAGAACTAAAGTACAATAATAAAACTTTACTAGATGATCTTCAGCATAAGATCAGCTCAGATCTTCAATGAGCAATGCTCAATGAATGAATCACGAATTTGAACAAGTTTATCAACATTTGCATGCAAGTCAATGTTAGATTGACTGAATTGAATGTTTGATTAATTGTCAAAGTTTCAGTGATCTTAGCTGCTTACTTTGTCACTAGCACTTTGTCTGCTTGATCTACGTCATCAGTCTCTGCATGAAAGAAACTCAGAAGATCAAATCTTGACTTTATTCAGAAAGAGTTGTTTAAGAAAGAACTCTGCTTCAAATGCAAGAAGTTAAAACATAAAGTATATAATTGTTTTAAGATGACTTAAGTGCATGAGATTACTGCGAATTCGAAAAACGATTTGTCTTCGTCAAAGTAGTGACTGAGAACGATATACTCATATTCTGTTTCATCAGCATGTTTGATGATTCATTTGATTTCAAGTCATTTACTGTTGATATCATTTTGAGTAGTTTAGAAAATATATTCAGATCTCTTGCTTTGATAGATACTGAAGTCACTGACATGACTTTCATCAATGAATCTTTGATGTCAGAGCTATGTGAACGCTTTGATATTCAGTCAATATCACTGTCAAAATCAAAGTTGATTCAATTATATAATAAAATCTCTGATTGAAAGTTGATTACATACACTCTGTATACATCGATCATGATTCAAGAACACAAGAATGAAATGATGCTTTTATTAATAACTTGTTTAGATCAGCACAAGATAATCATTGAAAACTTCTGATTAAAAAGAAATCAAATTTTAATAAATTTTGCAAACAATTGATTAATATCATCATTGAAAATTCAAACATCAAAATCTATTGTTTTAAAAGCAAGCAGTTAATCAGCATTTCACAGATTTAAATTAAATAAAATCTGTAATTTACTTTCAGGTGTTTGCCATGCCGGGTTTGGCACCCCCCCAAATTGGGCAAAGCGCGCTCGCACAGCCCATCGCCGCTTTCCCAGTCCATAAATAATCGCCCGTCCCCCTTCAACTTCCATCATTCCTTCTCATTCCTTTGTCTCTTTCGCCTGGGATTTCTATCGGCTCCTCGTTCCGGTCCCACGACCCTTCGCTCGGATCTCAACCCACATCTGGGAGAAGCCTCACCTTTGCGATGATCGATTCTATTGGCCCAGTTTCCACGCCGCCCATCTGGCCCGAGACTTGTTTCTTGCGTTCCTGCTCACGGTCTCCCCCGTTTGAAGGCGCGCACTTTTCCCCTTGACTTCTTGGATCGCTATCCTTCGCGTCCCTCACCCGCGCCTTCTAGAGTGATCTTCGACCTTCCTGTCTCCCTCTCTCCCTCTCTCAGCGTCCTCCTGTTTTCTGCCCATAGCTGACCTCCTGTTCCTCGCTCCATTAGCGTGGCAATTATTGTCCACGGGGTGTTGGGCGATCGCCATCGCCACGACAAGGGCGCGAGCAAGGCGGAGCCTGCTCAGAGCTATCGCCTGTGCGCCGAGACCAATTGAACAAATGCCTCACACCACCCTGAGCGTGTTTCCTACTGTGCCGCCGGCGAATGGATAGCGTGATGCTGTTGCCAGCGGTCTGGTGACATCTTCTGCCGGAGCCTAGCTTGCGGCAATTGGGCAGCCTCGTATAGTTCAGCTCGGCTGGGTTTCAGGCACCAGTTGGTGCTGACGTGGCAGCGGCTTGATTGAGAGGATATGCATGTGCACTGCGCAGCACTGCCTGGATCGGGACTTGGGCTGTTGGAGAGGTGACATTTTCCTGTGCCGTCCTGTGCCATTTTGCAGAACACCCTTCATCCTTGCCATCTGCATCGAAAATACCCCAGCTCATGAAGGAGATTGTCTCAGTCGTGCCAATGCCAGGCCATAGACTATTGGTGGATCATCGACGATTAGTTCTGAAGGGGAAAACCCGCGCGGCCTGGGCTCTACCAAGTGTCTCGCGAGGCGTTCTACGAGGCGTTCTGTGAGGTTTGATCCATTGAGATCAACGACGATCCAGCTGGCTGCTCCATTGGAGACCTCCGGATGCACATCGTCCCGAGGAACACAGCGCGTGGCTTGGACGGCAAGAGAACAAAGGAGGGGAAACAGGATTTGTTGGGGGCTGAGCAACCCTTGAGGGTTGCATGCAACCAAGAGGGGGCTTACAAAGCTTCAGAGGAACAGCGCAGAGATTGTGTGGCTCGCAATGGGATTGAGTGTGCCTTTGTGCCGAGAGCGGCTAACGGGCCTCGACATATAATCCCTTTGCGCTCCCCTATAGAACAGGCAGCGATTTCCACTGTTTTCATGTTTACAAGATCCCTTCGCAATTCTATCCCACGATGGCTACCGTCGACATGACCTCCATCCACTTCTACCAACCACGACCGAGCCCACGCCCCAGCGTCAAGCCACCAAGTTTGGGTAATGCTGGCGGAAAACGCACAGCGACCATACAGTGCGACAGCTTGGACAATCTGTTCAAGACGAATCGCGAAATCGAACCTTCACTTCAAAGCAAGCTGGCTGGAGATATCAGAGCCGGGGATGGAGGTATTGTTGGAATTCAGCGTCATGAGAAACTTATCTAACGGACGCAGGAAACTCGGAAACGGCTGGGAACAATCGGGGCGGCGGCGACAGTGACACCAATAACGAGGAAGACCTTTGCCTTCCATCCATCGAGTCTTTCGGAACCCCCCACAACCTTTCGTCCGAAGCCGATAAGAATACACCTCTTCCAGTGGAGAAGATTGACCAAGCTCTGTCTGATGACGAGTTCCTCGACATTGACGCCTGGACAGCCTCGTTAGCTTCAGACCATTTTCATCTTCAAGGAGGTGCCGCACAACCACCGGGGAAGCAGAGTCTTTCATCGAGGATGTCAAACCCAACGCTCCCTACCGAGGACGGGCCTATGGCGGCAATGGCCACACCCGAGATTTGGGATTCCCACAAGCGCAAGGCAGACACAGTCGGTTTGAACGAAGGCGGCAGAGCCGGGATTTATGGTAAGGCTATATTCACTTCAACTTCAACATGTCTAATAATCTTACAGAACACTCACCCGAAGTTCTCAATAATATCGGAATCAATGACAGAATCGATAAATCGATCATCAAACCAACCTTCGAACCTAGCGATGGGCGGAACAAGAATTCAGACATCATGCCGATCAGGACGCCCTTCGAGCTACTGAGCAAGCAGGTATTGACTTTTCCGGGACTGGGTGGGCACAATTCGAAGCGTGAGACGCAGAATGAGCGTTCAGGTCAGTGCGCATGTCTCGATTGTCGTAGGCACGCCTGATAATTCTAGAAGACTCGATCGTAATCGACGATACCGATGAGGACAGAACCGACATCGATGATCATGATCTCCCTTCATCGAAGAAGCATAGGGGAGCGAAGAACGCGACTCTCCAAGCTGTATTCAAAATTCCTCCTGAACTCGGACTTTACTACAACCAAGCGCTCCAAGACCACGAGAATACTGCAAGCTCAAATCGGTCGAGTGAGGTTGGTGGCAGTCAGGGTAGGTACAGAACGTGAACCTCTAACCCAAAAGTGAAACGGCGTCTGACATTTCACAGACAACCCGTTCATGGTGCAGGACGAGGACATCAAGACTGGCGACGAGGGCACTTTTGCTGAGATAGAAAGCAATATGTCTGAAATTGATACTGCAGACACTCAGCTCAACATACCTTGTTCAACAAAAGAGCCAAAGACACACCATTGCTCGGATTCTAATACAACCGTCGAGCCTTTTGATCGCCTATGCTCTCTCAGCGTCACTTCATTTGAGGATCACGAAAGGAGAACTGTTCACGCAAATGACCATAATGGGAGAACGTCAGCGACCGTCGGTTCCGCCAGCGCTACCGCCACCAGGACCTTTGCTCCCGAGCAACCTCAGGGCCAAGGTGGCCGAGCAGAGGCTGAGGAGCAGGAGTGGGAAGTCATAAAGATTCTCGACAAGAGAGAGACCAGGTCGGGAACGGAATACAGAGTACGCTGGAAGAGTACATGGCTGCCCAGAAGTGAATTAGGAAACGCACGAAGATTGTTGCGGGAGTATGAGGCAAAAGGCCGAGCACAGCATGGACTTAAACGGGGTAGACCCGCTCGCAAAGACAAAATTTGGTGATCGTTATACCACTTCCTTCATAAATTGTTATCTTCCCAGCCACCATTCATGTACGAATATGACTTCATCACTTCATAATCAAGCTCTTTCCATATTCCCTCCGCTGCTTGTCCTCTCCCTTATCCTCTTGTCCGTTATCTTCAATTGCCGTATCAAGCACTCGGCACACCGCCGATGCTCACATGAGCCGCAGACTTCAAAGCTGTAGAATAGTCATACTTTGAAGAGTCTATGAGAGTCATAATTATTAATCTGCATTAGCACAAGCTGCAGCGATTGAGTATTTGCACCAATAAATACAATTCTAGCCATATCAGCTACGAAAAAAAAGATTCAGGAAGCAGGGGACTTTTCTTATTCACAAAATTCCCAATCCGCTCGAGATGACTTCTTTGCATGCTGGCACGGATCTACCTGAGTTGCCAATATGCCACGCTGTCACTTTCAAGCGTGGCCGGTCATCATGTCTAAATGTAATTCATATGCGTCAATGTTTAGTATGTACAAGCGTACTCGTACATCCCGCCGCCGTCCAAGCTGGAAACCTTTTGTGCAAGTCTTCGAGCCCAGTAGCCCCATAGAACGATGTCGTCATCGCTTGACTGATCTTAAATGACCCTTTTATTTCATTCCGGTATTCGCTTCGGATGTTTGAGATTTGGTTGGCTTGAGGTTCGTCGGCCTCTTCATCTTGACTCCCATTCCGAACCTTCTCTCTTTGTTGCCCTTTCTCATCTTTAGTTGGTATACCGGCCGCCCAATCAACACTCTCTTTCTTCGCATGACTTATGTTCGGTCCAGCCTTTGTTTTAGGTGTTTGACATTTATCTGTAGTACCATTTTGAACCTTTTCCCTTTTTCTTTTTAGCTCATCTTTCGTAAGGAACTTTCCTCCGGGTCCTCTTGGTCTCCCCCTTGCATGCTTGCTTCTACTCTCGTGCATGTATGGCTTGCGAATTCCGGGCGTATATCGAAGTTGTTCTCTCGCAGCACGCCGTTTCAAAATCCGATGGAATTGTTTGGCGTTGACATAAAGGGGTGATTCCTCAGTATAACCCAAAGTGGCCTCTAGATACGAAGGTTGAGTTCGGGGAGTCCTTGGGGTTGGAAGAGATGGAAACTGAGGTATTTGACGGGAAGGTGAAAGCTGAGGGCCTTGGGTTGAGTAAGTATTTAGGAGTTGCTCTCGTTGCGCGTTATTGATATACGCATAAGTAGACTCATGGCCGCCGTACATTTGAGAGGGGCAAGTTGATGTGTGGTTTAGGGGCTGAGATGATGTTTCATGTTCTGACTTGATGGGATGCGTTGGCTCTGCGTGGTAGCTGGAAACCCATCGTTCGTTCTCGAATTGAGCATATAGATCCCCGGCAAATGAAAGCTTGCTCATTTTACTCGTAATATGTGCTCAGAGGAGACCTTGACGGCTGGACCGATAGGAGATCTGAAGAGAGCAGCAAGAAGATGCAGTTAGCTTTTGCGAATGAAACGAACGGAGATGCTCCCTGTTATATGTGCGTCCGATAACAGATTGACCTTTGCTGAACGCGATGCGTCGAGGTCATCCCTTGTCGCATCATTCAAGCTATTATAGATCTGAGATGGCCGTGGCGACATTTGAGGACGGTGCAAGGCGCAATGGCTAAAGGTTGAGCACTCCACTGTGGTGGGCAAGACGGTAATTGCATGACATCACTGGGAAAGAGTCACATGCCATCTCCGGTAGCTTTAACCTTACGCCGAGATAACTCGTTACGCCCTACAATTACCTCCAGCGGCTCATAGCAATTTGGTTCGCCTACAAAACGGTATATGCGCTGCAGTGCGCTTCTCTGCTACGTGGATTTCGAGTGCAGACGTTGTGGAACTGACACTCAGGCTTTCCAGGCGTTCCATTGCAGACTCTTCTGCCATCGACAGACTGACTTTAGCGGGCTACGGGGAGTCACGTCACTCTATCCTGCAACCGTGTACTCTACCATACCTTGCTCCGATCCATCGCGATGTCGACAGGGGAGTCGGTTATACTACATCTCATCCAGAAGCCGTTGGACGGAGGCGACGAAGATATCTTGGCAGGGTTGGTGGATTGGGTATCGAAGGCCAATTTTGCCGACCAGTATGACAAAACTTTCAATGTTTGTGCGGACGATGAACGTCCTAATAAGTGGGAGCTGCTGAAAGAGATGAAACTGATCAAGACGGTTGAATATAGCTTTCCTACAGTAAGGAATCCAGCTGATATTCGACTGTCCAGCATTCGTTTAGTCAATGGTCGATAGTACGGATACCAGGCCCTATGTCTTCGCCATTCTACAATACAAAAGGTCCTGCTTATATTTGCTCAATAAGGATTATAGAAGGAAGCTCAACCGTCTCAGGACGCCAGTTGAAGATTGGAGAGTGGACATATATAAATGAGAGAGTTGTTGTTTCACCGGCTTTAGATTTTCTGTTCCTTCTAGAGTAAAGAGGGAATTAGGGGTTGACTGGATAGGAGAATGTCGAAGGGTCGTTCAGGATTCCAGGAAAGTTGTGTCGGTAGGGTCGGAGAAGGTGGAAGGGTCCCAGAAAGTGGTTTCGGTGGGGTCGGAGAAGGTGGAAGGGTCCCAGAAGATGGTGTCGATGGGGTCGGAGAATGTGAAAGGATCGTTCGCAAAGAGTTTCAAGGTGGGAGGATCGTGCACGTTCATTTCTTTGTTGTTGTTTTAGTTATAAGGGACGTTTTTCCGTCTTGAGGCTTGACTTACTGATTCCAATATCATGCAGCTGCTCTGTTCTCATAACATCGGTGGGTAAAGGTTCGAAAGGCACATGCTGAAAGGGCTTGACTGTAAATAACAAATTGTGTCTCGTATTTCTTTGTCCGTTCTCTGCTTTGATAAGCACAACTTTGAGACAGGAGAAGTCATCACCTACGATGAGAAGCAACGTTCGCTGCGTATGATAGAAGATCCATCGGCGAGACTCCACTCATCGCTTATTCGTTAGCTGAGTGTCAAGCTTTCCAGATATGAGAACATATCGTTTGACTGACCACCACTGAATGCTGGTGTCAAGCAATAAGGGTGTCGTGGTTCGTCAGTCATCATTAGATTATCAGCTTCGATGTCGGCTTGATCTGAATGCTGTTGGCCTGAATAGACTCCTTGAGCACGAGCCGAAATACTTGTGCACGACGTAGCATTGCTGATTGTCGAGTTGTCGCTGGTCGACGAATTGATCTCCTCATCATCTGTCGAGTCCTCGTTTGCGATAGGTTCCTCGTGGTCAGAGTCGACGGAGTTGATATGCAGCCGGTCGGCATCTGAACGGTTTGAGAGTTCCATTGATATGCTGTCCAGTTCTACGCGGGGGCGTTTCCTGGACGGCTCGCGGCCAAGAGTCTGAACCTGGCCATGAGCTAGCTGCTCCCGATTCACATATCGGAACAATTGCATCATAAGGTCGCCCCGACATTTGGATAGCTCGTCGTAAGTCCAGCCATAGGCGACCAGCCCGTTCAAGATGGTTCGAGCACTGAGAAAATCAAGGTCGCGGAAGTATCTGTCAACTTCAGGGAACTTTTCGTTTCGAAAGCGGATCAAGAGTGAGATGTCGTCTTCACCAAGTCTTCGTTCCCATCTAACAAAAACACAATTTGTTAGTTATTGCTGCACACCGTTCGGGTATTGCAAGCTCACAGATTTGAGACATTATCGCCGAGTTCCAGTAAGTCACCTGGACCAGACTTTGTCAATAGGGACAGATAATGTCGACTATGCGCCTTATCACTCTTTAGGGCTTTGACAGTCGTGGAAAGATCTCGAGCGATGCGCTCGTATGCAACAGTTGCCTTCTTTTTTCCCTGCCTTAATGTTATATCCTTGAGTGATGCAACGGTTTCATCAATGTCATGACGCAGAAAGAGGAGGGCGAATCGACCGGCACAGTCGTACTCTTTACTGCCTTGTTTTATCTTCCTGCGACCCTCATGCAACCGACGAGTCCGTGATATATGTCCTATCTTCGATTGCTCAAATATGTTCGACTTAGTCGACCAAAGCTGTTCGTATGACGAGCGAGGAACGGTCAGCTTTTGGACGAAGCCATGAGCAGCCTCGGCCAAGAATTGCCGCATCGTTGACCTTGAGTTCACTCGTGAAGTAAAGAAGGGCGATGTCGTCGAAAAATGGCTGAACTGGAAGAGAGGGCAGGGAAGAATTGGATAAACTTCGCGGAGGTGTAGATTCCCTAATTGAATGTGAACTGGTTTTAAAGGCTGCCGGACTTTGCTCGGTCAAGTATTGGCTCGAGAGTAGCGAACCCGAGGGGGAAGACGATTGTAGAGCACTAGATGAATGATCCATCGACTGGAAAAGCTTCTGCCGATCCGTAGGGGAGCCCCGAGCAAGAAATTCCCCGAAGCATGATAATAGTCGCTAAACCTTTGTCAGAGTGCGTCACCTTAATTACCACTGAACTTGCCTCTGATTGCAGGACAGAAGAGGGAGACCAATTTTCTAGAGCCAAAATCAAGGCTTCCTCAAAGTTGTCAGCTATCGTGTCCATTGTTCGAGCTCAGGTTGAGAGAAAGGTAAAGGAAAATAAGACCCGAGAAGCAAAATGTATTGTCGTTTTCCCAGACCAATGGGCTATGCCGAAATGAGTTTGGCATTAAATTACAACGGGAGCTTGAATCCATTCCTCTTCTAGTTACACTAAAGCAACATCCGCCCACACATTATCGATGCAAATCAAAGCCGCCTTTGACTGCTTTCGTATGCTAACAGTGTGATGCACACAGTCTCATCACACTTCGTCAGGGGAAACCCCGAGGAGTGAACAGTATGCTATATAAGTTCAGCTGCTACAAGGCTGCACAATCTACAACTCTGTTGCCTTGCTCCACTTCCTTGCCCGTGCAGATTCATTTGCCTTACCTGCAGTACGCGGCGACTCGCTCACGACAAAATGGCCAATCTAGGGGCCATTCTCTTGAACGTCTCATTGGTAAGCCTTGTATCTGCAGGCTTCATGCTCCGGAGCGCTTTAGTGCAGAAGCATGTGTCACCAGAAGGCATTCTGACATGGCCTGTAATCAGGGCAATTGCTAGTAGTTTATCGTTATTCTGGTTCCCCTTGCTTTTCGCCCATTTAAAGGGTACAGATTTCCCAATGTGTTGGGTGCGGCCTATTTCCATGATCTTCGCCTTTTCAGCTGCATATGCATTGTTGCCTTGTTGAAGTCCGATTCAGAAGCAGTTGCCTTCCCCGGAATTGATACACACTATCAGGACAATGTCTAACCCTTGGCCACCAGGGTCGAGCAGTGAGCAAACCTCCTGCCATGATCTCCCAACTCTTACAAGAGCATCGAGCGTTGCAACTACGAAATCTGAGTCTTCGTCGTTGGGTGTAAGGCAGCTGGGGATTTTAAATTCAAGGTTGCTGCTCGCCGAGGAAGAGGGCGGTGTTCTTGTCGACAATCGTGCACCAGCCCAAGGCAACCTCGAATGCCCGTTCAACCTTCTTTTTTGTTTCAAGACCTTCTCCAACATGGAAGACTGGGTCGGACACAGCTTGACACACTTCAGTAACGTTGGGCCGCCAGATTCCAACCACTGTTGCTTCTGCGATGCGCGGTTCAGCTCCTCCTCAGAGATTTCCGGCTGGGCCAGACGAATGGAGCACGTCGCTTGTCATCACAGACTCGGTGATAAACTAGCTCATGCTCGACCGGACTTTGAGCTCTATACGTACCTGTGGAACAATCGGCTGATCACCACTGCTGAGTATCGGGATTTAAAAGGGAATAACGAGGATCGGTCGCAGGCGGCAAGGGCATATCCACCTCAACCTGAGTTTTCAGAAGAGCCGCCTAAAGTATACACCGACACTTATTCAAATTCACGTAGACGTCGTGATCGCGGACGACAAGGTCGAGGAGCTTCTAGTGGCTGATGATAGCTTCTGGTTGCTTGCTGCCCCAATACAAGCTTCACAGTGTGATGTAGTTAAAGCAATTACGGTAGCCTTTTGTTTAACCTTGCTATACCCTCTGAAAAACGACCTTATGCAGCTCTTTCAGGCGAGAGCATCAACGCCTTGCATAGCCATCGAATATCTGAGAATTGTCCAATCAAACACCTGATCGTATTCGAAGCCTTCGCGTATGAAGATATCACGGAAAATCTTGCGTAGATATGAATATTTCGGTTTGTCGTCAACGCCAAGGGAACCGACATGGTGGAAATAAATCGCGAATTCCTTAGGAAGACCGTTGCAAAGATCTCTGGTACTGATGGTCTCCTTCGTCTCCAAGATGAGCTCCTCCTTTTGCTTCTGCTTTCATCTCAATTCAGATCTTCAAATCTCGTCTTCACATCCACAAGATAAGCGTCCAAAAAAAGCATGTTATACCTGCCAATCTCATCATCTTCTTGAATGGGAACAACAAATTGCTCATTTGCCAGCCTTCTGATGAATCCATGAGTTAGTAGACAACCCAGAATCCTTGCTGACCTGACGGCTTCCATCACCTCTGCTGATAGGCCTCCCACCTCTTGCTGGAAGGTCTGCCAGAACGTTTCCTGTAGAGTCTCATGATCTTTGTATTGCCTCCAGCCATTATTGCGATGCAGTGTACCCGAAAAATCCTGCAGCGTGTATAGGTTCTGTCCAAATGGACAGATTGTTGCTTCAGCCCAGTCGATAACGCCGGTCAGCCGGCCAGAGACTTGCTGGACCATTATGTTACAGGAGCTAAAGTCGGCGTGCGACAGAATGAATGGAAGACGGGAGAAAATCGATGACATCGAGGCGAGGGATCTTTGTATGATTGGATGGAATCTCGACGGAAGGTGGTAGAGCAGGAGTCGGAGACCTTTGGTGTACTTTTGACGTAGCTCCTCTATGGAACTTGGATCAATTCTTTGTGGTGCCTTCCATGATGCGGCAAAGAACCTGCCATAGCATTATCAGCAATGTCCGAGCGTCAAGTAGAGAGGACAACTTACCGTGCAAGGTCCACCATGAGATCTGCTCGCAAGGCTAAGTTTTCTTCAGAGTTTTCG